>ERZ1674245.30-NODE-30-length-46901-cov-16.068394_pt1 | contig 46901 bp, 45 predicted proteins | sample MGYA00581205_ERZ1674245 | MGnify/ENA primary metagenome ERZ1674245 (study PRJEB41354, sample SAMEA4873314) | human saliva metagenome | biome: human-associated habitat [ENVO:00009003]; feature: mouth environment [ENVO:08000002]; material: saliva material... | reverse complement strand
AGATTAGCCGTCATGAAATCTATGGGAATACCTTGGTATGGATATACAGATCCTGAAGTATTGAACGCCGATCCAAATAAATACACCGCAGAAACCTGTAAGACATACGATGAAACTCGAAAGAAGAGCTTAGAGAGAGATAGAAGCACAGGGTATGTCGTTCCTGTTTACAAAACCTCCGATCCTTGTGCTTTAGAGGAGGTAGTAGCTGGTATATTAGCGGAGCGTGCGGGCGATACTGATAGTAAATATTACATTAAAGATCCTAGTGGCAGTAGTAATAGTTCAAAGTCTTCATCTTCAACCGGTGAAGCTGTCGGAGAGCCCGAATTAGAAGAGGCACAGCAGACAGGATGGGGTGGTTATAGCAATGGCGAAATTTCAGAATCAGATTTACAAACCCTATCATTTTCTCCTGAAAGTAAAATGAATAAACAGGCTGCGTCGGCTATGGAAGAGATGAATAAAGCATATAAGGCTGATAACGGATCTAACTTAACCATTAATGAGGCATATCGAGATTGCGCAACACAAATTAGATATAGTAAAGAACTAGGATCAAGAGCGGCTCCAGCCCCCCCATGTATATCAAACCACGGTTGGGGTCTTGCTGCGGACATTAATGTTGGAGGTTTTGATTCTCCCGTATACAAATGGCTCGAGGCGAACGCGCATAAATACGGCTACGTTAATCCGCCTTGGGCAAAGCCTGGCGGCAGCAAGCCTGAGCCGTGGCACTGGGAGTATGCAAGGAAGGTTTAATTAAAATGAAAAAGTCTATTATATTTTCTATGATCGCAATATTATTGCTATCGCAAAACACCTCAGCTCTAACGGAGGCTGATTATCCTGCTCAAAATATACGATTATACAGTTCAAAAAGTTCTGCCTGTACCGAAGCAGCAGGATCTGTGTCAGCCGAATTATCTAAAAATATCCCATCGGACTGGGGGAAAATTTTTTCCGCAGCAGCAGAAAAGCACGGCGTTAATCCTAACTTTCTAGCAGCATTATACTTAACAGAACAGGGAAACACTTGGAAACCACTAAACTCTCAATGGGCATCTTCACCGGTTGGCGCTAGTGGTCCTATGCAATTTATGCCGGGAACGTGGAGTGGTCACGCCGAAGACGGAGACGGGGATGGTAAGGCTGACATTATGAACCCTTATGATGCTGTTTTTTCTGCCGCACACCTAGTTAAGTCTCTGAGTACTGATAAAAATACTCCATTAGGCGACATTGGTAGTCCATGGAAGCGGGAGCCTATGACAATTCTATATGCAGCGGGTGCTTACAACTGGGGTGGAGGTAACATTCAAAACCACACGTCTGACTCCAGTCCTTTAACTGATGCTCCAACAGAAACTCAAAACTATCTTAAAAATATCTACGAACTATTTAACAGCGACTTTACAAAATCAGGTCACCCAAACTACAAAGATCCGGCACCTTCAGGAGAAGGTGGTAGTGAAAATAGCTCAGCTAATGTGTCAAATTGCGCAAATAGTGGCGGCGTTCATGCCGGAAGTATAGTAGAAACGGCAAAAGGAATGATAAATAAAGACAACCCCGGCACACCCTCACAGGCATATATAGATGCTCGTGCTAAATACAACCCTGAAGCCGGTGGCGATATGAATGACTGCGGAAAGTATGTGTCTACTGTTATGCGTGCCAGTGGAGCCGACCCAGACTACCCACCAGCAGGCACCAGCATCCAAAGAGATTATGTAATGAATTCATCAAAATATACTATCATAAATACTAAATCTCCTAGTGATCTTCAGCCTGGCGATATATTAGTCTACAGCGGTTCGGGATCTTACGGGCACACAATGATATATATCGGAGATCAAGGAGATGGTAATGTCGCAGTAGAGGCATCTCTTGGAGATCATCCTCCTAGATACGCAAATATTGGTCGCGTACAGACTCAATTGGGATATTCAACTAACGTAGTAGCGAGGTTAAATAAATAATTATGTTCAATACTTTTATGCAATTAGATCGCAAAGTTAAGATTGCTATTATTTCATTCGTAGGGTTATCCATTTCACTTATAATCTACGCAGTTTATCTACTGCAATTCGATGCCACGATATATGTATATTCCATACCCGACAACTTGACGATGTCTTATGGCGACGTAAAAAACCAGCAAATTTCATCCAGGAAAGATATTAAAGTAAAGCACGGCAACCATAAATTTACTTTCTCAGCTAACGGATTTGAAAGTTATACTACAGAAATAAATATTAGCAAAAATGAGAAGAAAAACATCATATTCGCCTTAGAACCTATTACAGATGAAGCTAAAAAAGAATATGCAAAAGACAAGTACACCGATATCAAGGAGGGTATAGCTGGTAAAAAAGGTAAAGAAGCTACTCGTCAATTGGAAAATAAAAATCCTGCTATCAAATCTTTACCTATCCACGGCAGAGATTTCTATATATTTCCATGCGACAGATATCGATCTGAAGGAGATAAGACTATAGGAATATGTATAACAGTAACGGACTATTTTAACCGCTCTCAAATTGACGAGGCGTTTACCAAGCTAAAAGAAAAGGGAATAAATCAAGAAGACTATGACATCAAAGTCAATAAACACATCTGGCCAACAGAGAAAGAGAAGTCTACGGGAGTTGCAGTTCAATGTAGAGGCTCGAATCCTGACTGGTGCTACACCTACAGAGATATTTAGCTCTTAAGCGGCATAATGATGTGTGTATAATCAGGATTTTTTATCTGCTCACGAATTACGCACGGCGACAATTTACCATTAAATGAGAATACAATTTCATCCGCGTCAATAATATTCAAAACTTCCGTTAGATAGCGCGAATTGAGAGTAACTTGACCATCTGCGGATATTTTGGCTGTTGCCTCTGAGGTATTCTCGCCAAGCTCAGACGCAATCGAATGAATAGAAAGCAGAGAATTCTCCTCTGATGCGGTAATTGTAATTCCACCACCAGATTCACGCGCAAATAACGCCGCGATTTTCGTAACTCGACTAAAATCAGACTTCTTAATAACAATCTCAGTTTCAGCAGTCGCTGGAATCAATTGGCGATAATCAGGGAATTTCCCGTCAATCAATCGACTAACAATTTCCATATCTCCCGTCTTAAAACAAACTTGAGAATCGTCAAAAAGAACCGTAATTTTCTTCTCATCGCCGACACTTTTACTGACTTCTGCCAATGTAGACGCAGGAATGATCGCTGAAACTTCATTATCCGACTTTATCAGACGCTTTTCTGCTAGCCTGTAGCCATCAGTAGCAGCCAAGTATAGCGATCCTTCATAATTATGCCAATAAACTCCCGTAAGAACTGCTCGCGTGACATCAGAGCTGACAGCCAACTTCGTTTGGACTATGGCTTTCTTAAGATCCTCAACGTCAATTTCATATTGTACGGCAGCCTTTTCATCGATTGTAGGCAACTCAGGATATTCATCAGCCACTACGCCGTTGATAACTGATGAGAATTTTCCTGAAGTTATATGTAAATGTTCGTTTTTAGTTTCAAGCTCCACTGGGCCGCTTGGTAAGTTTGTAATGAATTCTGACACCAGTCGGGCAGGGATTGTAATAGATCCATGATCTTCAATTTTCGCGCCAATGTATTGAGTAGAAGCAATTTCCAAATTTGTTCCAGCAATCAATAATCTTCCTCCGTCAGTGCGAAGTAAAATATTATTCAATATCGGCAGTTCATTGCGACTTGATGCGATATCTTTGATTAGATTAAGTGCTTTTGCGAGTTTTTCTTGGGTGACTGATACTTTCATTATACTCTCCTTAATTTTTAATTAGTCTTAATAGTAATAGGTGTTGTGGAAACTGGGTAAAAAATGTGTTCAAACAGGGGTAAAGTGGCGATAAAATAGGTGGAAAACTCTGTGTGTTGTTTGTGGACTTTATAGTGGATATTTGTGTATTATTCCACCGTCTGCTGACTTGTCGTTTTCTTTCCACAGATCTGCGTGTTGGTAAGTCGCCGCAAAAACACAGCATCTGCACAGCTTTTCCACAATTAATGAACATATAATTTATCCTTAATGTCGTTAATTTGCTCGCGAATACTGACATTAGTAAGACTTTCTTTAGTGATTTTTTCAATTGAATGCATAGCGGTCGTGTGGTCTTTTCGTCCAAGCTCTTGGGCAATTTTCGGAAAACTCATTTTCAGTTCGCTACGCAGAAGGAACATCGCAATTTGTCTTGGCATCGCGATAAATTTATCTCGCCTGGATGAGCACATATCTTTTACATCAATATTATAATAGCGCGCCGTCTTATCAATTATCTGTTTGGCGGTTATATGTTGCGGTCTATTGCGTTTAATATCTCCCAAAATTCCTTCAGCCGCCGCCAAATCAGGCGTGAAATTCTGCATTTCCGCATAAGCAAGCAGTCGATTCAAAGCACCTTCCAGTTCGCGAATGTTTGTCTTAAAGTTGGTTGCCAGATATTCTATGACATCGGAATCTAGTTCAGTGTTGCTGAGTTCAGCTTTTGCTTTAACGATAGCGCAACGAGTTTCATAATCGGGCATCTGAATATCAATTGCCATACCCCATTCAAATCGACTACGCAAACGATCGGTTAGAGTAGGAATACTTTTTGGCGGTTTATCTGAGCTAATAATGATTTGCTTATTGTTCTGATGAAGATCGTTAAATGTATGGAAAAATTCGTCCTGAGTTTTTTCTTTCCCAGCGATAAATTGCATATCATCGACAATCAATACATCGACATTGCGGTATTTATCAGAAAAACCTTTTTTCTTGAAACGAATAGAATCCAGAAACTCATTAACAAACGTTTCTGTAGTAATGTAAAGCACTCGTGCCGAAGATTGTTTTTTAACTATCTCATTACCAACAGCTTGCATTAAGTGAGTTTTACCAAGTCCAGAACCTCCGTAAAGATAGAGCGGATTATATTTTTCTCCTGGATGTGCGGCGACCGCTTGGCAGGCAGCATAGGCCAAATCGTTACTTGAGCCAACGATGAAGTTATCAAAGGTATACCTGGGATTAAGATTACTAGAATGAGATTTTCTCGACGGTAAAATCAGAGGTTTTGCAGGTTCTTGTTGTCCACTTTTATCAACTTCACGATTAACGCGTGGTTTTTTATTACTAGATTCGACGTTATAAGAAATATACGGTGCATTAATGCCGTTATGAGCCAAGGCCTCTAATATTTGCGGATGAAATCGCTTTTCAAGTTGAGTTCTGGCAAAAATATTCGGCGCAATTATAAGAACTTCTTTGTCGGAGATTATTTCCAATTTGGTATTTTTAAACCACGCAGTAAACGACGAAGACGATACAGTTACTTCAATCTCACCTAAAACACCCTGCCAAACCGCATGACTATCCACGAAAATTACTCCCTCAAATTCTGTTAACTGTCTTTACTATAGCAAATAAGGGGAGTTTTCCACAAGTATAAACGGAGTAGAAAGGTTACTATTCAAAACAGGGGTGGAGTTTTCCACAATTAAAATTCTCATCTGTTAAAATTGTGGAAAAATATACGTCGATAGTGGAAAAGTCATTGTCGACTTGCAAAAAGTACTGAAAGAATATATACTATTCATTGATATGCCAAAGCGAACATTTCAACCACACACCCGACACCGCGCAAAGACGCACGGTTTTAGGGCACGAGTTTCTACCAAGGCTGGTAGGATGGTTTTGAAGCGCCGCCGCCTAAAGGGCCGCGCTAAAATTGCTATTTAATTGATAGCTAAAAATTATCCCGTCGATGAAGGCGGGATTTTTTGATATAATTGTAAAATATGTTACAACAATGTAATCGGTTTCATGGTCATGGCAGCCTTAAGTTTGTCTATAAAAACGGACAAGCGGTTCGTTCGTCTATAGCCACGATAAAATATGTGAAAAATCCGTATCGAAATCACAGCAGGTTTGCGGTTGTTGTTAGTAAAAAAGTTCTAAAGTCAGCGGTGCGTCGGAATCGTATACGTCGACGTGTTTATGAAATTATTCGCTTGGAGATGCCTAATATGAAAAATGACCAAGATGTGGCTGTTATTATATTTTCGGCGGAAGTTTTATCGATGCCACATAAAGACTTGAAGCAGACGATAAAGAATCTTTTCTCTCAAGCTAAACTGTATAAATAGGCGCTTTTTTGCTATAATTAAGACATGAGTTTTTTTGATGAGTTTATTGTTCGACCGATTTTAAATTTGCTAATGGCTATCTATAGTCTGATTCCGGATTTTGGTGTTAGCGTCATTATCTTTACGATTATTGTAAGACTTTTACTTTGGCCACTAATTAAGAAGCAACTTCATCAGGCAAAGGCGATGCGTAAAATGCAGCCAGAGCTTGTAAAGATCAAAAAACAGTACGCAAAAAATCCGCAAATGCGTAACTTAGCGATGGTGGAACTTTATAAAAAACATAACGTCAGTGCCTTTGGTTCAATTGGCGTTATGATTATTCAGCTGCCAATTTTGATTGCGATGTATCGAGTGGTGCAGATTTTCGTTTCTAGCCGCGCTGATCTAGGAAAATATGTTTATGATTTTATGAAAAATCTGCCGGTTGCTAATAATCTAGTGAATAATCCAGATCAATTTAATCAGAATTTTCTGGGAATTATAGATTTAACGCAACACGCGATATCAAAGAATGGAATTGTTGTTGGCTTGGTTATTTTGGCGGCAGTTGCGGCATATTTGCAATATTTAACTTCAAAACAATTGTCACCCCAATCTGACAGCAATCGTAAATTGCGAGATATTCTAGCTGAGGCTGGCGATGGAAAAGAGGCGGATCAGGCAGAAGTAAATGCCATTATGACGCGAAAAATGATGAAATTTATGCCGATAATGATGTTCTTTGTGATTGTATATTTGCCGGCGGCTTTGGCGCTTTATTTGACGACAGCTAGCGCCGTGGGATATCTCCAGAATTATATTGTCTTTAAGCAAGACTCTAAAGAAATGCAAGAAATTGCAGATAAAAAATCATCTCAAAAATCTAAAGCATCGACAAAAATCGATAAACGTGTTAAAAAGGCTACAGAGGCTAGGATAACTCGAATCAAGGCTAAGGATTAAGGAGGATTTATGGACCAAATTGAAACGGTTGAATTTGTAAAAAAATATTTAGAGGATTTGCTAACATTCTTTGACTTGAATCTGGAAGTTTCGGTAAAAATCGAAGATGGAATTGTTGTAGCTTCAATTCCGCATAGCGAGCGAAGTAGTATTTTAATTGGCAGAAATGCGGAAACATTGCGTAGTATTCAGAACCTTTTGTCGACAGCGCTTCGTCATAAAGAAGCGTCAACTGTTCGGGTGAATTTGGATATTGCAGACTATAAAAAGCAGCACGCTGAAAAAATTGCCGAAAAGGCGCGCGGCTGGATTGAGGAAGTTCGACGAACTGGCGAGTCAAAGGTGGTGGATTTGAGCGCCGCTGATCGCTGGACGGTGCATCACTTGGCTGGTGAATATAGCGATATTGATACGCATTCTGAAGGCGAAGGTCGCGAACGACGTCTGATTATTAGTCAGAAGAGTTCTTAGTGTCTTTAAAGACTATTCTGGAGTACAGAACGTAATTCCAAACGAGGCTGACCACTGTGGCGGCTAGTTTGCTAATTAATAGAGCAAGTGATTTATTTAATCCGAAGTTTATAAATATCGGTGTGATAATGGCGATAATAATTGTTTGAATTACCCATAAGCCAAAGAGTGTAACTGCCGCGAATAAAAGAAATTGTTTTTTCAAGTTTTGAGACGTTGACTTGAAAGTGTATTTTTTATTTGCAAAAAATGAGAACAAAAAAGCAACGAATGTTGATATGAAATTAGCAAACTCCTTTGGGATATTTAAAAAGATTGTTAGACTAAAAAGTATGCCAAAATCTAGTACTGTATTAGTACTGCCAACGATAAGAAATCTTAATTTATCGGCGTGTTTTTTTAATATTTCCTGCATGGTATTCCTCTATTAAATATAATGGTCTGTTTTTTGTTTCAATAAATATTCGACCTATGTATTCGCCAATTATACCTAGGGATAATAACTGAACTCCGCCGAGGAATAAGATAACTGCCATTAGCGAGGAATACCCAGCACCAGTAGAAACTCCGAACAAAGGGCGAACTAAAAGATATATAATCCAAATGAAAGCAATAAGCGAAATAATGAAGCCGAAAATAGTTGCCATTCGTAGCGGTGCAGTAGTAAAGCTGGTAATTCCGTCGATTGCCAAGTTGAGTAGTTTCCGGTAATTCCATTTGGTTTGACCAGATAATCTGGGATCGCGATCATAAAATATCTCTTTTTTCTTATATCCAATCCAGCTAAAAATCGCTTTTGTATTGCGCTGAGACTCGCGGAATTTTTGCAAAGCCTCAATGCATCGGCGATCCAGTAAGCGAAAATCTCCAGTGTCGATCTGAATGGGGATGTTGGTCGATTTTTGCAATATTCTGTAATACCATTGGCTGGTTTTTTTCTTCAGCCAGGTTTCGCCTTGTCGATTGTTGCGGCGAGCATAGACGTCATCGTAACCATCTTCCCAATGTGAAATCATTTCCTGAATGAGCTCTGGTGGATCTTGTAAATCCGCATCGATAATCACCAGAGCGTCACTTTTTACGTGGTCAATTCCAGCTATCATGGCAATTTCCTTACCGAAGTTTCGCGATAAATTTATATAGCTAATTCGAGAATCTCTTTTCGATTGCTCGGCTATGATTGAAAAAGATTTATCGGTGCTGCCGTCGTTTATGAAGAGAAATTCGAATTGATAATTGGGTGTGTTTTTTGTAAATTCATCCAAGCGCTTAAATAATTGCGGTAAAACAGATTCTTCATTGTAGACTGGGATAAGAAGGGTGATGGTTTTCATGGTATTAAATATATTATTTTATTCTGAAAAAATGCTTAAATTTTAATAAACCAGTTTGATTTGGCAGCGGTCCATCGTGGATAATATTACGAATATAGTCGACAGAAACCTTACGATTTTTTTGGATATAAAAACGTTTTTTATAAGCTGCCGGTTTGTGGACAATTGACACTAAAGTGCCCTTGAATGCGGGCCAACCGTTACCGTGGCGAATTGCGCTGGCAAAAATCAACCAATATGTCAGTAAAAATCGTATGCCAATATGCCAGAATAATTTACCTGGAACATTTTTAATGAAGACTAATGGTAAGTTTTTGAAAGTATTATAAACAGCTAATCCGGGAACTTTTTTACTACTAGCGCCAACTTTATGATAAGCAATAGCCTTGGGTGTGAAGCGAACTTTCCAGCCGGCTAATTGTGCTCGGAAGCTTAAGTCGACGTCTTCATAATACATGAAGAAATCTTCATCAAACATATCTATATCATCAAAGATTTTTGCACGATAAATAGCTCCGCCGCCAGTTGCACCAAATACTTCTCCAGGCTTAGTTGGCGCGTTTTTTATCAATTCATCACGGTTTCTTGGTCCAGGAAGTCCCCATGTTGTGTAAAAATCTCCAGTTGTGTCAAGAGTTTTGCTGTTTCGTCTTTGTAAGATTCCAGTTGCAATTCCGCATTCTGGGTATTTTGATAATTGATAAATGAGAGATTCGCACCAGTTTTTATCAGCGATCGCATCCGGATTAAGTACTCCAATATATTCAAAGTTGTTTTTTAGGGCGTAGATTAATCCTGTATTAATTCCTCCTGCGAATCCTAGATTATCTGAGTTTTTGAGTAAAATAATCTTTTCTTTTTTATGCGACGATATATATTCTTCAAATACGGCAACAGAATTGTCGCTACTATTATTATCTACTATAACAATAGTAGGTTTTAAGGTTTGTTTTATTAATGAATCAACGCACTCTATGGCGTCGTCGGATCCGTTCCAATTAAGAACTATAATTGCAAGTCTATTCATAATGTTCTTTTTGTATTGTATAATAGGTAATGTATATTATGAAGTGGCTAGAGGTTTTTAATAGAAAAAATAGGATTCTCTTAAGAGAGTTAGTTATTACGGATTTTAAATTGAGATATCAGGGTTCTGCTCTCGGATATGTATGGAGTGTTCTTAAGCCGCTTTTTCTATTTTCGATATTGTATATAGTTTTTGATAAATTTTTAGGAGTAGGAAGGAATATAGAACATTTTCCAGTGTATTTATTGTTGGGGATAATTTTATGGAACTTCTTCGTAGAAGCAACTAATCAAGGACTAAACTCTATAGTAGGTCGAGGTGACCTACTTAGAAAAATTAATTTTCCTAAATATATTGTTGTAATTTCTGGAACTGTATCCTCATTGATAAATTTGCTATTTAATATGATAGTGGTGCTTTTATTTGTGTTAGTAAATGGAGTTCAATTATCATGGATGTCGCTATTAATCATACTACTAATAATTGAACTGTATATATTTGCTTTAGGGGTGGCTTTTTTCTTGTCCGCTCTTAATGTTAAGTCGCGAGATACTGGATATCTATGGGAGGTATTTACTCAGGCTGCATTTTACGCCACCCCTGTTATTTATCCAATGCAGATGGTTTCGCAGAAGAGTAATTTTGCTGTTGATCTGTTATTTCTTAATCCTGTTGCACAAATTATTCAAGATAGCAGATATGTGCTTATAACTAAAGATACGATGATTATGTGGAATAGATTAAGCCCGCTAATGATGTCTGTACCGTTTTTAGCTATAGCTATAATAGTTCTGTTTGCAGTTTGGTATTTTAAGAAGCAGTCAAAGACATTTGCGGAGGAGATTTAGGATATATGAAGGACGTAGTTATAGAGGTTAACTCTCTTACTAAGACTTTTAAGATACCAACAGAGTCTAGCAACGGGATTAAACAGAAGACTATTAATTATATTAAAGGCAAAAAAGGCTACAGGGAATTTACGCCATTAAAAAATATATCTTTTGATATTAAAAAAGGTGAATTTTTTGGAATAGTGGGTAAAAATGGTTCAGGTAAGAGTACTTTATTGAAGTCTATAGCTCAAATCTATTCTCCGACGAAGGGTTCAGTACGAGTAAATGGATCTCTTGTCCCGTTTATCGAGCTGGGTGTTGGTTTTAATCCAGAATTAACAGGTAGAGAAAATGTATTTTTAAATGGAGCTTTACTGGGATTTAGCCATAAAGAGATGGAGCTGATGTATGATGATATTGTTGAATTCTCTGAGTTGGCAGATTTTATGGAAGAGAAGCTTAAGAATTACTCATCAGGGATGCAGGTTAGATTAGCTTTCTCTGTAGCTATTAAAGCTCGTGGCGATATTTTAATGCTTGATGAAGTGTTGGCTGTCGGGGACGCGGCTTTTCAGCAGAAGTGTTTTGATTATTTTGAAAAAGTTAAACGTAGTAATCAGACTGTGGTTTTTGTGACGCATGATATGAATGCTGTACGCAGATTTTGCTCGAGAGCTATGTATATAGAAAATGGAACGATAAAACATATTGGATCTCCTCAGGAAATTGCCGATATATATACGGAGGTTAATATGGACGCGGTTACTAGTGCAGAAGAAGAATCTCATGACGATTCAGTTAGTATGTCTGTTGATATACCTAGTAAAAAAAATTTTACGCAAGAAGACTCGATTGATATTGGCGTGACTGTAGATGGTATTACTGAAGATGTTTTTGTGAATATATCCTTTGTGTACGGAGGGTTTGTATTTGCTGATCGCAATTGTAGAGACACTCCTAGTGACTTTATACAAAACAATAGGAGGGTTAATTTCAATCAGAGTTTGGATGGCTTTAATCCTGGCAAATATGATATTCATATGTCATTACACCGTAGGGCTGATGATGGCATAATTAAACATTTGCCACGAGCGTTTTCGTTTATTATTACAGGTAAAGATGATTTTCGTGATGGTCCAATGAGAATGACGGGAAAATGGAGCGTAAAGAAGAGGAGATAAAATCAGATGAAAAATAAGATTATAAAGAGTACAAAATTTGTTATTAGAGCAACATTGCATCCGTCGTACGGCAGTGAACAAGTAAAGTTGTTTCGCGATCGTAGATCTATTAACAAGAAACGATATGAAGATTATATTAAATGGTTTGATAAGCATAAAGTCACCGATGGGCAACTTGAACTGCAAAGAAAATACTCCAAGGAGTTTAAGCAGCGTCCATTGATTAGTATTTTGTTGCCGACATATAATACAAATCCAGTATATCTGCGTAGCTGTATTGACTCTGTCTTATCTCAGAGTTATGACAACTGGGAGTTGTGTATTTCTGATGATAATTCTACTAGCGATCAAACAAAGAGTGTTATAAATGAATATGTAGAAAAGTATAATAATATTAAGGCTACATTTCGTAAAGAAAATGGTCATATATCAAAGTCATCTAATACAGCTCTTTCGATGGCTAAAGGTGACTATATATCATTACTCGATCATGATGACATTTTACCTCCCAACGCCTTGTTTGAAGTGGTTGATGTTATAAATAAAAATCCTGACGTAGATCTTATTTATACAGATGAAGACAAGATCGATAGTGACGGTATTCATATAGAACCATTTTTTAAACCTGACTGGAGTCCTGATTTTATGAATTCATGCAACATGGTAACGCATTTTGCTACCATAAAAGCAGATATAATTAGAGGTGTTAATGGATTTACTGTCGGAACGCATGGCGCGCAAGATTGGGATTTATTTTTGAAGATTTCTGCTAAAACTAATAATATTTATCATATTCCGAAAATTTTATATCATTGGCGTAAATCTGAGACATCTACTGCTATGAATGCTGATAGTAAACCGTATGCTTATATAAATCAAAAGAATGTCCTTCGTAGTAGTGTGAGACAAAGAAGAGAAAATGCTTATATAGATTCTCATGTTGCGTTAGGATTTTGGCGTAAAAAATATGTAATCCCGACAAATCCGTTGGTGTCAATTATCATACCAACCAAGGATAATTTTAGATATATAAAAAAATGCATAGATTCAATTATTGAAAATACTTCGTATCCATATTTTGAAATAATAATTGTAGATACGGGATCTACGGATTCTCGAGTAAATGATTTTTATGAAAAATTGATAGATAATAATGGCAATGTGCATGTTATTAAATACAAGAAGAAATTCAATTTTTCAGATGCATGTAACTATGGTGCAAATAATTCTAGTGGAGAATATCTGCTATTCCTTAATAATGACACGGAGGTTATTACCCACGACTGGATCCAGTCATTGCTTGAGCATGCTCAGCGTCCAGAAATAGGGATGGTTGGACCTAAGCTTATATTTGAGGATAAGACAATACAGCATGCTGGAATAGTCTTATCTGAAAGAGATATCGCATTCCATCCGTTTTATGGTCAGGATGAGCGTACAGATATATTTACGTATATTTATACCGCCAATATTCGTAATGTATCGGCAGTAACTGGTGCTTGTTGTATGATTAATCGTGATAAGTTCAATAAGGTGGGTGGGTTTGATAATAAACTTCGTATAACGTATAACGATGTAGATCTTAACCTTAAATTGCGCAAAGAAGGCTATTATAATGTCTACACTCCATACGCAGAGTTATTCCATTATGAGTCTAAGAGTGTTGGTCGCATAAACACGAGCGAGAGAGATACTAGCGAACTAGAGAGTGCCCAAAAAGAGATGCGTAAGAGATGGGGTGAATACTTGAAGAGGGATCCATTCTATAATGATAATTTTGAGCAATTTGGTCCGGGCTATAGGTTACCCGAATAACGTTAACTATTAATTATAAATAACCGCGACAGTAAGTTGTACTGCCGCGGTTATTTATATTATTTACGATGTAAAGATGTATGAGTTATTATACTTAGTATATTCCTGATGATGTAGATATGTGGCTAGCCCATGATTGTTGACCGTCGCCCCATCCATGTACTTCGACGGTATTATTGGTTGTACCTCTGTATTTGACATAATAGATGGTGTCTTTTCCTCTTCCTTGCAAGTCGGCTACTACTATGTCATTCGATCCTATCACATAGCCAGATTCTGGGTAATTACTTGCGGTGTGACGTACCCAGTTTTTTAACGAAGAATCCCATACGTGAAATTCGATAAGACCACTCGTAGTGTTGTCGTATTTAACATATATGAATTCATCTTTTTTATCTCCATCAAGATCTGCTGCAATAACTCTTCCTGTGTTCATGCTAGCTGAAGGGTGGCTTGTTGCTGTGTGCCTAAACCAACTAGTTCCATTATTATTCCAACCATGCACTTCAATCATGCCAGAATTAGTCTGCTCATAATTAATCAGATAATATTCGTCATTACCATCGCCATCAGTATCTGCTGTTATAACTTCAGAAAATAGCGGATCAATAGGTCCGGCAGATGTTGCAGTGTGAGCTAGCCAACGCAATCCATCTTGAGTCCACGTATGAAACTCTACTCTACCACTTGCAGTTCCATTATAGTCAACCTTTGTTAATACGGTATTTTTGCTATTAACCTTCCTTGATATAACCTTGCTGTACTGCTGATTAAAGGTGTATGAGTTTGTCGCTGTATGCTGAGACCATGCCTGTAAGTTACTATTGGCCCATGTGTGCATTTCGGCACATTTACTGCCAGTATTATTAGGGACGGATATAGTTAAGGTGTCATTATTTCCATTTATCCTAGTTGGTATAATTCTAGCGCCAGTTTCTACGTTAGGTATATTCTGTCCGTTTTTACAAGAGAATGAACTGCTTGATCTTGTGTCTCCAAACCAGTCTGTAAAGTAATTATAAAAGTTACGATTACCATAGGCGCTACACCCATCACCTACGCCATACCCAGATGACATAGCAGCGGCATTTGGTTGATATGGTGTATAACTATAAAGAGCGGCGGTTGTCCAATTCTGAATATTTACATTAGATCCTCCGCAAGCAGCATTTGGACTCCATTGAACGAAATTTACGCCTGTTGTATATGGTGAAAACCAATTAGGATTACGTGTTATTATGTAGTGAAAGTGTTTCGCTGCCCATTCTAGCTGGTTTTCTAGACCAAAATATTTACTATCACACTCGGCAGTGTCTGGACATCCGTAGCCAGTTGCGCTTTTGAATTGCCCACGAGTTGGCCACGTGTCAGTAACTAGGGCTTGCTCTTTTTGGAGCAAAACTATTAAAAGCTGTGGGTTTACATGATATTTTTGAGAGATATCAAAGATTAATTGAGCAGCGCTTCTCCCGTCTTTTGTTTTATAATCACGGAGACAGGTATATGGAGGGCTATGCCACCCTTTCGATGCGGCATACTGAGCGCGAGTTATATCAGGTCTTCCAAACTCACTGGCTGGTTTGGCGCCATTTGTATCACATTGGGGAACTTTACTATTTAAAAATGACTGAATTTGGCTCGCACTCATGGATCCGTAATTTGTTGCTACGGCATCATCCATAATATTGCCTGGGTCAAAATCATTTAATACTGCAGATGCTGGCGTAGAGGATAATATCACCCCTAAGCATATTGACGTAAGTATGCCTAATTTTAATATTAATTTCTTCATATAGTTATTTCTCCTTCAGTATCTCCAGTCACGTTGTTGTCTTCATAGTGAATGTTTATTGTCCATTTTCCAGGTGACAATTGAGACAATGGAACGTTAAATCCTTTGCAGCTAGACGTACTTGGTCCAGCTTGCAACTCTACGCTATTGGAATACGTTTGTCCGCTAGTATTATGCATTGATAACGTACATCTTCCGCTTGATGATATAGTTTGGATCAAACTACGGATATAAAGAGTGTTTGAATCTTTATCGACTGTTGTAGTTGTTATACTTACTCCAACTGTTGGTTTTTTTCCGTTGGATGATGGAGTCGGTTCTGGCGAAGGATCGCTTCCTTGTAGTGTTTTAGATTTTTGACCTGATGACTCTTTTCCTGACTTATTGGATGCATCATTTAATGATCTTTTTTTTATGTCTTGACCAGCTGTTTTCTGTTCCTCGGTGACCGTGTTGAATTGATTCTGGATGAAGGGCCAGAACTTAAATTTATAGGAAATTAAGCCATAGCCTGTTATAGACAATAGTATGACAGCTATCAGAATTAATACTTTATTTTTTTTATTTTGTTTTTTCTGTATTTTCATAATTGTTACCTAATCAACACTACTATAGCAGATATAGATAAAACGGTAAAGCTTTAAAAAGTTCTTTTATAGAATAAAATATCTCCATTATGTACAGTGACTTTATCGATTAGTTCATAGCAAGGTAGCTGTAGTGGTGTTGTAGATAACACACGAGTAACAGATTTTCCTATATGATTACTACAACTCAATTTTGCAATAAATACATCCGGCTGAATAAGTACGAGATCTTTGTCTATGGTATCAGACAGAAGTATATGTGCATACCTGTTATAAATTGTCTTATCTTTTGATACTTTTGACCAGAAATCTTTATCAGGGTAAGTATTGACTCCCGTAATTGATTTTCTATTTGCCATTTGAGGGAAATTTTCTAGCACGCTTGTGCCAGACAATCCCCATATATCGTCACTAGACGAGGTAGAGATAATCTTTTTGGTTATAATATTATCGTTATACCCGCTTCCTAGACCTCTATATAACGGCTGTATAGTTATTGTCGACATAATACATAAAGAAGAAAGCACTAACAGTCCGAGTTTTTCCTTTTTTATAAATATAAGAGCTAGTCCACCAGAAAGGCTTATTGCGGCTAGTAATAATACGCGAAGATCTCCGGCAAAGTTACGATTGAACTTTACGACATATACGATGGTGCAGACGTAAATAATAATCACCATTGTTGAATATAGATATGGTAAATAGCGATATTGTGATGAAAATTTTATAGTATTAGCAAGCGTGTATATTAATGAAAAGATTCCTATAAAACCTAATCCAAGCTGCAATCTTGTTATCGGTACAAGATGCATCATAAAAGGTTTTGCTATTGAAGAGAATCCTGGAATAAATAAATGAGATATGAATATTAAGCAGGAAACAAAAATAGCAACTCCGACCCAATCTATAGTTTTATCTTTACGCCATTTGCTATATAAAATAAACAGTATAGGAATGATAAATGCAAAAGGTGTGATGATAAATGCAGACATCTCACTTTGATTAATGGATCCTTTACTTGGATCTATCGATGAAATGGATGCGCCATCCATAAGTCGGTATTGACTATAGCCAGTGAGACCGATTAGATCAGCCTGTGATGGAGCTCCCGAATGTACGAATCGTGCCCCGGGATAATCTGTACCAGAAATGGCTTGTACGGCATCTATTCTGGTGATTAAAAATATACCAACTATGCCGATCGCTGCTAGAGCGGATCCTACTATGAATGCTGTATTTACATATAGTATTTTTCGTACTTTTTTGGGTGCTTTTTTCCAAGTATTTATATAATAGCCAATCGCCACTAGAAATACAGTGATGATAACAGGTATCTGAAAGGCTGGGTACAATAGTAGGGCGAAGCTTACCATTGAATAGGTTAATAAAAGTGATAGTGTGAGTTTCGATATTATATCACCATGTTTATATCTCTTTAAAAAAGATAAAGATTTATTTTCTATTAATTTCATTATTAATAGCAGTATGACAATTCCCCAGACAATACTCATTATGGTAATGGTTTGGTACCACCAGAATATAAAAGGGGTAAAAGAGCCTATGATAGCGATAGATCCCGATAATACGTATTTATTGGGAAGAAATTTTAACGATAGAAAGTATATGCTTAATAGCAATGATGCTAGTAATAGCCACCACTTAAAGGCAAAAGCAAACTCGAAAGGAACTATTAAAAAGGCAAGATTTTGAGGTCGGAATATTGTTGACCATTCTTTGTATGGTGCATCAGATATAAGGCTCATATTCTTGCCAGAATTGCCAAAGTTCTTGTTGATTAGTGGATATCCAGCTTCTTTTTGTGCAATTGTGAATTGTGTAACGACTAGCCACTCGTCGCTGCGAATAGGTCGAGCTTCGCCTGATATGAGATTAGATGATTTACCATTAAGGAAAGAGTCATAGTATAAGCCAAATGAAGATCCAGATATCTTAAATCCTGTCGCAAAAATTAAACAAAAGATAATAGTAGACGGGAAAATCCATTTTTTATAAGAATCGTCTTTTAATTTTGTAAAAATAGAACGTAGAGCTTGCATAACATTCATTAGTATACAGTAAAAATAGCAAGTATAAAAATTGTGTTTTTTTGAGAACAAGTCTAAAAAACGAAAAATAAAAAATGAGTGATGCGCTATCTTTGTTAAAGATAGTAAGAATGTAAGGAGGCTACGTAATGATAAACATCGCATCACCCGTTATAGAGGAAGAGGAGCGTCGGGCGGTAAATGAAGTTATAGAGTCAGGTATGCTGGCTCAGGGCCCAAAAGTCGCTGAGCTTGAAGAAAGCTGGGCTAAATATTGGTTTGCAAGGGAGGTATTTTATGCCTTTTCTAATGCTGCTATATCCATTATTTATTAGGTTACGAAAATATATAAAAGTAGATACAAGCAATAAATATTTTTGTAGTTTTTTAATTTTGTTTTTTATGTGCTTTATGTTAGCTTTTTATACTGTTCAAACGATTTACTATAATGTACGGGTTACTTAACTGTAAGGGACTAAACGAGTAGTAATAGTTGATCATATAACTAATGACAATGAGGGACTATTTATGTAAAAATTATCAAAATATGATATTATATGATTAAGTAAATGGGGGTTTATGACTAAGAAGATATTAATATATACAGGGTATTTTATTCCGCACCTGGGTGGCGTGGAAAGATATGTAGATAAATTAACAAGTGCTTTGGAGAAGATAGGGTATCAATGCACAATAGTAACTACTGCACACGATAATAGCCTACCCTCCAAAGAGACGATAGGCAGCAGAACTATATATCGATTACCTACGCATAATATTTTTAAACAGAGATACCCAATCATTAATAAACGTAAGAGTGCTAATATTATTTCAGATATTGATTTTAATAGTTTTAGCTTTTGTATAGTTAATACCAGATTTCATCTAACAAGTCTTCTGGGTGCCAGGTTGGCAAAAAAGCATGGGATAAAGGTTGCTCTTATAGAACATGGAACTGCTCATTTTTCGGTTGGGAATAAACTTCTTGATTTTTTTGGGTTAATATACGAACATGTTTTGACTGCAATTATTAAGCAGTATGTTGACTACTACTATGGCGTATCGCAAAATTGTAATAAGTGGTTGAAACATTTTGGCATATCTGCAGAAGGTGTTTGGTACAATGCAATTGACTCGAAGGATAAGTTGCTGGCGACTAATAAATATGATTATTTTGATAAGCGAGAAATCATAGTTACATATGCTGGGCGTATTATAAAAGAAAAAGGAATCATCAATCTACTTAAGGCATTTGATAAGGTCAGAAGCGAGATGTCAAATCAAAAAATTCGGCTAGTTATTGCCGGTGATGGTCCTTTAAAAGATGAGCTTGAGTCTAGATATTTAGATGATAGTTCTATACAATTTTTAGGTAAAATAAATTTTAGTGATATCCTATCTCTCTTTAAGCGTACTGATATATTTGTTCACCCGTCACTCTATCCTGAAGGGCTACCTACGGCCATATTAGAGGCTGGATTGATGCGAACGGCTATTATTGCCACTCCTAGAGGGGGGACGGAAGAAGTGATTATTGACAAGCGCCATGGTATAATAGTTGACGGTAGTGTGGATAGTTTAAAGATTGCTCTAATGGAAATGGTACAGAATGAGTCTATGCGCAAAAAAAGTGCAGATAATGTAAAGAAGAGAATAGAGAGTGTTTTTAGTTGGCAGTCGGTGGCGAAATGCGTTGATAATAAAATCAAGGAGAGTATATAGTGTCTAAAGCGGTAAAGTTCGTAATAGTTGGTGCTGGAAATATATCAAATACAAGACATATCCCAGCACTCAAGAAAATCAAGAATGCTGAGATATTTGGTGTTATAAGTAATAAAATAGAGCGAGCCAGAAAGACAGCTAAAAAACATAATATTCCTCACGTGTCTCAAATAAAAGAATCTTCTGACGGTTTAGTTGTGGTTAATGCTGATTGGATGAATGATGCTGATGCCTGGGTGATAGGTGCTCCTCCACACCTTCATTATCCATTGGTTAAATTGGGTTTATCTCTTGATAAGCATGTACTCGTAGAGAAGCCAATGATGATGAATGAAGATGAATGCAACGAGTTGATAAAACTGGCTAAGAGTAAGAATAAAGTGTTCTATGTTATGCATAACTTCCAGTATGCAAATAAGATGCTAAAACTAAATGATATTGTTGAGTCTAAAAAACATGGTGAAGTGGTGTCTATTACTGAAGTACAGTTTACTAATCATGACCGTCGGCTGCCAGAGTGGTATAATGATTTACCTCTGGGTCTGTTTTATGATGAGGCTGCTCATTTCTTGTATCTTCCAGAGAGACATGTTGGCAAGTTGCAAATACAGCATGCACATGCGGTGTATGGTAACGCTAAGAAGGAGGCCACTCCAGTAACTCTTTCGGTCAATGCTATGGCGGGTAAAGTTCCATTAACAATGTTCTTAAATTTCCGCTCACCAGTGTGTGAGTGGTATTATATGGTATCCTTCAAGAAAGATATTTACATCTACGATTTCTTTAAAGATATCCTAATTCACCTGCCAACAGACGGAGAACATCTTGGTAAAGATGTGTTGCGTAGCTCGATAAAGTATACGACTCAATATTGGGGACAATTTATAGCTAACGGTATACGCAGGGTGATAGGAGATCTGTTGTATGGTCACGATAAGGTATTAAGTAGTTTCACGTCTGCAATTGTCGACGGCAATGTTGATAAGTTTTTGACAGCTGAAAATGGTAAGATAAATGTAGCTGCTGCCAATTCTATAATTGATAAGGTCAATAAGCGATAGATGAATATATTTCTGATAATTGCGTATGTTGTAGCGGCGGTTAGTGGATCAACATTAATAAAATTAGGAGGATTGTCAGCGGGTTCAGCTCATTTACTTACAATTCCTTATACTAATTTACATCTTCCTATAATGAGCCTGTTTGGTATATTGTTTTACGGGGTAAGTTTCTTTTTATATATAATTTTATTAAACAGGTTTGAATTATCATTTATTTCACCGCTAACGATAGGACTAGTCTACCTGTTGCTTATGTTAACAGCTGTAGTAATTTTTAACGAAAGCTTTACTATAATTAAAACTATCGGCTGTATATTAATATTAGTTGGTGTTTTGATGATTGCTGCGACTAATAAATAGAATAGGATATAGGGAAGTATTAATAAAAATTATCTTCTAACAGATAGCCTAATTGATAATTCTTGATGTAGGTCGCGTAGTCTGCGCTCGTTTTGGTCGATACGTTGGCGTTGGTTGTTGGCGATATAGAATAGAAAAATAATCGTCGTAGTTTGTAAAATATCAAACAAGCTTAATTCTGATGAATCAAGTGGCGGATGCCCAAGTGAGATGTTGTATATCGGGAACGACCCCATCAAGGAAACCATGATGACTAGCCAAATAATGAGTTGATGACGAAAGCGTGCCGGGCTGACTTTACGCAGTTTGTATTGAGTGATTATATTGATTAGTGCCGCCAGAATAATCGGCACATTGAGTAGTATGAGGATAAGATATCTCATTCAAATAACTCCGTTAAGCGTTGCTTAAATAGTCGTTTGATAATATTGATGGCGTTCCAGTTGTTTTGACCTTTGGCTCGGGAATAGTCGGTGTAAATTGCTTTAATCGGGTATTCAGAAATAACCATGCTTGCCTGTTTAGCTCGCCAAATCATCTCTGAGCAAAACTCATAACCAGTTGATTTCCAGTCAAGGCTATCAATGGCCTTTCGTGAGTAAACTCGCAGACCAGATTGTGAATCGGTAACGTTGATACCGAACAGTACGTAGGTGATGAAGCTGAGGCCTTTGTTTCCTAGGACTTTAGTCCTGGACATGCCCTCGCTATTGATGAGTCGACTACCAATCAATAGGTCTGTATTAGAAGTGGAGATTTTTTTAATTCCAGCTAAAACATCTTCTGGGTCATGTTGACCGTCGGCATCCATAGTGGCGGCAATGTCATAATTATTTTGTCGAGCGTAGGCGAGGCCAGTTAATGTGGCACCTCCAGCTCCGGAATTCAATATATGATCAATAACTATTGCGCCGCCTTTTTTAGCCTGCTCAAGAGTGTCATCTTTGGACCCATCGTTGACGAGTACTATGTCGATCAAATAGTCTTTTTCGACTTTTGAAAAAACCTTTTTGGCTTTTTTAATCACACTCTCAATAACGGCCTCCTCGTTGTAAGCTGGAATAATAACACAAACCCTCTTCATATCAATAATTATACCATTTATAAATATTTACCGTAACCAGATTTCTTGAGTGTATAAGCGAGCGAGTTGAGCTGCTCTCGACTGATCCAGCCATTTTTAAAGGCAGTTTTTTCCGGACTACCGATAATCCTACCGGTTCGTTTTTGGATAACTCTAACGAAGTCGGATGCATCAGTTAAGCTATCAATCGTTCCTGTGTCTAGCCAAACATCTCCATTGTCTAAGGTTTGAACTTGCAATTTACCGCGACGTAAGTATTCTGCATTAATGGATGTAATTTCTAATTCTCCTCGAGCTGACGGTTTTACGTTTTTAGCAATCTCTACTACGTCATTATCATAAAAATATAAGCCGACAACTGCGAAGTGGGATTTTGGGGAAGTTGGTTTTTCTTCAATTGATATTGCCTGATTTTGGTCATCAAATTCAACGACGCCATACCTTTCTGGGTCAGATACTTTGTAGGCAAAAACTGTGCCACCGTCGGGATTTGTGCATTCCCGCAGAGATTCATCTAAACGCTCTCCATAAAATATATTATCTCCCAGTACTAGGGCTACTTTATCGTCACCAATAAAATCTTCACCAATAATAAAAGCTTGCGCCAGACCATCTGGAGTGGGTTGAACAGCGTATTCTAGATTTATGCCCCATTGTGATCCGTTACCAAGAAGCCTCTTGAAGCCGTTTTGGTCATCTGGAGTGGTAATTATGAGAATGTCACGGATTCCCGCTTGCATTAATGTGGTAAGCGGATAATAAATCATTGGCTTGTCATAAATAGGCATTAATTGCTTGCTTATGGCCTGAGTAATTGGCCATAATCGCGTACCCGATCCACCCGCTAAAATTATTCCCTTCATCATATTCTCCTTTGTGTTGTATGATTATATATCTATGATTCGACAGTATCAAGGTTAAACGGTTTTGAGATTTATAAATGTTGCATTTTAAGCGTTGTTTAATATATATTGCCTTAAATCCTCTTCCCAGTTACGGCTTTGAAATCCTGTAGAGTGCAGTTTATCTAGACTCATATCACTATTGAGTGGTCGTGGCGCAACCCCCGGCTTGTTGGCAAAATATTCTGCGGTAGTTGTATTAGAAACGATTAAGTCTTTATGATTAGATAATTCAAATATTTTTCTAGTAATGTCTGCCCAAGAAGCGAGTGGTCCGTCATTTGTTGCATTGTAAGTTCCGAATGGAGCTTTAGTTGACAATAAATGATCTATAATACGCACTAGCTCACTGGTGAACGTTAAGCGACCTATTTGGTCATTAACAACGGTTGGCGAGATGTTTTTTTCCGCCAATCCTAGCATGGTGCGGACAAAATTTTTGCCTTCACCAATTACCCATGTAGATCGAAGTAGATAGAAGCGGTCTAATTGTTCGACCAATAGGTCTCCTGCGGCCTTACTCTGACCATAGACACTAAGAGGACTAAGCGGCTCGTCCTCTGTGTGAGGTTTTTTGGTTCCGTCGAATACGTAATCGCTGGAAATGTGAACCATTGTCATATCATATTTTCGGCATACCCGAGTAAGGTTAGATACTGCAGATGCATTAACTTTCCAAGACGCTACGCGGCCTTCTTCGGTTTCTGCTGCATCAACGTTAGTCCAGGCTGCGGCATTTATAATGATTGATTCATGTTGCCAATCAAAAGAGTCGACAGCGGTTTTATTGGTAATATCTAAATCTTGACGCGATAACGCCGTCGCATTGGGAAAAACACGCTGTAGTGCTCGTCCTAGTTGGCCATTAGCTCCAGTAATAAATACAGCTTTATTATCCATTAAATCTCCATAGGAATTACATTATTTAATAGTGGATGTGCAGTATCTTTTTCGGAAATAATTGCTTGATCCTTATTGATTGGCCAGTTGATATTTAGCTCTGTATCAAATAAATTAACAAAAGTATATTTAGCATCTGGGAACCAATGAGCGTCAACTAGATATGTATAGGCGACATTATCATCAAGTGTTTGATAGCCGTTAGCTACGCCTTTAGGGACGAAAATTGCCGTACCCGGATTAATCTCGTGGGTGAAAACTCGGCCGAAGCTATCTCCTTTACGGAGGTCGCACCAAGCTCCAAAAACACGTCCATTGGCTGTTGAAATGAATTTGTTCCAAGGCTCAGCATGAAGTCCACGAGTGGCGCCAGTTTTGTCATTGAAGCTGATATTGTTTTGTACGATATCGAACGACGGTAAGCCTAAGGCTTCCATTTTTTCTTTTTGATAATTCTCTTTGAACCAGCCGCGATTGTCGCCATGTACGGGTAATTTAATAACAAATAACCCTGGAATTGACGATTCAGTGACCGTAAGTTCATTGTAGTTAGTTGGGTCAAACATAATTATTGTCCTTGTTTTGCATAAGCTGCTTCAACGGCGTCTTTTTGGGTGCGCCACCAGTCTTCATGCTCGCGGTACCAGTTAATAGTTTGCATTAGTCCATCGTGCATGCCGGTTTTATTATCCGTGTATTGCGGTTGCCATCCTAACTCGCGGCGTAACTTGCTGGAATCCATTGCGTAGCGCATATCATGACCTGGACGATCGTTGACATGTTCATACCAATCTTTACCTTTACCCATTAGATCACAAATCAATTCAATCACCATCTTATTATTAACGTGATCATTATCTGCGCCAATGATGTAGGTTTCTCCTAGAACGCCTTTTTCTAGGATTAAATGAACCGCTGAGTTATGATCATCGACATGAATCCAATCGCGAACTTGCTCGCCGGTGCCATAAAGTTTTGGCTTGATATCACTTAAAATATTGGTAATCTGCCGCGGAATAAACTTTTCAATGTGTTGGTATGGCCCGTAATTGTTAGAGCAGTTTGAGATAGTTGCTTTAATGCCAAAGCTACGAATCCAGGCACGAACTAGCATGTCGCTGGAAGCTTTAGTGCTAGAGTATGGACTGGAAGGCTTGTATGGAGTGTCCTCTGTAAAGCGATTTGGGTCATCGAGCTCTAGGTCACCAAAAACCTCATCAGTTGAGATGTGATGTAGTCTCTTATTGTGTTTTCGAATAGCTTCTAGGATGGTATATGTACCAATTATATTTGTTTCAACAAATGGCCATGGATTACGTAAAGAATTATCATTGTGACTTTCGGCGGCGAAGTGTACAACTATGTCATTTTCAGCGACTAATTTGTCTATTAATTCGGCGTCACAAATATCGCCTTCTACGAATGTAATTTGGTCAGCTACAGTTTCCAAATTAGCACGATTTCCGGCGTAGGTTAATTTGTCAATAACAGTGACTTCATATTCTGGCTTATATTTTACGGTATAATGCACAAAATTCGAGCCAATGAATCCCGCGCCTCCCGTGACTAGCATCTTTGTCATAAGTATAGTATATCAGGTATAATAGAGAAGTTATAGAGGAGGATATCATGAAAGTTGTAATTGTTAGCGGCTATTTTAATCCATTACACGGTGGGCATTTAGATATGATTGAGGCAGCTGCAAAAATGGGTGATTATTTGATTGTAGTGGTAAATAACGACAAACAGCAATTGCTAAAAAAAGGAAAAATTATCCTTAATGAAGAAAATCGACTCCGCTTAATGCGAGCATTAAAGGGCGTGGATCAGGTGATGCTTTCTATTGATGAAGAGCCTCCGGTTACGGAAACCTTAGAGATGATTGCTCGGCAATATCCGGGATGTCAATTGGTGTTTGCAAATGGTGGCGATAGGTCGGCACCGGAAGTTGTTCCAGAGCGTGATGTTTGCGAAAAGTATAACATTGAAATGGTCTATGGGGTTGGTGGTTCAAATAAAGCAGACTCGTCTACTCGAATTAATCAAGCTACCGGACAGGAAAGCTAATCTCAGCTTTTCCGACCATATCTTTCATATACAGCCAAAGTTTGCTCGGCCATGCGCTGCCATGAAAATGTCTTAACGTGTTTCTTGCCTTTTTTAACGAGTTCATTGCGCAACTTGTCGTTGGATAAGATATCGTCAATTGATTTTGCTATATCCTCGACGCTGAAAGGATCAAAATAGTGAGCGGCATCGCCGTGGGTTTCTGGCAGACAAGTGGCTGTGCTCGAAGCGACCGGTGCGCCGTGTAGCATTGCTTCTAGCCCTGGCAAACCAAATCCTTCACTGAGCGAAGGGAAGCAATAAACTGCTGTATTTTCGTACATCCAGCGCAATTGCTCGTCTGATATAAAGCCGGTAAACACGACGTTTTTAATTCCATGCTCATTTACATATGTCTCGTGGCGAGCGTAATTGCTATCTTTTTTACCTGCCAAAGCCAGTGTTAAATCTGGATATTTTTTCCGCAACAAGGCAAAAGCGTCAATTAGCCGTCGAAGGTTTTTATGTGGCGTCGGTCTACCGATATACATAATGAATTTTTTACCAATCAACTCGTCAACAGGTTTGTTGCCTTTTGGCAGTTCGTCTGCAGATTCCAAAGTTACAGTAATTTTCTCTGGGTTTACGCCGGTGAATTTAATCAAATCATTTTTTACGAAGTTAGAAATTGTGATGATGTGTGAAGATTTTCTGGCAACTTTTTTATTGACCCATTTATAAATTTGCTGCTTAATCCAGAAAACGACAGGATTTTTATCTGGATTTCTAAACCTGACAGTAGTCAAATCTTGCATCGTAGTGACGACTGGGCTGGAATTGTACCAAACAGGCTGCTGAACCATCGCAAAATGAACTAGGTCTGGATGGAGACTTTCAAGTTGTTTTTTAAAGCCGATTTGCTCAGCAAAAGTGTATTCTTTATATGGGCAAATAACTTTCTGAAATCTTGGATTGCTTGGCTGCCAACCATCGAAGTCTTTTGGCTTGAGCAGAATAACATAATCGTTTTTATTATCAATTTTCTGCAAATAATGAATCAGCCGTTCGATGTAGCGACCAGTGCTAGTCCTTAATGTTCGGGCGTCAATTACGATTTTCACGATAATGTTCCTTCCATGATTTATCAACTATATTTTTTATCGCTTTATGGAAAATTGCAGCTGAAAATTCGTTTGCCGTGGCTGAGATTTTTGTTGGTGAAACTTTTTTACCGGGAAGTTTCTCTAAAGTTTCTATTAATGAAGAATCTGTTTGCTCGGAAAAGAACCAACCGTTTTTTTCAGGTTTTATATAATCAAGTGCGCCGCCAGCTTCGTACGCAACCACCGGAATGCCAGACGCCAACGCTTCGACTGGCGCAATTCCGAAATCTTCGTGCGAACAAAAAATAAATAAATCTGCTTTTTTAATATATTTTTCTCGTGTGGCATTATCAACGAATCCTAAGAAAGTAATGTGCTTATCGGCGATATTTTTTAGATTATCAACGTCTGGACCTTTTCCAATAATATCTAATTGCCAGCCAAGTTTCTGACAAGCTTTAATAGCAATATCAAGTCGTTTCATTGGCACAATTCGCCCCCAAATCAGACAGCGAGATTTTTGAGGGATGGATGTTTGCTTGCGATTTTTAGCAAGTGGCGAAAAGCTCGACACGTCAATCGGCGGAAAAATAACCGTACTTTTTCGCTGGTAAAATTCTTCAATATCAGCCTGAATTCCCGTAGAGTTGGCGATAAAAACATCGACTTGCTGAGCGGCGTTAAAATCTCGTTTTTTCAGTGGTCGGACTAAGGTTTTTAAGCCTAGGCGCGCCAGCCATTGTGGGCGAAAACTTGGCCGTTTGATATATTCGTCATAATGTCGCCAATAAAAATGCGTCGGTGTGTGGCAATAGCAAATATGAAGTTGATCTGGTCTGGATTTACGGACGAATTTTGCCTCGCCATTTCCCGAACTGGAGATGATAATGTCAAATTCGCTAAGATCAAGCTTAGCAAACCACCATTGTCTAAGAAGTGGCAATAATCGTCGGATTTTTGAAAACGGCCATCGCTGTAAATAGCCGGTAACGACTTTATTATCTAATCTTTCTCGCCATTCGTCACTACAAAAAGAAGTGTAAATTGGCGCATCTGGGTACAATTTGTGAATTTCCAAAACAACTTTTTCGGCTCCGCCGCCGTAAATCCAGTCGTGAACTATGGCAATTTTTGGCTTACTCATTAATTATCTTTCTGGAAAATAACCAAGCAGGTTTTTAATAAAATCGTGATGTCCATCCAGATACTCCAGTTCTGGACATAGTATAAGTCAATTCGTCGCCGTTCTTCAAAGCTGATGCTGCGTCGGCCAGACACTACAGCAAGTCCAGTTAACCCAGATTTGACCGCTAATAAAACGTGTTTTTTGTCGTAGGCACTTAATTCGTGAGGTACCAGCGCTCGCGGTCCGACCAGGCTGATGTCGCCCTTTACGACGTTAAACAATTGTGGCAATTCATCGAGGCTAAAGCGACGAATAAATCGACCAACTGGCGTCACGCGAAAATCATGATCAAGCTTGTCTCCGTTTTTACGGTATTCTTCAATTAACTCAGGCTTGCCAACCATTCGAAAGACTTCTTCATCGGTTTTGCCGTCAAACTTTGCATAATGTGAGCGAAATTTGTAGACCTTAAACGGTCGATTATAACGAGTGAGACGTTTCTGTTGTTTGCCGTGCATTAAAATCGGTCCTGCTGGGTCGCTGATTTTTACGGCAATTGCCACCAAAAGCATAATTGGCGAGGCGATGATAATTCCGGCTGTTCCACCGATAATATCCATAATTCGCTTCACAATTCGCCCATAGCCCATTAGCGGTGTTGGATGAGTGTGAATTAGCGGCACGGAGTCGATGATATCAATAGTGTGTTTGGTGGTCATAATTCCGTCGAATTCCGGCGCTTGATAAAAATCCAGATAATGTTTCTGGGCAATTTGATAATGTTCGCTAACGTTTTTTGAGTCGGTTTGGATGATAACGTCAATTTTATCCCTGGTGAGCGCCGATTCTAATGACGAGCGTCGAAGCTTTTTTAATTCAATAGGAATGAACTGGGTTTGTGCGACAATTCCGCTAATCTTAAAGCCAGTTAACGGATTAGTTTCTATAAAATCAGCCAAAACGTGAGTTAAGTCACAATTGCCAATTAATACAACACGGCGCGCGCCCAAGCCGCGTTTTAATAGCTTCAGGCGAACAATATTGGCGGCGCTGCGAAAAATCATTAGTAAGATGAAGCCAATTCCGGTGGCGTAAACCGCGACAAGTTTGGCTGGGAATAGTGGAGTATTAGTGAAGAACGTCACGGAAATCATAATCATAATTCCAGTTATTGACGCCAAAAGTATTCGTCCAAAGTTTCGTAATGGGTGCGTGTAAATCTCTCGGTCGTATAAACCAAAGAAATAGAACATCACGATCCACAACGGCAACGTCATAAAGATGGAAGTGATAAAATCTATAGCATTGATGCTGATATGGAATGGTCTAGGATCCAGGGAAATTCGCAAAATATAGGCAATAGTAAATGCACTTAATAAAGCTAAGATATCAAGAATGACCAGAGCAATTTTGAAGTAAAAATCAGACTTTTTCCGCATAATCTCTGGGGTAATTATACAAAAATATGCCGATTATAGCAAAACAATAAATCGTATTTATGAAGCTGCCAAAAAACCAAAAATGCACAAACATTGCGATGGTTAGAGATAAGATAAATTGAGCTTTAATTTTACGGATATTTTTTATGGCGAGAAATATAATTGTCAACGGGACAATTAGAAGGGCAAATAGCCCGATGACTCCTAAGCCGCTGAGTAATAATATGTAAAAAACGTAGACCGTTTGGTCCGCTGGGACGTTTACGTGAAGGTGTTTTTGGATGAAATTTCCGAGATTGCCGAGTCCGACGCCGAAGAAGAACGTTCGCGGCGATGATAGCCAAGATTTTATGGCTAAGTCGCTGGCGCTGAGTCTGTCGTTGGCGGAAGCTTCAACAAAACCGGCAGGCTGGAAAGAATTGTTGCTTGGTGGAATGTTTTCGGCGGGTTTTGGTGATGGATTTTTGGCGATGGATTTTTGTGGAATCTTAATTTTTCCGAGAGATAATTGATCGACCATACTAACAAAGGTGTTGTGTGTGATGAAGGGCGTATTGGCGTATCTAATGTTGGCTGACGAGAATAATAAGATGAATCCAAACAGTAATCCAGCGAAGATGATTGGAAGTTTTTTACGAATAAAAGATATGTCAATCCGTTTTACGAAAGCGATTATAAATAAGGCTATTATGGCGATAAAAATTGCTAAAAATCCGCCACGGGAAAATGTTAAAGATATGGCGAGAGTTGTGAAAAATAGGCTAAATTTGGCTAGGCGAGATTTTGATTGAAAGAGCGCAAGGAAAAATGCTGGAAGTAGAGAATTGGCGAAGAACTGCGGTTCGGCGGCGAATAAATTGATTCGTGGAAATCCAAAAACGTCGGCTTTACAACCAACGCAAAGCGTGCCAAATCCTGTTGGCTCAAAAGTGGCGATGATGAGCTGAATGATCGCTAAAATCCCAAAAACTAGTCCACTCCACAGTCCGACGCTGATGAGTTTACGTTTTTCTGATTTTGACAATTCGCTGTAAATTAAGCCAGCGGATAATCCGACGGCGAGTAAGAATAATAGCGATAACGAATATAACGCGGTGCGCAGGCGCGCTTCTGCGAAAAATATGCCGACGACAATGGCGATAAAAATTGCTAAAAATCCGCCGATTAGCCATCGGTTTTTTAACAATTCTTGGCGTTTTTTAAGTAGTAATGGCAAGGAAAATAACAATAGGCTTACGGCAACGATTTGATATAATCCTACGCGCAATGACGGGAAATCCAGAATTGATAAGCCGACACTGGGATGCAGGGCAAAGCCGCCGCCAAAAATAATAATAGCCAATAGCCAGAATCGAACGTCGTTAATGTATTTTTTTGCCATATTTTAAGTATAGCGTATGGTGTATACTTTAGATATGAAACTGACGAAAAAGCAAAAAATAATGCTGGATTTTATCGATGGGTTTATAAAGGGTAATGGCTATAGTCCGACGCTTCGGGAAATTATGCGCGCTTTGGGGTATAAATCGGTGTCGACGGTAGCAAAACATGTTGATAATTTGGTGGCTGCGGGATTTTTGGAGAAGCAGGACGGCGAAGTTAGGTCTTTGACGCTGAGCAGTGAGAAAAAAGAAGTTTGGTGGCAGAATTTAGTGAAGGAAATTAAGAAGAGAGAAGCTGAAGATGACGAAAAATCACGCTCGGAAGTGAAGATTTTAAAAAAAGCATTGGAAATTATCCGTCAGTAACTTTACAACTATTCAAAAACTCGCTATAATACAAGACATATTCCGGCATAGCTCAGTGGTAGAGCGGTTGGCTGTTAACCAATAGGTCGCTGGTTCGAGCCCAGCTGCCGGAGCCAAATCGAATTTTAAGACTTCAACAAGTATAGTTGAGGTCTTTTTTTTATTGTTTTTGCAGTTATATGTTTCTAATAACGCGGAATAGGTGAGATAATAATGACTATGAATAACACTTATTGCGATGGTATGTGGGCTAGATTTCTTTCTAGTCAATGTTTACGGGATGATTTTAAGAGTAGCTCAAAGAGTAATGACTTAAAGGATATTTTTAACTTTGCTTATGACTTGGTGGATGACGCTGAAGATTTTGAGCAGCGATTTTCAGTGATTGCGCATATTGATCTTTATGGACATACTGCCGTAGACGGCTACTCATATGTTCGGCTGGTAAAAAATGAATTGTCAGAGATACGAAAGTTAGCGGAAGAGAGGCGAGAGGCTGATATCGTCATGCAAATAGATGATTTGATGAGGTTTATAGAGCTGAGCGTTAATAATGTAGATGGCGATGTAGTTTTATTGGTCTTTGATGGTATGTAAACGCTCTGAGATATTTGCAGATGTCTTAAAGCATTTTTACAGAACGCTTGTTTATAGTGGTTTGCATGAGAGCAATAACCACACCCCAACCATTAGCTAGGTCGCGACTTATTACGTCCTATTCTAGTCCATCGCCGTTTCGGGCGATAGCTAATCCATTTGTCGACATAGTTGTGCCGGTGCTGAACGAGGAGAAAATTCTTCAAAGCAGCATTGAAACGCTTGACGAATACATGATGGAAAATTTGCCATATCGCTATCAGATAACGATTGCGGATAACGGCAGTCAAGATAACACCTTAAAAATAGCGAAAAGCTTGGCACAAAATCATAAATCAGTTCGTGTCGTAAGGCTGGCTGAACGCGGTCGCGGGCGAGCATTAAAGCAAGTCTGGCAAAGCAGTCAGGCGGACGTTCTGACGTATATGGATGTCGATTTGTCCACTAGCCTGGATGATTTTCTGCCGATGATTCAGCCGCTTGTGGCGGGCGAAGCGGGCGTGGCGATTGGTTCTCGATTGATGAAAAAATCAAAGACCAGCCGCGGTTTTAAGCGGGAGTTTATTTCACGGTGTTACAACAAGATTATCAAATTGACGTCGCGAACCAAATTTAGCGATGCGCAGTGCGGATTTAAGGCAATTCGTCGCGACGTGGCGAAGAGATTTTTGCCAAAAATTAAGGACAATGAATGGTTCTTCGACACAGAGCTTTTGATTAAAACGGAGCGCGCGGGCGTGCCGATTCACGAGCAACCCGTTACTTGGATTGAAGACACTGATAGTCGTGTGAAGATTGTAAAAACTGCGGTCGATGATTCATCGAGTTAATAAAGAATTGGACAATCGTTCGTGGCTTGAGAAAATGGCTCTTCCGATTCTGTTGATTGCGGCGGGCGCATTGTATATGTTTGGCGCGATGCATAATGGCATGGCAAATAGTTATTACGCGGCGGCAGTGAAACGGCAATTCGGCTTTGCTAGTGCGATGATTTCCGCAGTTACACTAATGTTAACTCCTGTTGCGGCGTTGATGTTTGGATTTAATAATCCAGACGCTATCTTGACCTTTATGCTCACCGCCAGCGGTTACGCATTTCTCAGGTCATTGGAAGGTAGGCGTCCGCTTTTATGGCTTGGTCTGGCGGGGCTGTTTACGGGACTAGCGTTTAACACGAAAATGCTCCAGGGCTTGATGGTTTTGCCTGCGATGGTAATTGTCTATCTAGCGTTCGCTAAGCCGCCAATTGTTACGCGATTTCTACATTTGATGTTTGCGGGTGTGATTACGACGGTGTCGACTTTATGGTGGAGCGTGCTTGTTTGGCTGACGCCGTCTGGTAATCGACCGTGGGTTGGTAGTACGAATGACAATAGTATTTGGAGTTTGATTTTTGGCTATAACGGATTTGGTCGGCTATTAGGAAGCCACGGCGGCGGAGGTGGCGGAACTCCTCCGAATAGTACTGGTATGGCAATGGCAAGTCCTGGCGAAATGGGCGGCGGCGCTCCCAGTGGCGGTCATGGTCCTGGAGGTACTGGATTTGGTGGGCAAACGGGAGTATTTAGGATATTCAATAATGATTTCGGACCGAACATCGCATGGCTACTAATTTTAGCATTAGCGAGCGGCGGACTACTCTTATGGATTTTGCGCAAGACTCCGCGGACTAATCGCGGGCGAGCGGCGGTTATATTCTGGATACTTTGGCTGATCATTCACATCGTAATATTTAGTATGACTAGCGGCGTGATTCATCCGTACTACGTGGTGGTTATGGCACCGGCTGTCGCGGCTCTGGTTGGGATTGGTGTGCCATTTCTGTGGGGCGCGTACATTAGACGAAAATCGTATGCTTGGATTTTGCCTATGCTGGTCGGCGTGACGGCGGCGATTGTGATAATTATTCTTAGCTACGCTGGTACGATGACTTGGCTAATGTGGACGGTTGGCATTCTGGGGGCTATCGGTATGATTGGGCTATTGGTCAATCTATATACGCCGAAACGTTGGCTTCAGAACTTGGCAATTATCACCTCCGTGGCTGCGTGTATGACCGCTCCGGTTGTTTACACTCTGTCGACCGTCAACGTTACGCATACGGGCAGTATTCCGACGGCAGGTCCAAGTTCAACAGCGATGCAGGGAAGCAATAATGAAAAATCTCAGGCAGACAGCGCGTTGGTTCAATATCTTTTACGAAACCAAAATGGTGCGACTTGGTTGGTGGCGGTGGATAGCGCGAATGAATCAGCGGCAATTCAGCTAACTAGCGGTCAGCCAGTCATGGCAATTGGCGGATTCAACGGCAGCGACACGCCACTCACGCTTGAACAATTTAAGCAGTTGGTGGCGGACGGCAAATTGAAATATTACGCCGCCAGCTCGCACGGTCATGGCGGTGGTCCAAACGGTGGAAATAGCGAAATCACAAATTGGATTAAGAAAAACGGTAAAGTCGTTAATTATGGAGGTAGTGATGTAACATTATACGAACTATCTGCATAGGAAATAAATTTAGCCAAAGGAGAAATATTATGAAAAGATTAGACCAAGAATCTCAAACAACACCAGAAAATATCTTTAACAATTCGGAAAGCACTTCGAACGAAAAACGCTCAATTAGCGTCGGCGCGGCAATAGGAATAGCAATTGGTGGCGTGGTTTTGTGCGGACTAGGATTTGTTGCGGGTATGCAAGTTGGCGGCTCCAGCGGAAGCCAAATGGGCGGGCAAGCTGGCGGTCCTCCAGGAATGAGCCAATCTCAAGGCGGTCCTGGCGGATCTAGGCAACAATCTGGCGGAAATAGCAGCACGTCTCAATCTCAATCTGATCAATCGGGTTCATCTTCAGCTGGGCAAACTCCGTCAGCTCAAAATAACACAACTAACACGCCGCCATCAGACGCTTCACAGTCTGGCGTAGTGCCGCAACCAACTTCTCAATCCTCTCGACAATAAAAACCTAGTTCTCAATAAAAAATTACCACCTCATCACGGGGTGGTAATTTTATGTAGTTGCAGGTTAGCGCAGAATGAATAGTCCTGCGGCAACTAATGCTAGGATGGCGATAACACCTAAGAAGACATTAAATCCTGTGTTTGCAAGTAGTCCGCTTACGGCATTCTGAGGCTTATTAGCTGGATTATGAGCGGCAGCTGACGGATTTCCAGGCTGAGGCTGCGGCTGTGGTTGTGGTTGTACTGCCCTAGGGATCGCTGATGTGTCAATAGCCAGAGTACCGCTAAACACAGCTTGAAGTCTTCCTATGACGGTTATCCCGTTTACCCAAGAAACATTCAAAATAGGGGATGCTCCGTTGGCTGGTAGCGATAGTATATGAACTTTTCCAATAGTTTCTGTATCGTTGATGACATCTTCTGAGTGATATATATAAAATGGACTTCCCGTGATATCTCTCATTGGTGAAACAAATGATTTGTCGTTAGGCTTAACATTAGCCCGCTGATCTTCAAGATGTAGAGAAGTCAGGGATGTTAATCCAGCTAGCGGACTTATGTCGGTGATGGCGTTCTCTTTTAGAGATAGAGTCCTTAGGGAAGTTAGGCTAGATAGTGGGCTTAGGTTTGAGATTGAATTGTGATTTAACGACAAATTCTTAAGATTCTTGGCGGCTTCTATTCCAGTTAGGTTGGTAATATTTGAGTTGTCTAGGTTAAGATCTGTCAATTTTTCCAACTCTACGTCAGTAATTTTTTGATTTTCTGCACGAGCTGTACCAAGTTTTTCTCCTAGTTTTTCATTGAGTAGCTTGCGTAGTTCTGTGTCTTTGACTTCAACCTCTTTAGGTTCTCGCTTTTGATATACACGAACGTAGTCGACTGACATAGTTGCAGGGAATGTGCCTGGTTCTTCTGCTACGACATTGTAGGCATTCGACCATTTACCACCAGGGCCGTCGATATAAGTACCGCCAATTGCCATGTTAAGACGCAGGAAGAATGGTACGTCGAATGGTCCGTGCGGTGTGTTTGCGGCATTTGGTTGACCAAATCCTTCAACTGTGTGATAGCTTTTTCCATCAATGAAGTATTCTAGCTTTCCTTCGGTCCATTTTACTCCATACGTATGCCAGTCAGTAGTATTTGAAAAGCCTGCCGGTAGGTCCGATTTGTGGCTGTTCTTGTGTGTCTTATTGGTTATGGATTTTCCCCAGTGTGCATCCGCGGCAGCATAGTCCAAATCAGAACCCTTTGTTTCTACGATGTCGATTTCGCCATTCATAGGCCACCCGTCGCCGTATCTTTTTTCATTAGGGCTCATCCAGAATGCTGGCCAGGTGCTCTTATTATTTGGCATTTTTATTCGAGCCTCAAAATATCCGTAAGTCCAGGTTTTCTTGTCTCTTGTTTCTATAAATCCAGAGGTAAAATCTTTATTTTTGCCCTTATTACAGGTTACGCCTGGTTTATATAGACCGATCAGATTTAGGCTACCTCCACTGACGTTTATATTTTCCGCGGAGCCTGTATAGCACCCCTGAACCTCACTAGCGTTCCAGCCTCCTGTGTATGGAGACCATACGTTCGTATCTAGTGAATCTCCATTAAATTCATCTGACCAGACTTTCTCATATTCACTATCTGTTGGCGGATATGGACTTCCTGCACTTTTGGCATTGTCTATAGGCAGGGTGAATATCGATCCACTAATAATAGCTGTAGCTATCATTAATCCAGTTACCGCCTTAAACTTTGTATTCAAAAAACGTTTTTTTATTAACATTTTTTATCTCTCCCAATATTTTGATATTTAACACCACTATAACAATAAGCGGAATAAAAGTAAAGTTTAATATGTAGCTATTTTAACAACATGATTACAGAGGTGTTGGTTGCTGGAGTTTCAGGTTGAAATAAAAAATTGCCACCCCATAATGAGATGACAATTTTTCTGTAAACGCCTAAGCTAGTTAGCGATTAATAGTTAAGTTTACTGATTTTAGAGATTTGATGTTAGAGACTGCTCTTAGGTCGAAGACAGAGTTGTTCTTAAGAGATAAGGACTTGAGGTTTTTAGCTGCCTCTAAGCCTGTTAAATCGTGAATTTTTTCTGCTTCTGATGCGTTGTCGGCTGCGTCTAGGTTAAGATCTGTCAATTTTTCTAGCTCTACGTCAGTAATTTTTTGATCGTCTTTACGAACAGTACTAAGCGCTGTTGACAGGTTTTTATTAAGTTGAGCGCGCAAGTTATTGTCTGGTACATTGACTTCTTTAGCTGTTCGTCTTTCGTATACGCGGACGTAATCGATTGACATAGTTGCTGGGAATGACTCTGGATATTTAGCTAGGGCATTGTAGGCGTTTGACCATTTACTACCTTGGCCGTCAATGTAATCACCGCCAATTGCTAAGTTAAGTCGTAGAAAGAACGACTTGTCAAACGGACCATAAGGTGTATTTGCTGCGTTTGGCCATCCAAAACTACTGACTGTATGGAATTTTACGCCGTCAATGTAATATTCCAATTTTCCTTCAGTCCATTTTACGCCGTAAGTGTGCCACTGAGTAGTGTCTTTAAATCCAGCTGGCAATTTTTTACCTTGGGCATGCTTCTTGTATCCTGGTGAGATTCCCCAGTGAGCATCTGCTGCCGCGTAATCTAAATTAGAACCTTTAGTCTCTACGATGTCAATTTCACCACTGCGAGGCCAACTGCCATACGTAGATTCGTTAGGGCTCATCCAAAATGCCGGCCAAGTACTCTTATTATTTGGCATTTTTATACGAGCCTCAATGTAGCCGTAAGTCCAAAATCTTTTGCCCTTTGTTTCTACAAATCCAGAGGTGAAGTTGCCGCTTTTTTCATTGCCGCTACACCTTTCTCCTGGCTTGTATAGTCCAACTAGATTTAGACTACCATTTTTAACGTTGACGTTTTCTTCCTTGTCCCTATAGCAACTTTGAACGTGGTTTGCACCCCATCCGCCGCTACGTACATTCCAAGACTCTTTATCTAACGATGTGCCATTAAACTCGTCACGCCAAACAGGTTCTGTGTTCCAGTGGGTGCTATCATTTAATGGATAATCATCGCTGACGACACCCTTAGCTTGTCCAGTCGGCAAGGTAAGTAGCGACCCGCCAATGATTAGTCCAGCGGTTATCACTCCAGTTAATATTTTAACTTTTGTATTTAAAAAGCGTTTTCTTATTAACATACACTCCCCTTAAATTTATGTTAGAAGCCAATTATAACAACAAGCATAATAAAAATAAAAGTAGAATAGTCAATTTTACAGCAAAATTAAAGAATGCTCGTTTATCATAATAACTATCATTAACCAGAGAAAGGAATATTATGAATAGAATTCAAGCAAAAGAAGTTAATTTAACAACAAACGAGGCGTTAATTTTACAACAAATCTATGAAGATGGTAGTGATGACGTCGTAGTTTTAGCTGGGCAAGTTGGTTTGTCGCGTCGAACAGTAATGAATATTTTGGTGGATTTGCGTCGTAAAGGTTTGATGGCAATTGATCAGATATACGGTGACGCGTGGGTGCGATTAACAGCACGCGGCAAACGATTAGTCCAGAAAATTTGGCCAGAAGCGCAAATGATATCGATGTGTTAGTATATGAAATTATTGAGATATAAAGGTATAATATATATGTGAGAGTTTTACTGATTGAAGATGACGTTACGATTGCTCGACTATTAAAAGAAGGGTTGGAAGACGAGTCGTATGCAGTTGATGTGGCGAATGATGGCAGTGAAGGCTATCGAACTGCTGCTGATGATTATGATGTTATTATTTTGGACATAATGTTGCCAGGAATGAATGGCTATGAAGTTTGTCGAACCCTGAGGAATGACGGTGATAAAACGCCGATTTTAATGTTGACTGCGCGTGATACAGAACGTGATATTGTTGAAGGTTTGGACACGGGGGCAGATGATTATTTAGCTAAGCCGTTTAGCTTTGATGTATTGTTGGCTCGCATAAGGGCGTTACTTCGTAGACCGAATGAGAAATTGGAGGAAATTCTTCAGGTGGGCGATTTGAAACTTGATCCAAGCTCAAAAAAAGTAACGCGAGCTTCGCAGGAAATTAACTTGACCGCTAAGGAATATGGTGTTCTGGAATATTTGATGCGAAATAAAGGTAAAGTTTTATCAAAAGAACAGATTATATCGCACGTTTGGGATTTTGACGCGGACGTATTACCGAATAATGTTGAGTTATTTATTATGTTTTTGCGCCGAAAAATTGATAAGCCATTTAAGTCGAAATTAATTCACACGGTTTCTGGTTTTGGCTATAAATTAGAGGAAAAATCATGAAACAGCAACGCGTCAAGCGACTAGCACTGAGCTATTTGGCTGTGATTATGACGTTATCGTTGGTATTTAGTGTGATTATTTATGCTGTTACCTCGACGCAACTTAACCGAGAATTGCCACCTGATGACCATATTAAGCAATCTGCGGATATTGAATATCAATTTCATCATCGGTTAGAGCGACGCGACAATGAAACGCGTGAAATGATGGTAATATCTTTAATTGCGTTAAATGGTGTGATGTTGGCGTTTGGCTATTGGTTAAGTCTAGTGTTGGCACGAAGAACGCTGGCGCCAATTGAACGGTCAATTGAGCAGCAAGCCCAATTTGTGTCTAATGCCAGCCATGAACTAAGAACTCCGTTGGCAGCGTTACTTTTGAGCAATGAAATAGCGATGCGTAAGCGTGTGCTGACCGACGAAAAAGCTCGTCAGATTTTGAGCCAAAACGTTGAGGAAATTAAAAAACTGACTAACCTTAGCAATTCGTTGCTGGATTTGGCGAAGTCGGAAAATGCTTTGAATGATCCAGAGTCAATTGATATTTCTGAAATTATTAAAGAGGTTATAAGACAGTATTCTCAGGTTGCAAAAGCAAAGCAGGTTAAGATTTTTCATGATATTCCAGATGGTCAAAAGGTAACTTTGCAAGTAAATGCGGCTCGTCAGATTTTATCAATTTTGGTGGACAATGCTATTAAATACGCGCCGCAAAAAGTCGGCGAAGTAAAGATTTGGGTCAGGCTGAATAAAAATTCTGTGGAATTTATAGTTAAAGATAATGGACCAGGCATTTCGTCAAATGATCAAAAACACATTTTCGAGAGATTTTATCGTGCAGACGCAGCACGGACTCGAACCGACGCGTCGGGCTATGGTTTGGGGCTGGCAATTGCTAAAACTCTGGCGGATCGTTGTGGTTATACTATTCGCATCAAAAGTAAACCGTCAGCTGGCGCGGAATTTATACTAGTAATTCCAAATTAATAACAGATAGAATATATAGTTTTTTGTTGTATTTTGTACAATTATGCTTGTAAAGCTCATTTAGTAATGATATTGTGAGGTCACAAATTAAATAAAAACACAAACATGTATGGGAGGGAAACAAAATGGGTGTTTCTTATACTAAAATAATCGGCGCCGCGTCGGTGGCGGCTATTGTTGGCATAGTGGCGCTTCATTCGCCGGTAAGTGCTGCGCCAGCTTCATTTACGTGGACTGGCTCTGCTGGTGACCATAAAATGTCAACAGCAGGCAACTGGAAAGAAGGTCAAGTACCAACAGAAGGTTCTAAGTTGGTATTTAAGTGTGTTGATGGGCCTACTGAAAACATTCAGAACGATTTAACGGTAGCTCTGTCAGGCTTAGAGGTTAAAAAGCTGGATAGTCTTCCTGACGGTAAGTCGTGCGCCGACTATAATATTGATACGATGCGGTTTACGTCAGATGCTGAATTTACTGGAGATCATACCAGTAGCGATAGTAAAGATGAGCGTAAAATCCCTAAAGTTTATATTGTTGGCACTATTAATGGCTTATCAAACTTGAAGTCTAATGGATTTGATGGTGGACTTGAGGAGGGAGTTGAAGAAAAAAATAGGTCGACTATAAATCGTTTTGAGGTTGCAAATTCTGGCTGTAATGACATAGCTGGTGTGAAAGCTTCAGAGATAATTGTCGGAGAGAACGCCGGTGCGTGGCCAAAAAACGCTAACAGTGTTACTATTAAGAACAAAGGTCAACTAGACATTAGTTATTATAGCGATGAGACAAGTTCCAGTAAAATCACTTTTGAAAATGGCTCGATGATTTCTAGTGGAATACGTTGTTATTACGTTGCAAGTCATCAGAATGTGACGACGGTTCTGTCTGGCGACATTACACTTAATGGTGACGTTGAGTATCAGCTGGCACCAAATGTCACATTGAAGATTACTGGTAAACTTAGTGGTCCAGGTAAACTGGTTGCTCATAAAGATAATGAAGGTACAGTACTGGTTGAGTCTTCAAATAACACTAGTGGCACCCCGAACGGTCAGATTGGTCATACTAACGAGGCTAAAACAATACAATTAGACGGCGACAAGCCTGATGAGTTTGTGACTGTTAAAAAAGGTGAAACAGTTTTACTAAATGGTAGTCGCTCTCATGTGACCGTTCGTGAAGGTGGTGTATTTGGCGGTGATGCCACGGTAAAGGGTCTTTATGTATCAGGTATTGTTTCTCCGGGCAACTCACCAGGTAAAATTACTGTACTGGAAGGTTTCTCTCTAAATAATACCGGTGTATATAAGGCTGAAATCTTAAACAAGGATCACTATGATCAGATTGTTGCACACGATGTTTATCTAAAGGGTAGTCTAGACTTAACATACTTGGCTGGTGGTGTCATTAAGAAGGGCGATACCTTTACGATCATCGGCAACAACGGCACTAACCCTGTCCAGGGAACGTTTAAGGACTTACCAGAAGGTGCAGAAGTAACTGTAAGTGGTGCAACCTTCAAGATTAGTTATGTTGGCGGTGACGGTAATGATGTTGTACTGACGGCACAGAATGACTCAAAAGCTCCAAAAGCTCCAAATACAGGTGGTGAAAAATTGTCTGTTAATTTGATTGGGGCTATAACTGGAGTCGCTTCAGCAGCCGCTCTGCTATTCGTAACAAAGCGAAAGAGTCTTAGTAAGAAGTAAAGAGCCGAAGTAAAGGCTTAAAAAATCGACAGGCACGCCATAAGCGGTTTGACGCAGAGCGTGCCTGTTGGCTACAATGAGGTAGATATGGTACGGGGAGAACGAAATATACGCAATTTACAGACACCGCCAAATGCTAGGGGTCGAGTGGTCGTACCGCGACGCAGGCTGATGAGTGATATTGTTGTAAATGTGACTGATAGTGTGAATATGAAGCATACTGCGGATATTGCTCATCATTCTGCGTCAACTAAGAAAAAACAGCCTCGGCAGTGTATAAAATCAAAGAAACCTACGCTAATTAATAAAAAACTGACTCGAGCAGCCCGCTTGCTAGATATCTATGGAGAGTCTGTGTTTGCCGGTGATTTTCGGGGTAGTAAGCATAGATATATTAAGCAATCTTTGCGAAATATTTTAGGTGGTAATTTTCGTAAAAAGCTTCCTGGCGTAATTGCAGTTATTCTTTTGACAATCTCGATATATTCGTTTGTTGACTCCTGGCTGTTGAATAGTCGAATAAAGAACGCCGTTAATGGGGCGCCAGTAACAGCACGCAGCGATGATTCTAATGACCGTAGAAGTAGTGAAGGTAAAGATGAAACTAAAGTGTCTAATGATGCTATTGCCAAATATAGGGTTGCTGCAGATTTGCCGCGAGTCATCACCATTGAGAAGTTGGGGATTAAGGCTAGGGTTTTGCAAATGAGCGTCAATTCGGATGGTTCAATGCAGTCTCCTGTTAACATCTTTGATGCTGGATGGTATACCGGCAGTGTTAAGCCAGGTCAGTTAGGCGCATCAATAATTATTGGGCATGCGTCCGGTACAACATTGGGCGGGATTTTTAATAAACTAGAATCTCTAAATACTGGTGATACGATTAGTGTCGAGCGTGGCGACGGTAAAATACTACGTTATCAGGTGATAAAGAAACAAACAGTTAAATTATCTGATGTGGATATGAATAGTTTTATTCGGCCAGCTGATGGCGTATCTGAGGGTCTGAATTTGATGACGTGCGCAGGGGAATGGATAAAAAATTCCCAAACTCGTGATCGTCGAGTGATGGTATTTACTAAGCGGATTTAAGTTGTCTGATGTTATAATTTATGCATGGGAACATTGCCAGATCACGATAAATTATTAACCGACAGAGCCTTGCAGTGTGCGGCGGCGGAGCTAAACGTTGATTTATCTGAATTACGGATCACGCCAGTAAGTGGCGGCTTTTCGCTTAATCGCCGAGCGTTAGTGTCGTCTGGTGATCGAACAATTTTCGTTAAAGAAGTTGATGCTAATTTATTGTCGGATGAGGGCGAGCGGGAATTAGGCTGGCTAAAAAAAGATTATGCAGTGACACGTTTGTTACAGAAAACTTATCCGCAATATGTTGCTGATTGGACTAAATTGGCCGATGATGGTCACGTGCTAATGACGAGCAGTTACGCTTCGTCAGATGAGTGGTTGTGGCAACCTCCGACGGATAACTCTGTCGCGGAACGTTATATTTCGACGGTGATAACCGCGGTTCGCGAGTTGGAAAAAATAAAATTGCCGCAGGAGCTAATTGAAGAATTGCAACTACAACCGTTTGTGGCGAGAGAGCTTGGCTTAGATGATGGAATTGATCAGATTATTGCTGACGCTGATATTCGTCGTCGGTTGATTGATAATTATCAAAAACTATTGCCAAGTCAGTTGGAGATTAATCAGCGGCGTTGTCAGGCTATAATTGAGCTGTTAGAAAAGCGCGATGAGTTGACTGATATTTCGATGCGCGCTAAAGAATTTGTCAAGCAGACGGAAGATTGCTTTAATCATTCGGATGTTCGTAGTGATAATCTGGCATTTAATCCGCAAACTGGTGAGTTGAAGTTGGTTGACTGGAACTGGGCTTCCTATGCGCCCCAGGGATCTGGTGCGACAGAATTTCTGGTTGATATGGCGCGCTATGGTCATGACGTAACGCCGTGGCTAGGTGAGTTGAACGCGGAAATGCTGGCGTCATTTGTCGGATTTTTCCTTACACGTAGCCTCAAGCCGCCACTAAAGCCAGGTGATAATCTTCGTCAAATGCAGGCGTTATCGGCAGCTGTTGCTTACGATTTACTGGAGCGTATGTGACAGCCTCTCATCCACTAATCATTCTCCGCGGTAATTCTGGTTGCGGCAAAACCAGCACGGCGCGCTTGCTCCAGCGTCAACTAGGCTACGGCACGATGTTGGTGTCACAGGATGTGGTGCGCCGGGAAATACTGCGCGTGAAAGATAGCGAAAGCAATCCGGCGATTCAGCTGATTTACGATCTATGCATGTATGGCAATAATGTTGACTATACGGTGATTTTGGAGGGTATTTTGAGCAATAAAAAATACGGCGCGATGCTGCGCCGGCTGCTGGATGATTTTCAGGGTGAAAAACTGATTTATTATTTTGACGTATCGTTTGAGGAAACGGTGCGCCGCCACGCTACCAAGCCAAACGCTCATGAATTTGGCGAATCAGAAATGCGTCAGTGGTGGAAAGATCAAGATGTTTTGAATGTACCGGGCGAGCAGCGAATCGGTGAACAGCTGTCTCAGGCAGAAATTGTCGATCTGATTCACTGCGACGTTTTGGTATTATCAGAGGGAGCAAATACTTCCGCATCTCGTATGTAAATAATACAATGTACTTTCATTGACAGACGCTATATATCGCGTGTATATTCAATATTAAGCACTACATATGGTGTTTTAGAAAATAAATAACGTTTTTTGCAACATGCACCCACTGGAGAGGTTGGGCTAGTTTGCTATTTTTATAAACAAGGAGGGGGAATGTATAAATCAATTAAAAAACGCGACGGTCGAACTGCTAAATTTGATCGGAAAAAAATTGAAAAGGCAATTGAAAAGGCGGGACTGGAAACTGGTGAATTTGACGCCGCTCAAGCAGTTGAATTGACCGACAAGGTTTTGGGTGTTTTAGAAACTCGTAACCAAAAGCGTCTACCAAGCGTTGAAGATATTCAGGATATTGTTGAGGATGCGTTGATTGACTCTAAGTTTAAGAAGACTGCAAAAGCGTACATTATTTACCGCGATCAGCATAAAAAATTGCGCGAAATTACCTCTAATATACACGTTGATTTGATTGATAAATATCTAGGAAATTTAGACTGGAAAGTTAATGAAAACTCTAATATGGGCTACAGTCTTCAGGGTTTGAATAACTATGTTTCAGCGGAAATTACGAAGACTTACTGGCTGGATAAAATTTATACATCGAAGATTGGAAAGGCTCATAAAGAAGGCGACTTGCACATTCACGACCTTAACTTGCTAAGCGTTTATTGTGTTGGTTGGGATTTGACTGACTTGTTACAAGAAGGATTTACTGGCGTTGCTGGTAAGGTTGCCTCTAAGCCAGCTAAGCATTTCCGATCAGCGCTTGGTCAAGTCGTAAACTTCTTTTATACATTGCAGGGCGAAGCGGCTGGTGCGCAGGCTTTCTCTGATTTTGATACACTATTAGCGCCGTTTATTCGTGCCGACAAATTGAGCTATAAAGAAGTAAAACAGGCTATTCAAGAATTCGTCTTTAATGTCAACGTGCCGACTCGTGTTGGCTTTCAGACGCCGTTTACCAACATTACACTTGACCTTGAATGTCCAAAACACATGGCAGATAATCCAGTGATTATTGGTGGCGAAATGCAGGACACGACTTATGGCGAATATCAAGAAGAAATGAATATGCTAAACAAGGCGCTGCTGGAAGTTCTTTCTGAGGGCGACGCTAATGGTCGCGTGTTTACCTTCCCAATTCCAACGGTTAATATCACCAAGGATTTCAATTGGGATAATCCGGTGATTGAAAGTTTGTGGGAAGCTAGCGCTAAATACGGCATTCCGTACTTCTCAAACTTCATCAATTCTGACATGGATCCAGAAGATGCGCGCTCGATGTGCTGTCGATTGCGTATTGATAATCGTCAATTGGAATATCGTGGTGGCGGTTTGTTCGGCTCAAATCCAATGACTGGTTCGGTCGGTGTGGTAACGATAAACTTGCCACGACTGGCGCTAAAATCTAAGAACGAAAAAGAATTCTTTAAGGGATTGGCTGAACTTATGGATATGGCAAAGGACAGCCTGGAAACCAAGCGTAAAGTTTTGGAGCGATTGACCGACGCTAATTTGTATCCGTACACCAAGTTTTATTTGCGAAACATTAAACAACGCTTCAATCAATATTGGAAAAACCATTTTTCAACTATCGGTTTGATCGGCACGAACGAGGCGGCGCTTAATTTACTAGGCGTTGATATTGGCACAGAAAAAGGTAAGGCTTTTGCTGAGAAAACGCTTGATTTTATGCGCGACCGTTTGGTGGAATATCAGAAGGAAACTGGCAATAATTACAATCTTGAAGCAACACCAGCTGAAGGCACAACTTATCGATTGGCACAACTTGATAAAGCCAGCTTTCCAGATCGAGCGCATTTTGCTAATGGAATTGGCGCGGAAGTTAAATGTCCGTTCTATACCAACTCTAGCCACTTGCCGGTTAATTACACGGACGATTTGTTTGAGTTGATGGATCTTCAGGACAATTTGCAAA
>ERZ1674245.28-NODE-28-length-48609-cov-10.119310_pt1 | contig 48609 bp, 36 predicted proteins | sample MGYA00581205_ERZ1674245 | MGnify/ENA primary metagenome ERZ1674245 (study PRJEB41354, sample SAMEA4873314) | human saliva metagenome | biome: human-associated habitat [ENVO:00009003]; feature: mouth environment [ENVO:08000002]; material: saliva material... | reverse complement strand
ATTAATCGACATTCCCACAACCATTGCAGCTCGCTACGGTGCTAAAGCGCCCGAAGGTGCCTCTGGGCAGGCCTTGATACAGAACCCACAAACCATTAATAAGCCTGTGTTTGTTGGTGAGCGTGTAGAGCAGGAGCAAAATTCCTCCGATAATCCCGCTACAACTAAAGTTACTTCTGTGCGTCAGGATTTAATTAACTCATTAATTAACCAAAATAACCACGCTCATGCTTCCCGCGCGGTGATGGTTTACAATACTATAATCATAGTTGTTTTTACTCTGGCTGTAGTGTGGCTATGGTGGCGTAAATGTTAGAACGTAGATTCTGTAGCACGAAAGGCGCAGAATTTAGTAGCAAGCGATTCCTTTCCTTGCAACGTCTGAGTGTATTTGCTGCCGCGCTGCCTGTAGGGTATTTGCTAATTAATTTAGTCCCCTGGTATTCGGTGATAATTACCAGGTCTTCCACCATGGGTAATGGTGCCGATCAGGATATAGATACCTTCAAAACTGTTGCGCTACAAGTGGTGACAGCTACTGTTGGCGCGATGCTAATAGCTTTAGTGCTAACCGCGCTAATTAATTGGTTAACTCGAAAATCTGCGAGTTGTTCTACCGGCTTTATCGTTGCTGCCGCATTAAACGGTTTAATTTGGTTTGGTGACGGAATTAGCGGCAATCACCTCACCTTCAACAGTCCCTTAACCATGAACGCGCTGGTGGCAGGGCGTTTCTATGGGGTGTCCAATACGGCTTTTGCTTTCGGTGCGGTAGGGGCCATGATCGCCCTGCTGGCCTGGGCCGATTGGCTCAAATCCCGCTATAGCCTACGCGCCAGTTTGCTGGCAGTGTCCGGGGTTGGTTTATTGCTGGTAATTGTCGACGCTGCCCCCTTCTTAGGGGCTGATTTTGGTGGGGCGCTGGCACTAATTCCCACACTAGGCGTGGCTCTAGTGAAACTATCTGGCCGCAGCCTGCGCCCACGTATTTTGGTGCTTCTCGGCCTTATTTCTGCTGGTTTACTTTCGGCTGTAGCAATCTTGGAATGGCTGCTGCGTGGGGAAAACTCCACCCACCTGGGTCGTTTTGGTGGGCAGCTATTAGACGGCACTTTTCTGGCTACCATTGGCAAAAAACTTAAGGCCCTAGTGGGCCCATTCATTGATGCTAATGGCCAGGTGGGCTTGATGATTGTGAAGATTATTGTGGCTCTAGTGGTGGTGAGCCTTGTGGTGGTGGTGTGGTTGCGGCTTTATCGCGCCACGCGCCGGCAGGGCGTGCCCGGGGTGTATCGGTTGCAGCTGGATACCCTAACTGTGCTGCTATTGCTGGAAGTGGGCCTAAATGATTCAGGCGCCTCGATGGCGGTCTACAGCCTGTTCCTGCTGGTGCCTCTGGCCTGCCTGATGTCCCTGGAACTGCCGGCAAAACCTGATACAGAGACTACTGTAGCTGGCTGACTGTAGGTGATCTGGGCAGGTGGCTTTGTTGTCTGGCATGTGCAGCTCTAAGTGTTGGTGCTTGAGTAAAAACTTGTAATTTGCTTCGGGAATCGTCAACTGCCTCGTCAAATGGGCGCTATGCTGGATTTCATGTTTGGCAGCGATCGCTTAGGTTTACGCAGTTCACGTTTTATGCAGGTGAGCGGCTTGTCTAGAGGCGCTGGGTTACGTCGGTTTAAAACCGACGGCGAGACACGTGTCTTTGGTGCAGTTGATGGCAGCGTCATAGCTAGCCGAATAGCAATAATGCTGGCGAAACTCTTTACGGTAATTCTTGTATGTCTACTGGTGTTAGCCAGTGGAGCTAATGCTGTGACTATTAAAGGGAGTGGGTCGCAACATAAGTCTTCGCAAGTAACAAATACTTGTGGAGCTACAGCCACTACCAGAATTAAACCTCTTATTATGCTGATTACAAATAAGCTAACTTGGCAAAGTATTAGTGCGATCGCAAACTATAAACCTGCGAAAAATGGGAAATATTCAGAATATGACAGCGTGAATGCTAAATATATTGAAGGTTATCCGGCTGAACCAATGAATGTATTTGTTCCGAGGTCTAAACTTGATGAAAAAGATCTACTTGCCTCGCTAATGTCAGGGAAGCAAAACGATTTCGTTAACGATGATTATAATATCCGTACTTCAATGTTGGTGCGCAGTTTGAAATCTGCTGGCTGTAGGGTTAGGCAAATTGTTGCAGAAAATGATTATTACAGTGGATATTGGCCTTATGGCGTTAAGCGTAGATTGTTTGAAGGTTATCCAGCGGATGTGACGATTGTTGATGCTAGAAATAAAGACTGGTATCAATATGCGGAGTACCTTAGCCTATTTCGAGCATATTATGGTGACAATGTTGACATAATGCTTATCTCGCTTAGTAGCTACCATTATGCCTCAAGTCGTGAGTATAAAAAACCTAATCTCGCGCTAATTCCTAGTCTAGATAGATCTGCGTTCGATAAAATATTTTCAGGGTCTTCTCTTGGTTATAGTGGTAATTTAACTAGGTTAACTGACATAGCCCCTACTGTTGCGGCTCGCTATGGCGCTAGGCTTCCTGAAGGGAGTGTGGGTAAGGCGTTGCCGCAATCTCCCGGTAGAGTTGATAAATCGGCTTTTAAAGACCGGCAAGTAAGTCTATGGAATGAAGGCTATCGGGAGATTTACAAGGTTTCTGTACCTAAAGCACGTTTGTCTTTAATTGACTCTCTGATAGAGCAGGGAAAGAAAATTGAAGTCTCACAAGATGCTGCCAACTTTAATGTGCTGGCGATGCTATTTCTCCTACTAGTTCCGGTTGTGGTGTGGTTAAGTGGGGTTGCTAAATTCGAGTTTTCTCCAAAGGGGTTCAAAACGAATGGTATAAGGTTGCTGGTTGAGCGCAACCTACTTGTCTTTGCAGCTTGCGTACCATTGGGATGTATATCACTTAGCGTAACTCGTTGGTATGCGTGGAGGATGAATTCAACTCCTGCAAGCGCTAACTACCCCGATGTTGTCAGTAATTACGAAGATCCTGCTAATGGTGCAGATTTGGGGTATATTCCATTTGTGGCGGCTATTGTCGGCATAAGTTTAGCGATTACTTGCTTGGTGCAGCTAGTAACCATAAAATTCGCTAATTACGCAAGTGGCTTCGTAATGGTTTGTGTATTAAATGCTTTCTTTTGGTTGGGTGATGGCCTCAGTGGTAGTCATCTAATCTTGAATAGTCCCTTTGCTATGGCTGCCCTCGATTCGACTAATTTACATGGGCTATCTGGTGCCGGTTTTGCTTTTGGGGGTATGGGGGCTCTGGTAGCCTTGGTTTACCTTGCTAACCGACTTGATCACAGTTTAAGCTTGCGCATTTCTCAGATGGCAATAGGGGGAATCGGGGTATTACTTATATTGGCTACGGCTTTGCCGAGCTTAGGGGATAATTTTGCTGGAGCCGTAGTTTTTGGGGTTGCGTTGACTGCACTAATCTTGAAACTGTCTAAACCCAGCTTACGCTTGTCTAACATCTATGTTTTAAGCTTAATTCTATTTATTTCGCTATCGATCCTGACGTTTACTAAATGGTGTGGTTCTGGTGAGAGCCCTGATTACCTTTCTGCTTTTGCTGCGGATATAGACCATAGGTTCATGGCTTTGATGGAGCCATTTTTAGCTGAATCCGACTATGTGGCTGCGAAAATGTTAGTTGCCTTAATAGTGATGGCATTAATTGTCTGGGTTTGGGTAAAGTTCTATGTCGCTATTCATGCGTCGGAAACATCTAGCATTGTAGTTTTGATGTTCGCCCCAGTGACTGCTTTGATGTTGCTGGAAGTGGGCCTAAATGATTCGGGCGCTTCGATGGCGGTCTACAGCCTGTTCCTGCTAGTGCCCCTGGCCTGCCTGATGTCCCTGGAACTGCCGCAAAAACTTGATGCAACAGGGAGTGATGTGCCAACAGAATCTGTGATGGAGATGGGGCTGCGGGGTCTCGTCGGGAGGTGACGTTATAAGATGTGCAGCCTCATTGCGGCCTCGGCGAAAACAACTAGCTACCACTAAAACGATGGCGCAGCCACGTATGTTTCAACTGGCTGCGCCATGAGGCGGACACGTTACTGCAGTACGCCCTGTTCAGGCTGCTTTTAAGCCGTGGGGCCTAGCATGTTTTAGGCTGTGGGCCGCAGCATACGGTAAGGCTCAAAGGGAGCTTGTGAAGCCGCAGCCTGGTTGACGTTTGCTTGGCTCGATTTTGCACCTGCTTGACCCCTGCGCTTACTCAAAAGGCGGCTGACAAGGCTCGGACGCAGCTTACGCGTAGTTTTACGAACCTGACGGAACTGCTCCAGGCGGTGCAAGCGCCCAGCCAAATTATTGACGCTAACTCGGTGAGTGATCGAGCAAGGCACTTCCAGCACCGTGAAACCAGCTTCAAGTGCCTTCACGCTCAACCAGGTTTCCACCCCCCAGCCCCTAGAGAGCTGATTCTTGCAAGCCTCAAACACAAAACTGTTCATGCAGCGCTGCCCTGAAAGCGGAGCTTGCGGCTCCCAGCCGGTGGCCTCACTGATGGCCTTGCGGGCCGTGCCCAGCACAAAACCATGCCCACCAGCACCCTTAAAAGCTGGCGGCACCGCAATGCTCATAGAGCAACGCCCGCTGGCCACAGGCTCAATCAGCACCTCGCAAGCCGAGGCACTAGCGCCCAGGTCGCCGTCGACAAACAACAGCAAATAATCCGCACCCGGCTGGGCAGACTTACGCAAATAAGCCACGCCCGAGCCCATGGCCGCACCCTTGCCGCGCTTGTGAGGCTTAGAAATAACCTCCGCACCAGCGCGTTTAGCGATCTTGGCGGTGTCGTCGGTAGAACCGTCATCAACCACCACGACCCGCTCCACCCCGGCAATCCCCAAGGCCGCCTGCACGGTTGCGGTGATGCGCTCAGCCTCGTTGTAGGCCGGGATAATCACCGCTACCGGCAGCTTGCCGAAATAATCCGCATACTGAACGCGCTGGTCAACCGCGTAGGCAACAGCGCGGTCAGGCAGATACTCGCTGGTGGCGCAGCAGTTAGCGTCTGGCTGCTGGGTTTGTGCGGTGGCTTGCTGGGCTTGCGCGGCAGGCTGACTGGCGTCGTCGTGCGCAGGGGCGACGGCTTCAGCGGGGGCTGCGTCGTCGGCTGATGCCTGCGACTGAGCCTCCAGCTGGGCAAGCTTTTGAGCGACCTCTTGTGCCGGGGTGAGGGTCACGGTGCTTCCTTAAAATCGCTGATTTACAGGTTCACCTGGCGGGAAATGATGCCGGCCTTGGCGCGGCGCTCATCGGCATTCAGGGCGGCGTCGTCGGCCAAAGCAGCCTGAAGACGTGCACCCAGCGCCTGCATGGGGGCGGTTAGCTGCTCGGCGGTAGTGCCCGGCTCAAGCTGCCACACCGGGATGGCAATGCCGTAAGCACGGAAGGCACCCAGGAAGGAACCCAGGGAGGCGCCGCCGTCGTCGCTAAGCTCAGACTCGCGGGCGGCGTGCACCTTGGCCAGGGCGTTGAAGAAGGCGTCCTCATCCTCCTCACGCACCCAGCGCACGTACTCCTTGCCACCCATGCGGCACCAGAAGGCGTGCTCCACGCCCGGGACCTGGCGGGTGGCCACAATCTCGTCGCGAGACTGGTTGACCAGGTTGTTTAGCTCCTCGTCGCTGAGCTCGCCGGGGGCAGCCCAGAAACCGAAAGAATCATGCAGCTGGAAAACCGGCTCAAAGTCGGCGTCTAGCAGGTCCTGTAGGCGCGGGCCGGGCTCAGGCAGGGTGCTTAGCTGCAGGCCAGTGTTGTTTTCTAGCTCTAGGGCGTTGAGCAGGGCGTAGGCGACGTCGCGCGAGGCGTCACCGGAGTGCTTGGTGGTCTGCATGGCAATCAGGTAGCAGTCGTCGGCGCGGCGCATACCCTGGGTTAGGTCCGGCAGCAGGGTGGCCAGCTCAACCGTGGCGCCACGGTGAGCAGCAGGAATGTGCTCGCTGTCGTTGAGCTTAACGGTCATGGTGGCGGCGGGGATGATCTGCGCCATGGCGACCAGCTCAGCTTCATTCTTGAGGCCGGCGAAGGGACGGGCTACGAATTCAACCTTCTTGGGCTTGGCGGGGGACTGTACAGCCTGGGCGGCCTTTTTGGCCTGGGCGCGGGCGCGGCGCTGACTCTTTTTCGACATAAGTCAACCCTACAGGGTTAGGGCGGGGTTATGCCGGGCCATGCGAGGTGCGCCGCGCCGCGTGCCGACGCTGAAGGCCGACACAGAAAGCCCGCAAAAACTTAAGTGCCTCCCTCAAGCGAGGAAGGCACTAAGTTGCACTGTTTTAGTGAATGCCGCAGTTATCGTGCGGCTGCTTGGGCTCAGACAGCCAGATTGGCTCAGGCAGTGAGCCTGGCGCTCAGGCGGCTAGCTTGGCGCTGACCTCGATCAGGCGGGAGAGCAGAGCTTCCAGCTCGCCAGTGCGGCGCTCGTTGGGGGCGAAGGTGTCGGTGCCCTCAAAGTCCATGGGGAAAGTTAGGGCTAGCTGGGCGCGGATGTCGTACATGTCGAACTGCGCGGACAGGGTGCGCCACTGCTCAACAGCGCGGATGGCGCCGTCCCAGGAGTAACCCACGAAAGCCACAGCCTTGCCGATTAGCTCGGGGCTGATGGAGTCGACGGCGTTCTTGAAGGCGCCGGGGATGGTGTGGTTGTACTCGCTGGTTACGAAGATGAAGCCGTCCTGCTCATCTAGAGCCTTGGCCCAAGCGGCGACGGCGTCGTTGTCATACTTGCCGCCCAGAACCATGGGGGCAACCGGGCCGTCAAACATGGGCAGGTCGTAGTCCTTCAGGTCAATTACGGTGAACTCGGCCTCGGGGTGGTTGGCGCGGGCCTGCTCCAGGATCCAGTTGCCGATCTGGTCACCTACGCGACCCTCGCGGACGGAACCGACGACGATACCGATCTTGGTCATGATGTGCTCCTTTTAAGTATTTGGACAGTGTCTAGAAGGCTTTGGGGGTGGGCGGCCTGCTGGGAACTTAGGTGCAAGACCGCGCCGCGATAGCTTGAGTCTAGGTTGTTTAACTTTCAACTGTCTAGCGGATTTTGGGACTTTGGGCATAAAAGTGGTCCGGTAGACATTAGTCGACCGGACCGTTGAGTTTTTGCGGGCAGCTATGACGGCGTCGAGAAGTTCCGGCAGCTCCCAAAAGTGCACTGATCAGGGGCGAACCGCGACGGCCTCAATCTCCACGCGCGCACCCTTGGGCAGCGCGGCCACGCCGAAAGCAGCGCGCGCGGGTAGTACCGGGCCGGTGAAGAACTGGGCGTACACCTCGTTAACCGCCACAAAGTCGTTGATGTCCGCCAGCAGCACGGTGGTCTTAACTACGTCGGCAAAGCTGAGGCCAGCAGCCTTTAGGATCTCGCCGATGTTGGTCAGGCTCTGGCGCGCCTGGGCCTGGATGTCGCCCTCGACCAGCTGTCCCGTGGCCGGAACCAGGGGAATCTGGCCGGAAATGAAAACCTGGGCGCCGGCGTCGTCGCCAGTGGAAACGGCCTGAGAGTAGGGGCCGACGGCGGCGGGGGCGTTAGGGGTGGAAATTGCGGTGGGCATGGGACCTCCTAGATTGGCTTGGTGCCTATAGGTCCATCCTAGTTTGGGGTGGCCCTGTTTGGGCGACGACGACGGTGGCGTGGGTGTGCCAGCGTGAGGTGTACGGTGCCGTGGGTGTGCCAGTGTGGGGTGCGCCAGCGTGGGCCGCGCCAGTGTTGGGCAGTGTGGGTGCGCCAGTGTGGGGCGTGGTGTCAGTATGGGCTGCACAAAAACTGACATTTCGTCCGTTCCCTATAAAACCCCATGGAAAAATCATAGGGAAGGGATGATTTTGCCTGTATTTGTGAGTATTTGCATGTGATGGGGTGATTTTTACAGGTAAGCTGTGCCACACTACAGACATGCATGAACGAGCTGGCCAACCCGCCTTACCTGAAGATCTCATCAATGTCGAAGAAGTTCGCCAGGCCTACTACGACCTGGTACCGGACCCTGCCGTACCCGCTCAGCGAGTAGTTTTCGGCACCTCCGGTCACCGTGGCTCCTCCCTAGACACTGCTTTCAACGAAGCCCACATTGTGGCAACCACCGCCGCAATTGTTGAGTACCGCGCCTCCCAGGGCACCGACGGTGTGCTCTACCTGGGCCGCGACACTCACGCCCTATCACTACCGGCCTGGCGCTCCGCCGTCGAGGTGCTGGTAGGCGCTGGCGTGAAGGTTGCTATCGACTCTCGCGACTCTTACACCCCCACCCCCGCCGTCTCTCACTCCATCCTGGTGGCTAACGGCGCTGGCACCCCCGAGGGTGTACGCACCTCCGGTCCCGGCCTGGCTGACGGTATTGTCGTCACCCCCAGCCACAACCCCCCGCGTGACGGTGGCTTCAAGTACAACCCGCCCACCGGTGGCCCCGCCGGCTCTGACGCCACTGGCTGGATTGCCAACCGCGCCAACGAACTACTAGTGGACGGCGCCTGGCGCAACGTGCCGCGCGTGCCCATCGACGAGGCCCTCAAGAGCGAGCTGGTAATCCGCCACGACTACCGTGAGCTGTATGTAGCTGACCTAGCCAACGTGGTTGACATGGAGGCCATCCGCAAGGCCGGCGTGCGCATCGGTGCAGACCCGCTAGGTGGCGCCTCGGTTGAGTACTGGGCTGAGATCGGCAAGCGCTACGGCCTCAACCTCACCGTGGTCAACCCTAAGGTAGACCCCGCCTGGTCCTTCATGACCCTGGACTGGGACGGCAAGATCCGCATGGACTGCTCCTCGCCCTACGCCATGGCCTCCCTGCGTAACGCCATGACCCCCGACGCTTCTGGCGCCACCCCCTACGACGTCGCCACTGGTAACGACGCCGACTCTGACCGTCACGGCATCGTCACCCCCGACGGCCTGATGAACCCCAACCACTTCCTGGCTGTGGCCATCGAGTACCTGTTCACCCACCGTCCCGGTTGGGGTGAAAACTGCGCCGTAGGTAAGACCCTGGTTTCCTCCAGCCTGATCGACCGCGTGGTGGCATCCATCGGCCGCAAGCTAGTGGAGGTGCCCGTAGGCTTCAAGCACTTCGTGCCCGGCCTGCTAGACGGCTCTGTGGGCTTCGGCGGTGAGGAAAGCGCGGGAGCTTCCTTCCTGCGTTTCGACGGCGGCGTGTGGACCACCGACAAGGACGGCCTCATCCTGGCCCTGCTGGCCAGCGAGATCATCGCCGTCACCGGCAAGAGCCCCTCGCAGCTACACCTTGAGCAGGTAGAGCGCTTCGGTGCTTCGGCCTACGCCCGTATCGACGCCGCCGCCACTAAGGAAGAAAAGGCCAAGCTGGCCGCACTTTCTCCCGAGGACGTCACCGCCACCGAGCTAGCTGGCGAGCCCATCGAGCAGCGCCTGGTGCGCGCCCCCGGTAACGACGCGCCGATCGGCGGCCTGAAGGTCACCACCAAGGACGCTTGGTTCGCGGCCCGCCCCTCTGGCACTGAGGACGTGTACAAGATTTACGCTGAGTCTTTCCTGGGTGAAGAGCACCTGAAGGAAGTTCAGAAGGAAGCCAAGAACGTGGTTAGCGCAGCGCTAGCCAACTAGTCTCATTTAGCTAGCTGGGGTCGGGTGCATTAGCGCCCGGCCCCAGTTTGTTTATGCTCTAGGACTACTTTGCTTGCGACGCGACCTTGTCAGCCCGGCCCCAGTTTGTTTGCGACCCAGTTATGTACATCCCAGTTATGGCAAGCGCGAACAGACTGCTACACCGTGTCAGCTAAATATCTAAGGCTTTTCCCTAGAATAAAGCCATGAGCTCTACGTCTTCAGTTCCCTCCGCTGCCAGCCCTGACGCGGGTACCAAGCTGCCAGCTGCGTCAGCTGGAGTTAGCCAAACGCGCCCCAGCTCCAGCGTGCCAAAGGTGGAGTATCAAGACCCAGATAGTGACATCACCGCTGACGAGGCCATTAGCTCTGTACCCTTCCAACAGTCACTGCCAGGCTCGGAAGATGACGTATTGCTAGCCACCGGACAGCCCATTGGCGCTGCCTCAGCTGCTGCACAGCAGGGTGCGCAAGAACGCTCTGGACGCCGCCCTACCGCTGAGCAAATTAGGCGTCGGCCCAGCACCCGAGCCTGGGTACCTAACCAGCATGGCGCCTGGGGGATGCTAATCATTCCGCCCCTAGTGGGCGCATTTATTGGGGGTTGGTCATGGCATTACCTCCTGATCTGGCCAGCTTTCTGGCTGGGCTATTTTGCGTTCTGGGCTTGGACCCAGTGGCTACGCACCCGCTCAGAAGCTAAGCGTCTGCTGCTACTGGTGCCCATGCTCTGGTATTCGGCTATCTGCGCTGTGGCTGGGTTGGCGAGCCTGATCAGCGCCCCCTACCTGCTCCGCTGGGCCCCAGTTTTCGCCCCGCTACTGGCGCTGGCACTGTGGCAGGTGCGCATAGGTAAAGAGCGCTCATTGCTTAGCGGCGTCACCACTACGCTTGCGGCCACGCTAATGACCGCCGTCAGCTACGACGTCGCCACTGGCGGAGCCGGCGGGTTCCTAGGCGTAGAGAAGGGCGCCAGCACCCTAGAAAGCTTTGGGGGGCCTCAAAACCTAACCGGCTGGCACTGGGCCTGGCTGGTTACCTCCCTGGTCAGCGGTTATTTTGTGGGCACCGTACCTTACGTAAAAGCCATGATTCGCGGCCGTGGCAAGCCCACCATGATCTGCCTTAGCTTTGGCTTCCACCTGGTGGGGCTAGCCCTGGTGGCATATGCGGCCAGCGCCGGCCTGATTGGCTGGACTAACCTGGCCCTGTGGGTGGTGCTAACTGCGCGTGCCCTAGTGCTGCCACTTATGCAGCGCCAGAGGGTGCGCAAGCGCGCCAAGGTGATTCGCCCCCGCGTGGTTGGGGTCAGCGAAATCATCATCAGTATCGTGATGGTTTTGGCCATTTTCCTGCCTTAAATCTGCTTCGATAGCTGAATATGCTTTATTGCCCGACGCCGCCCTTAGTGTGGCGTCGGCTTGTTTGGGCTGGGGCCAGGGCTAGGTTGTGGGCCGGGGTCAGGGCTGGGGCTTGGCGAGGGCTTGAGTTGTGGGCTGGGGCCAGGGCTGGGACTTGGGCCTGGACTTGGCGAAGGCTTTGGTTGCGGCCCTGGTTGGCTGGCCGCCTGCGGTGGAGTTGCTTGTGGCTGGCTTGGCGCCGTCTGCGACTGAGTGTGTGCTTGTGGTTGGCTGGGCACCTGGTGTGGGGTGGGTGCTGGCTGTGGTGAAGGACTGGGGGTTGGATGCGGTGAAGGCCTGTAGGCAGGTTCCGCTACCGGGGTGCGTTTAATTTGGAAAGTGGCCTGTTCACGCGAAACCACAGTTTTACCCGCATCCTGGTTCCAAGCCCGATTAAAGGTTTGCGCGCCTGGCTCATTAGGTAACTGCTTAGCTGAACGCGCATAGACACGCTGATCATGCTGGTCATTGCCCTGGTGGACAGTGACCACATTGGTGCGGTTAGGGGCGCTAACCGGAGCCTTGCCGTCCAAGCTGGGCACAACGTCGTCGGCGTTTTCCATGCTCAAATACTGTGTACCTGACGGAATTACGCTGTTGCCGGTAGGGCTACCGGCGGTAGCTGTAGCCACAATATTGAAACGTGCCCGCACCTGCGCATTAGCGGTTAGGTTCGTGGCCACAATCCCACCCTGGGAGTGGCCATAAATGCATACCGGATCAGTGCTTTTAATACCGGCCTTAGTCATGGCGGCAACCACCAGCTGCGAGTAGTCGTCACTGGCGCCGGCATTAGCCTGCAAGTTAGTTAGTAGATCCTGAGGGTTCGACTTGCCTGCAGTCCACTGCTGGGTTCCCGGCAAAATTACCTGGTAGGAGCAGGTTCCATCAGAATAGGTGGTTTTAATGATAGAAAAAGCTCCAGTTTGCGGATCAGAAGAATTTATGTGATCGCAGTAATTAATAGTGTCGGCCACCGAGCCATCATATTTACCCGTTAACGGCTTAAATTTGACCTGACTGACCTGGCCTACTCCAGCGGTAGTTTTTGCTATACCTGCCAACACGGCGGCAGCTAGCTCAGCGCCCAAGCTAGAGCTAAAAGAGAAACTGAGCGGCCCCATAGCGGGGGAGGGCATGTTCATGCGTAGGCCGTCGCTGGTCAGGGTGAGTCGGTAATTCTTTTTCCCGCCAGCTAGATAAGCCAAGTAGTAGTTGGTGGCCTCAACATCGCTAAGTTTTCTTGGCTCAACCCATTTACCGCGCCAATAAATCTTATTGCCACCAGCAAGTCCATAGGTTAGCTGCGCCTTTGCTCCGCACAAGGATAGTTTAGCTTCAGGCCCCAGAAACGCACCGGCGTAAACCATAGCTGCCTGCAGAAATACACCAAGACTGGGGCTAGCTTTATAAATAGTAATTAGAGCAGGTGCTTCACTAATTAACCAGCCCCCATAGCCACTACGAACCAGTAAAAGCACTATTTGATAAATAGCTTTAGCGTCCTCTAAATCAATATTTACTCCCAACTCTTTAAGCGTTTTCTGTAGAGTTTTAGGGTTATCTAGGCCATATTTGTGCAGTTCGGCGCGTACCGCAGCGTCAGTTAGAAAATTGTTCCTCTTATGCTTAGCTATGGAGACAGGGTTGGCGCGTTTGAGCCCTTCTAATTTCCACGATGCCTGGGCTTTAATTTCGGCATCGGTGTAGAGGTTATAGCCCACTTGTAGGGCGTCAGCGTTAGTTTCACACTGACTGATGCAGGTTTTTAAAGCCTTGGTTGTGGCCGCATCCAGCTCAGGGGGCAGCCGCTTGGGCGGGGGTTGAGGAAATAATGGCGGGGGTTGTAGCGGCATACGCGGTAGTTCCAGCGCCCCAGGATTGGGCTCTGTGCGAGCTACCTTATAGGCGCTGTTGGCTTGTTCCAGCAGTGAGTGGACTTTCATGACCTGCCGTTTAAGCCTCATCAGTACCTGCGGATCCACATGCAGATTCTTATCGGGCCCAGAAACGTAGACAATGTCGCCCATGACTAGACCTAGCTTGGGGTGCTTAGTGCCTGAATGTCATTGTCGACGGCGCCGATCAGCACGTTTATGGCGGCGCTTAGTTGCGCTAAAGACTGACCAGCGGCTTGCGCCGCGCTACCACGCCACTGGTTGGGGATGGTGGGCACCTGGTTTTTAGCGCTTAGGGCCAGCTGCCTGACGTAATGCAAGTTACTCATGGCTAAACGCTAAGACGCCGGGTCAAGGCTTCGCTTTTAGGCTGTGGATAAGGCTGTTGGGGTAAAAAAGTTCCCCACCGGTGCATTAATTCGTGAGTAGAACTCGTAAAGGTAACTCGCACAAAGCGAGCGCAGTGGCGCCAGTATGGCTGTAGATGCAGTTTTAGGGAATCTGGCAGATTACTACTGGCCGGAGTGAATTAGCCTCAGCAGATCGTCGTCGTAGGCGGGGGAGAAATCAAAACGCACCCCTTCAGCCATGCGCTGCTTAACCAGCTGCCGGCACACAACTCGCATAGAACGCGGCAAAAGCTGATAGCTCTCATGGCGGTGAATCAAAATCAGATCCGCCTCCTGGCTCAGCGCCCACACCAATAACACCAGCTCACGCTCGCTAAAGGTGCACTCGTCAATGAATTTATCGGGCGGGGGCAAAAGAGTTTTACACGCTTGCAGCATCTGCTCGCGGTGGGGCGGCGGCTCGGTGAATCCGCGCAGGCCATCCAGGGTTTCAAAGGTTTGCGCCACAGTCAGTTGCGGCCACAGCTGCGCCTCCTGGGTTAGGGCCACAGCCCCCGGCCCAGCCCAGCGTGGCCCGGTGATCTCCATGGCTTGGCGCAGGGCCGCTGAAGGGTTATTCCAGGCAGCGCTTTTACGCAGCATATATAGGGCCACATAGGAGATACCCTCAGCCATAAAGCCGTAAATCACTACCGGCCAGGTGGGGTCGTCAGAAAAGAAACTGTACTGGTTAAGCCAGCCCAGCAGCATGTCGGGTTTGTGGCGCATAAGTGAGGCCAGCGGCCCAGACCACCACATCACACAGATCCAGGTGCCGATAATTGCGTTAGCTATCCGCATCCAGCGGCGCGGCGCGTGCGGCCAAATCACTGCCCACAGTAGTGCGAGCGAGGAGCTCAGTGAGCCCATCACCACCACGCCCACAGCCAGCCAACTGGCTTTTTGAAATTGCATGTGGGGTAGCGTGCCCAGCATTACGCCCACAAACAGCACCCCGGAAATCAGCATTTGCGAAATTTCCATAGCGGTTTGGGCGGCCGCAGCTGAGGCGGTGGGGGTTAGGGCGTCGGTGCGCACCAGGGCGTCAGTGCCGTTGTCGTAGGCCACGCGCGTGTGTTGGGTGATGATTTTTCCACCCCAATAGGCGCTGACCAGGCATAACGCTAGGGAGCAAAGCGGCCCAACTCGGAAGGGTAAAAGTGAATGGCTGTTAATGCCTAGGGTAATGGCCAGTAAAAAAGTCAGCGTTAGTAGGACGGTGGCCCGCGCCGCCTCCAAACGTGCAATTAAGCGAATTAGGTTGGCGATAGCCACAGTCTCACTGATGCGGGCGGCCACCTTAGGCGGCAGGTGCTCAAGCAGCGCCCGCGCAGAAGAAGGTATAGCTACAGCCACGCCTATATTTTGCCAAGCTGCTTTTAGGCCTAACAAGCATATGCGCTGTGGGCGCGGCGCACACGCTCAGCTAAGGGTAGGTTTTGCATGCTTTGGTGTGCTTTGGTCTCGACGGCGCTGGCTCGGTTTTCGACGACGACGGCGCCGGCTTGGCCCTAACGCGCGGCCCAGAGCGTGCGGCACCGACCCCGCAGCCGCGAGCGCCGTTGGTCCTGGGGCGTGCGCCGTCGGCCCCGCGCGAGAAGCCGCCGTCGCCCCAAGAAAAAAGCCACCATCACCGCCGCACAAGAGCGAAAGTGACGCAAAAGCTAACAAAAAAATCACATTATGTAACAATTTCGCGCAGTTAAGCTTACAATCACAACAGCGAAGTGCGCAGACCCGCACTAGCTCCCCTGAGCGCCAATGAAGGAGTTCCCGTGTCCCCAAAGGGTGTCCACGCTAAAACCGCAGCCGCACTGGCTGCACTGACCTTATCGTTTACCGGTGTAGTTTTAACCCCTGGCGTAACTGCCACCGAGTCTGGCCAGGATTTCACCTCGCAAGCAGTTGCCAATGGCGGTGACGGTAAATTCCCGGTTTACCGCATCCCCTCAATCGTGCAGCTAAACAACGGTGATCTAGTAGTTTCCTATGACGGGCGCCCCAGCCTGAGAGACGCCCCCAACCCCAACTCCATTTTGCAGCGCCGCTCCACCGATGGCGGGCGTACTTGGGGTGAACAAACCGTCATCCACGCGGGCGTTCCCGGTGCCCAAAAGCAGGGCTATTCAGACCCCTCGTATGTGTATGACGCGGAAAAGAATATTTTGTTCAACTTCCACGTCTACTCTAAGGATGCGGGTTTCTTCCAGTCCGTTGACTCTGACGACGACGCCGCCCGCAACGTTATGAGCGCTGAGGTTTCCACCTCCACCGACAACGGCAAAACCTGGACCCACCGCCTAATCACTAATGTGGTTAAACCCAAGGGCATCACTGGCACCTTCGCCACCTCCGGTAACGGCATTCAAATCAAGCACGGCAAATACGCTGGGCGTCTGGTGCAGCAATATATCGGTACTGACTCAGCCCACAACGGTTACGCCTACTCGGTTTACTCTGACGACCACGGCGCCACCTGGAACGCCGGTAACCGCATCGGCAACAGCTTCAACGAAAACAAGGTGGTTGAGTTAAGCGATGGCCGCCTCATGCTCAACTCACGCAACTGGGGTGACGGGGTGGGGCGCCTGGTCGCTATTTCTGACGACGGCGGCGTCACCTGGAAGAACCAGTACCTAGACACTGCCCTGGTAGACCCGGAAGTAAACGCCGGCATCACCCGCATGAACCCCCAGGCCACCAGCGGCAAGGCCGCCAAAGAGCTGCTATTCACCAACGCCAACAACAGCCCCTACAACTGGCAGATAGATGTTGACCGTAAAGGCCAGTGGATCAACCGCATCACCGGTAACGTGCGCTACTCCTGCGACAATGGCGCCACCTGGCCCGTTAGCCGCGTCTACCACTACGGCCCGCACGCCTACTCCTCGGTGACCGCCCTCAAGGACGGCACTTTCGCCGTCGCCTATGAAACCAAAACCGACAAGGAAATCCGCGTAGGCACCTTCGGGCGCGAGTGGCTAAAGCCATTCTGCGCCAACTTCGCCCCCGCTAGCGTCAGCTTGGGGGCCGGGGAAAGTACCAGCGTAAGCGTCACTATCCGCAATGACGACGACGTCGCCCTGCCGGCTGGCTCCATGCGCCTAACCGGCCTGCCCGAAAACGTCAGCAGCGAGCTGGTAGCCACCCCGGCGCTAAAGCCGGGCGAGTCGGCCACCGTAAACGTCAAGGTCACCGCCACCAAGGACATTGTGGCTGGCACCTACAATGTGGATGCCACCTTGGAGGCAGGCCAGTACACCCTGCGCGGCTCGGTGGAGCTCAAACTCGCCACCCCTGAGCTGATTGCACTGACCGTGGTCGGCGAGCGCAGCGACTACACCCGCGACATCGTAGCCAAGCCCTACCAGGCTGACGAAAAGCTGCCCTTCCACTGGAGCATCGTCAACAACACCAGTGAGACCCTGTACATCGATAGCCTCAAGGGCCCCAAGGGCACCGAAATTGAATCTTGCAGCGGCGACATTCCGCCCGGCACGACCATGTGGTGCTCAACCAGCGGCTATGTGGTAAGCGAGCAGGAAGCTAAGCAGGGCTACCTGGATGCCACGCTGACGCTGACCTACACCCAGGGCGACAGTCAGGTCACCTACCCGGTAACTCGCTTCGACCAGAACCTAGGTAAGCGCCGGATGCTGCCGGCCGCTCCCACCGAGCAGCCCACGCAAAGCCCCACCCCGGCCCCGACGGCGTCGCCCACTGCCACGCCGACCGCTGCGCCTACTGCTGTGCCCACCACTGCACCCAGCCCCACCGCCGCGCCTACGGCTAGCGCTGTGCCCAGCGCCAGCCCCATGCCTACCGGCAGGGCGGCGCTGAAGCCCTCACCGCTACCCTCCTCGAAGGGTTCAGGGAAGGTAGCTTTCGCCGGTAACAGCGGCGCCTCGCACCACGGCTCGCTGGCGGTTACCGGTGTGGCCGGAGGATTAGCGCTGGTAGCTGGGGGTCTAGTGGCCGCTGGTGGGGCGCTGCGCTCTGGCAAACTACGCGACTACCTGCACCGTCACTAAAACCGACGGCGCATCCGTTACGCGCCCGCGCCTAAACCGCCGCCAGCCCGGCGAAAAAGTGGCCTAAAACCACGTTAAACCGGGCCTCTGGTGTTGGGGGCAGGTCAGCTGAGACAATTAGCGCATGAGTTGTGCTGAGACTGCTGACCTGCCCCTATCTCGTGTAAATCTAGCTGAGGTAAACCCGCCACTAGCTCTGGGAGTGTTGGACGGACGCTACCGCGCCGCTGCCGCACCGCTGGTAGACCACCTGTCTGAAGCTGCTTTGAACCGCGCTCGCGTGCATGTGGAAGTCGAATGGCTGATCTACCTCACCGATAACGAGGTTTTGCCGGGCGCTCCCAAGTTCTCTGCCGCTGAGAAGGAGTACCTGCGTGGTATTGTTTCCAGCTTTGGCCGCGCTGAAATTGATGAACTGGCTGAAATTGAGGCAGTCACCCGCCACGACGTGAAAGCTGTGGAGTACCTGCTTAAGCGTCGTCTAGATGCTGCCCCCCAGGTGCTGGGCCAAGACACGGTGCTGCCCCAGGTGCACGAGATTGTGCACATTTTCTGCACCAGTGAAGACATCAACAACCTGGCCTACGCCCTAACCATCCGCTCAGCTATCAAGCAGGTGTGGCTGCCGGCCGCCCAGGGCCTGGTGGATGACCTCAGCGAAATGGCTCGCCAGTACAAGGCTGTGCCCATGCTGTGCCGCACCCACGGCCAGCCAGCCACCCCCTCCACTTTCGGTAAGGAACTGGCCGTGCTGGCTTGGCGCCTGAGCCGCCAGCTGCGCCGCATTGAGGGCACCGAATACCTGGGTAAGATCAACGGCGCCACCGGCACCTACGGCGCTCACGTGGTTTCTGTGCCGGGAGCTGACTGGGAGGCTGTTTCGCGCGGTTTCGTGGAGCACCTGGGCCTGATCTGGAACCCGCTAACCACCCAGATTGAATCCCACGACTGGCAGGCTGAGCTGTACAGCGACGTGGCCCGTTACAACCGTATTGCCCACAACCTGGCCACCGACGTGTGGACCTACATTTCTTTGGGCTACTTCCACCAGCGTCTAAGCGCCCAGGGTTCCACCGGCTCCTCCACCATGCCGCACAAGGTCAATCCGATTCGTTTTGAAAACGGTGAAGCCAACTTTGAGATTTCCTGCGCGCTACTAGATTCCCTGGCGGCCACCTTGGTCACCAGCCGCCTACAGCGCGACCTGACCGACTCCACCACCCAGCGCAATGTGGGCGTGGCCCTGGGCCACTCGCTGCTGGCTATCTCTAATGTGCGCGGGGGCCTAGGCGGCCTGGATGTGGATGAGCGCCGCCTGGCTGAAGACCTAGACGCCACCTGGGAGGTGCTGGGTGAACCGGTGCAGCAGGCTATGCGCGCGGCCGCCGTCGCTGGCGCCACCGGCATGGCTGACCCCTACGAGCGCCTGAAGGAACTGACCCGTGGCAAGCGGGTTACCGGCCAGGCTATGCGCGACTTTATCGCTGAGCTGGGTATGCCTGCCGACGTCGAAGCTCGCCTACTGGCGCTAACCCCGGGCACCTACGTGGGCTTGGCTGAAAGTCTGGTACGCCACCTAGACGATTAACTAGGAATAATTAGGGACATATCCCGGTTGGGCTAGTCGTGCTTGGGGGACAGTTTTAAAGCTGTCTACAGGCCGGCTAGCCCATATTCATAGCTGCCAGCTGCGTTGTGGCTGGGTAGGCAACACATTTAGGAGAAGAAAATGGCTGAAAACATCGACCGCACCACCGTCCTCAAGGTTTCGGGCCTAACCTGCTCTAACTGCGTGCGTCACGTGAGTGAAGAGCTAGAAGAGGTTGAGGGTGTCAAGAACGTTTCAGTAATCCTGAACAAGGGTGGCGTCTCTGACGTAATGGTGGTTTCTGACGTGCACCTAGACGACCAGGCCCTGGCCGACGCCGTCGATGAAGCCGGCAACTACACCCTGGAAGCCATCGAACGCGACGAGTGAGGCGGAGCCTTAAATAATGACTGATATCCAAGAAACCACCTCAACTAGCGCCAATCATGGCAGCGTAGATTTGAGCGTGGGTGGGATGACGTGTGCCTCCTGCGTGGCGCGTGTGGAGAAAAAACTGAACAAAGTGGCCGGCGTTAACGCTTCAGTTAACCTGGCTACCGAATCAGCCCACGTTGAGCTAAGTGCCCCGGTAGACCCGCAGCAGCTGGTGGCCGTGGTGGAAAAAGCTGGTTACAGCGCCACCGTGACTAAGGTGGAGGACGGCGCCGTCGAGGCTATGCGCAAGCAGGAAGCCCGCCACCTGGCCCACGCGGCTGACCTGCGCCGTCGCCTGATCGTGGCGGCCACGCTATCAGTACCACTGATGGTGATCTCCATGGTCAGCGCCGCCCAGTTCTATGGCTGGCAGTGGGTTGTGGCCGCACTGGCCCTGCCGGTGGTGACTTGGTGTGCTTGGCCTTTCCACAAGGCTGCTTTCACTAACTTGCGCCACGGCTCCACCACCATGGACACCCTGGTTTCCCTGGGGGTTATTACCGCTACCTTGTGGAGCCTGTGGGCGCTGATTTTTGGGGGCGCCGGCATGCTGGGTATGCGCATGAGCATGGAGTTCATTCCGCGCGCCCAAAGCGAGCACGCCCACATGTATTTTGAGTCTGCCGCCTGGATCGTGACTTTCCTGCTCACGGGGCGTTTAGCGGAGGCGCGGGTGCGTCACCGCTCGGGTGACTCGCTGCGTAAGCTTTTGCAGCTGGGCGCCAAAACTGCTGCGCGGGTTAACTCTGACGGCTCGGTTACAGAAATTCCGATTGACCGCCTGCAGGTGGGCGATCGTTTCCGGGTGCGTCCGGGCGAAAAAATTGCCACCGACGGCGTGGTGGTTGAGGGTCACAGCGCCATTGATGCTTCCTTGCTGACCGGTGAATCTTTGCCGGTGGATGTAAGTGCAGGTGACGAGGTTACCGGCGCCACCGTGAATACTTCGGGCACGCTGGTTGTGCGCGCTACCCGGGTGGGTGCGGGCACCACACTTTCGCGTATCGCCCAGGTGGTTACTGCCGCCCAGGCTGCAAAGGCGCCGGTGCAGCGCCTAGCCGACCGGGTCAGCTCGGTGTTTGTGCCTACGGTTTTGGCTCTGGCTACCTTAACTTTCCTAGGCTGGCTGGCTACTGGTCATAACGCCCAGGCTGCGATTACGGCGGCGGTGGCGGTGCTGGTAATTGCCTGCCCCTGCGCCTTGGGTTTGGCGACACCTACCGCCCTGCTGGTGGGTACTGGCCGCGCCGCCCAGTTGGGTGTGGTGATTCGCGGCCCGGAGGTGCTTGAATCTACCCGCCGCATTGACACGGTGGTGCTGGATAAGACCGGTACGGTCACCACGGGGGTAATGCACCTGGCTCAGGCGGTATTTTTCGACGACGCCGCCGAGGTAAGTGGCGCTGGCGGTGCCGGTGCTGCTAGCGACGGCGCCACGGTTGTGGACTTGGGACAGGGCGCCAGCCTAAGCCCAGCCCAGCTACAAACCCTGGCCCTAGCCCAGGCGCTAGAGATTCCCTCTGAGCACCCGGTAGCCCGCGCCATCGTGGCGGGCACGCAACTAGACGGCGTCCAGGCGCCCCAGATCAGCGAGTTCACCAACCATGCTGGTCGTGGGGTCAGCGCCACGGTAGCCCACGCAGCAGGCCAGGCCACTTACGCCGTCGTCGGTAAAGCCACTTGGCTGAGCCAGCAGGGCGTAAGCCTAAGCGAACAGGCCGAAGCTCAGGTACGCGCCCTAGAAGACACTGGCGCCACCGTGGTGCTAGTGGCCTCAGGTTCGCACGATTCGCTTACCCTGCGCGCTGCCCTAGCTGTGCGTGACGAGCCCAAGCCCACCACCGCCAAAGCCATCAGTGAGCTAAAGGCCATGGGGCTGCGTCCCATCCTGCTCACCGGTGATAATGAGCGCGCCGCTAAGTTCATCGCCGCCCAGGTGGGTATTGATGACGTAATCGCTCAGGTGCTGCCCGAAGATAAGCGCGACGTGGTGGCTCGCCTGCAAGGTGAGGGGGCTAATGTGGCCATGGTCGGTGATGGTGTTAACGACGCCGCCGCTCTAGCCCAGGCGGGCGCTGCCGGTTTGGGCATGGCCATGGGCACCGGCTCAGATGTGGCCATTGAGGCCGCCGACATCACGCTGGTGCGCGCCGACCTGGAGGCAGTTGTAGCCGCTATCAAGGTTTCGCGCGCTACTCTGCGCATCATTAAGCAGAACCTGTTCTGGGCTTTCGCCTATAACGTGGCCGCAATTCCGCTGGCCATGGCGGGTCTGCTCAACCCCATGATCGCTGGGGCCACTATGGCTATGAGCAGCGTGATCGTAGTGTCTAACTCGCTGCGTCTGCGCCGCGTGAAGTGATCTAGAGCTGCGTGAAGTGATCTAGAGCTGCGTGAAGTGATCTAGAATAATCTGGCTACTCCAAATCAAAGCGCGCACTTTGGGCTGCTAGCCCGGGTGCGCGCTTTGTTATCTAGATAGTGTCTTGGAAGGTGCAACGGACAAAAATAAAACATCATTAATGAGCTAATTCCTATTTAGCGGGGATAGGTGGGGATATAAGGCCCAGTTTCATAGACTAGCCCCATGACCCAAGCGCCAGATCAATCTGCGGCCGGTAGCCCCGCCGCCACCCCGGATAGCCGGGTAGCTACCGCCGTCGAAAAACCCAGCGCCCCAGCTGAGGCCGCCAACTCGGCCCGCCCAGTAGGTTTTCCCCGCGTAGGCACCACCTCCCAAGTGAAGCCGCAGCCAGCTTTGGTGGAAACCAGCACCCTAACCTTGGTTGACACTCTAGAGCGGCGCGAGCACCGCACCCGCGACCTGCTATTTGCTGCTTTCTGCGCGCTAGGTCTAGTAACGGTTTTTCTGCTGGCTGTGTTCGCCCAGGAAACCACCACCGCTGTCATTTATGATGTGCAGACCGTCTTTTCCCAGCTGCTGCGCCGGGTGTTGGTGTTCCCGCTGCAAGCCTTTGAAGGTATCGTCACTTTGGCGCTGCCCTTAGCTTTGATGGGCCGCGCCCTGCTGCATAAGGACTGGTGGCGTTCAGGCCAAGCCTTGATCGCCCTAATCAGTGCTTATCTGCTATCTGCACTGTTCATATACCTGTTGCAGCTGCCGCTGTTTAACCAGGTGCACAACGGCATGATCTCCTACCGCAACCTAAACACCTACGAGATTCTCTCACCCACCTATGCTGCCTTGGCTGCAGTTATTTTGGCTTCCGGTAAACGCCAATCGAAGCTGGTAAAAACTTCCTGGTGGCTGCTGGGAATTGTGGTGGGTATTTCGGTGCTGCGCTCAGCTATTACCCTGCTGGCAGCGGTAGCCTCAGTGCTGTTGGGTCTTATCGCTAGCTACTTAGTGCTTTACATTATGGGTGTAGCCAGCGAAAACGCCACCGGGGTGGCTCTAGCACGTGGCCTGCGCCGCTGCGGCGTGGACGCTGTCAAGGTGGTGCGTCTAAACCCGCGCCAAGCCCCCCTGCAAGCCTGGCAGGTACGTACCGACTCCCAGCTTGGTTATACCGAGAAAGTACGCGAAAACCCGATCGTTTCCCCCCAAGACGACGGCGCCGTCGTCGAAGCTGAAACTCCCCAAGTCCTAGCTCCCGCAGGAGACAACGAAAAACTTACCCCCTTACCTGACTACAACTGCGCCCACGAGCTGGAACTAGCCGAAGAACTGTGGCAATCCCAAAGCGAAGACATTCACCGCATCTACGCCGTGTGGGACCAAGACGGCAAACGCTATGACCTGAGCGTAATGGACACTGACACGCACGTGGTGGGCTTCCTATCCACTGCCTGGGACACCCTACGCACGCGCGGCCTGGCCCCAGCGAAAAACTATTCGGTGCGCGCCAGTGCAGAAAACACGGTGATGATGAACCAGATGGCGCGCAGTCGGGCCGTGCGCTCCCCGCAAATTCTGGGCGTGGCTGAGGCAGAAGAATCAATGCTGCTGGTCACCGAGCATATTGTCTCTCCGCGCTCATTTGGGCAGTTAGGCGACCAAATCTCTGACGACACTTTGCTGGATTTGTGGACTCAGCTGCGCCGCGCCCACACGGTTGGCCTAGCCCACCGCGCCATCAGCGATCAAAGTGTGCTGGTGGATGCTGGCGACCATATTTGGCTAACCGACTGGGATGACGGCGAACTGGCTTCCTCTGAGCTCTCGCGCCGCATGGACCTAGCCCAAACCCTGGCCCTAGTGGCTCTAAATGTGGGAGTGGAGCGGGCCATTGCCTCAGCCTCGCGGGTGCTGGATCGCGATCAGGTAGCTTCTATCGCGCCGATGTTGCAAAAGGTGGTGTTGCCGCGCTCTACCCGTGCCGCCATGGGCCGACGCGGCAAGATTTTGCAGGAGCTGCGTGACGCACTGGTGGCGTTGGTGCCCACAGCCCAGGCTGAACCCACCAAGATTAACCGTTTCTCTGCCCGCACTATTTTCATGGCGATTGTGGGTGTGGTGGCGCTGTGGACGGTGCTGGGCCAGATGAACTTCACCCAGATTTCTGCGGCGGTTGAGCAAGCTAATTTCTGGTGGTTTTTGGCGGCGCTGGTGTTCTCGCTGGCCACCTATGTGGGCGCCGGTATGACGCTGGTGGCTTTCACCCCCAACAAGCTGGGTTTGATTCGGGCTACCGAGGTGCATTTTGCTTCTTCTGTGGTGGCGCTGGTAGCCCCGGCTGGTGTGGGCGGGGCGGCCATGAATTTGCGTTTCCTTAACCGTAAGGGGGTGCCGACGGCGGTGGGTGTGGCCACCGTGGCGTTGGTGCAGGTTTCCCAGTTTGTGGTGACTGTGGTGCTGCTGGGTATTTTGGCGGCTACCACCGGTACTTCTTCTGGCTTGTCGCTGCCTTCTGGCTGGGTGCTGGTGGCGGTAGTGGTGGCGGTAGTGGTGGCTGCGGTGGCTTTGGCGCTGCCGCAGCTGCGCAACTGGATTTGGGTGCATATTGAGCCCACTGTTAAGCAGGTGTGGCCGCGTCTGGTGTGGTTGGCTTCCAACCCCACTCGTATGGGTGTGGGCGTGTTGGGTACCGTGATTTTGTCGTTGGCCTACATCTTGTCTTTCGGGGCTTCGCTGTGGGCCTTTGGCTATTCGCTGCCTTTCGCGGTGTTGGCGATTACTTACCTGGCTTCTAACACGGTTGGTTCTGTGGTGCCTTCGCCTGGTGGTTTGGGTCCGGTGGAATTGGCTCTCACCGGTGGTTTGGTTACTGCCGGGGTACCTAGTGGTGTGGCCGTGTCGGCGGTGTTGGTTTACCGTCTGGTTACCTTCTGGATCCCGATCCCGCTGGGTTACCTGTCCTTGCAGCGCCTGCAAAAGCGTGGTGACCTGTAAAGGCCTGCTGGCTGCGTTTTTCGACAGTGCCCCCGGGGTCCCTCGACGGCGCCCTGGGTATCGGGGCCGACGGCGTACTGGGGCTTAGGAGCGACGGCGCCGTGTGGCTTAGGCTTGGCGGCGCCGTTTAAGCGCTTGCCAGGAGGTAAATGGCAAAAACCAGGCAGGAAATAATAGTGGCGATCCAGGAGATTACCCAGCCGCGATAACCGGCCCGCTTAGATTCTACGATCGCAAAAATCCCCAAAACCATGGTTACGAGAACTACCCCAGGAATCGGGGATAGTAGTAGCGAGGCTAGGGCGATGAAGCAGATTGCTGGAGTTTTTTGTCGCGGAGCGTTGTAGCCCGCAAAAGCAAATACTTCACGCGGATTTACTTCTTGCGTACCTGGAAACACAAAATCGTCAGGAACAATCTGGCCCGGGAAGCCGATTTGATTAGCGCCGGCATTGTTATTGGGGGGCTGGTGTGTAAATACGCCGGATACGCTCATGTCTTAAGTGTGCCCAGCTGGGCCGCAGGGCGCAACATCAACTCAGCCGTCAACTATCAAAGTTGGATCTGTCGGCACACAAACTGGGCGTGCTGACCCCCGAAGCTGGGCGTGCCGGCGCACAAACTGTGCATGCTGACAGCTCAAAGCAGGCGTGCCGGCACGCAAGGTAGGCCTGGCGGCCACAGCATTTTTGACTATCTCAAATAAACGTAGGGTCACTTATGTTTCACGTGAAACATAAGTGACCCTAGTGTTATTGGGTAACGGTCAGTTACTCCTGCTCGTCAGCCTTAGGAGCCTGCTTGTGGCGCTTGGAATAGGCCGGGCCCTCCAGTTCCACACCGGCAGGCGCCGAGGCGGGGGAGGGGCTTTCCAGGTTGGTGCCACGCAGCTTCGAGATTGCGCGCATCAGGTGGTAGATGATGATGGCGCCGAAGGAGCCTAGAGCAATACCGGAGAAGGACATGTCGCCCACTACCCAGGTGTAGTCAGCGATAGCTACAACCATGGCCACAGCCGCAGTGTTGAGGTTTACCGGGTCAGAGAAGTCAACCTTGTTCTGCACCCAAATACGCACACCCAGCATACCGATCATGCCGTACAGGACCGTGGCGGCGCCGCCCAGCACGCCAGCGGGAATGGTGGCAATAACCGCGCCGAACTTAGGTAGCAGGCTCAGCGCCAGGGCAGAAATGCCGGCCACCACATAGGCGGCAGTGGAGTAAACGCGGGTAGCGGCCATAACACCAATGTTCTCGGCGTAGGTGGTGGTACCAGAACCACCGCCGCTACCGGCCAGCATGGTGGAAACGCCGTCGGCAAACAGGGCGCGACCGGTGATGTTGTCCAAGTTCTCGCCAGTCATAGCAGACACGGACTTAACGTGACCCACGTTCTCAGCCACCAGCACCAGCACTACGGGCACAAACACCCCCAGGTACTTAAAGTCAAAGCTGGGAGCGTGGAAGGCGGGTAGGCCTACGACGGCGGCCTTGTCGATAGTGGAGAAGTCAACTTCACCCAGGGCCACGGCGGTGGCGTAACCAATCAGCACACCAATCAAAATGGACAGGCGCCCAATGATGCCCTTAAACAGCACCGTGATCAGCAGGATAGAGACAATAGTGACGGTGGCGGTGATAGGAGCCTGCTTAACGTTGTTCCAGGCCGAGGGGGCCAGGTTGAAACCAATCAGGGACACAATCGCGCCGGTAACCACCGGAGGCATCAGCTTGTCGATCCAGCCGGCACCCACAAAGTGCACCAGCAGACCAATAACCGCCAGGGTTAGACCCACCGCAATAATGCCTCCCTGAGCTAGGGAGGCCTTGTGCGAGTCAATCAAACCGCCATTAGAAGCGTTGTAGCCAGTAACTGCGCCAATAGGGGCAATCAGGGCAAAAGAACTACCTAGATAGGAAGGCAAACGTCCGGCAGTAATTCCCAGGAACAGCAAGGTGCCCAGGCCGGAGAAGAACAAAGTAGTAGTAGGGGAGAAGCCGGTGAGCAGCGGCACCAGGAAGGTAGCGCCGAACATAGCTACCACGTGCTGCACACCAATCCCGATGGTGCGCGGCCAGGTTAGACGTTCGTGAGGGGCGACGACGTCTCCCGGCTTTACTGAGCGGCCGTCACCGTGCAGGGTCCAAAAACCTGCCTTAGACATTTACTGTCTCCTGTCGCAATGGAAAAAGGGGGGTCCATGCGGCAGAGCCCGTGCGTCTGGCGCGTTCGAGCCTCGTCGTCCGAGCGCTGCCAGACCACCAGTCTAGCCTCAATTTCTCTGCAAGCTAATGCTGCGGCACTAGTAGTTAGGACACAGTCAACGCCAGTGCCGCCGTCGCCCCTACCATCAGCCAAGGCCCAAAAGCGATACGACCCTTAAGCTTCAACCTGCCGCTAAGTAGCAAACCCAGCGCCACCAGGCCACCAAAGAAAAATCCCAGATACAAACCCATTAGCAGGGTGCTCCAGCCGTGCAAAGCTAACAGTGTCCCCAGTACCACATACAAATTGGCGTCACCCATACCAATGCCCGGAGCTCGCCCCCACAGCTGCGGCAGCAAGCTCAATGCGGCCAGAGCGATATACACCAGGACGCCCCCGCCTAAAGCCCGCAGTAAGTCACCAGTGCGCAGGGGAGTGACGACGTCGTCGATACCAGCAGGCGCTACTTGCGGGCCTAGCCAGGCTAAACCCATCCCGAAAAGCAGCACTGCGCCGGCAACTAAAAGCAGACGAGTGGGTAAATGCTGCACGCGCCAGTCCACTAGGGCGGCAGGGATCAGGGCGGCTAGTACCGGTACGGGCAGGGATAGCGACGTCGCCGCAACCGGGGCGCCTAAGGCCTGGGGTAGTGACAGAGCCCCCACTAAAAGCGCCCCACCTAGTAGCACGCTAACCGCCATGCCTCGATTGGTTAAAGCGGCTACTAACAGCAGGTCTTTGGCGGACCAAGCTTCACGGGGAACATCGCCCACAGCCTTTATATAAGCGCGGGCCCATGCTGCCAGCTTGAAGTAGGTTAATGCGCTAACAACCCCTAGCTGTAAGAAGGTGAATATAAGCGCAAGCAAAAAAGGTCACTTCTTGCCCTCGGAGGCGGCCGCAGTGGGCTGAGAGCAACCGGCGGGGGCAGTAATGGGCGAGCCGGACTTAATAGCAGCCATTTCCGCAGCAGACTTGATGCCGTGGTTGTACTGGGCACCCAAAATTACGTTAACAGTGGTGTCTGAGGAAGAGGCGCGCGGGTCCTGCTGGACCACTACGGTGCCGCTAAACACCTGGGCCACGGTGTAAGCATTGGTGATACCAGCTGGGCCGGCGGTGAGCAGCACATTGCCATCGTAGGCGCCCTCAGCCCAGTCACCAGTGCTAAGTACGGTTAAACCGGTGTCTTTCAAGTTGGTCTCGGCGCTACCGGCCAAACCGGCCTTCTTGGTGCCGTTGTAGATATTGACGCTAATGTCGGTGATCTCGCCGGTAACCGCCTGAGCAGTGGGGCACACCGGGATGCGCTTAATTAGCGTAGGGGTGGGCACGGCCTGGAAACCGGGGTCTGGCACTTTGACTAGTCCAGTGCCTACGACCAAACCGAAGGCCGTAGCAATAACCATTAGAACTAGACAGGTACCGATAATGACGCTTTGGCGCTGAGCCATGCGGGCGCGGTAGTTCGCTTTTGTTTCAACCTGAGGCACCCCTCCAGGTTAACCGATAAGGGCAGTTTGAGGGGGCCTGGTCATTACAATTTCACCAGTGAAATGCTTGGTGTCTTAAACCGAGGAAGCCTGAAAATTCTCTGCTGGCGCAGGGAAATAGATCTAAAAAGGTGTCTGTTAAGTGCGCTTTAGGGTAGCTGACGCAAAATAGGGCGGGCGGTTATAGGTCTGACAACTTTGTGGCAAGCTGTCACAAAAATTCACCTAAAGCTAGTAAAAATGGCACTGATCTGCACAGACGTTACCACCTCAGCCCTGAGTAACTCTGAGTATAAATGCCCAAAATCGCTAGTGGACCACGTCACAGGTGTGGTAAATTAGTCAATAATCAGCCCTTTGACGGCTACCTGATCCCCAAACGAGGAGACGCAATATGGAAGACAGCATCATTGCGCGCATCCCACTCTTCGAGCGTATGTCGCCTGAGGAGCGAGAAGAGCTACGTGGCATGATGTCGCAGACAACTCTGCGCCGTGGTGAAGTTCTATTCAATGAAGGTGACTCCGGCGACCGCCTATACATCCTGCTCACCGGTAAGGTGAAGCTAGGTCACACCTCTGTTGACGGCCGTGAGAACCTACTAGCGGTCCTAGGCCCCGGCGAAATAGTCGGCGAGCTAACCCTATTTGATCCGGGCCCGCGCTCTGCTACTGCTACTGCTGTGGCCACCACTGAGCTACTGGCTTTAGAACACAACCAGCTAATGGGTTTCATTGACTCCCACCCCACGCTAGCCAAGGACATGCTGCGCGCCCTGGCGGTACGTCTGCGCCTCACCAACATTGCCCTGGCTGATCTGGTATTCTCCGATGTTCCCGGACGTGTAGCCAAAGCCCTGTTGGATCTGGCTGAGCGCTTTGGTGCACCCACTGAAGATGGCATCCACGTCCCCCACGACCTAACCCAGGAAGAGCTAGCTCAGCTAGTTGGAGCTTCGCGTGAGACCATCAACAAGTCTCTAGCTGAGTTCAGTTCTCGTGGTTGGATCCGCCTGGAGGGGCGCGCTGTAACCCTTATCGACGTCGAGCGCCTCAAGCGCCGCGCCCGCTGATAAGCGCCCATAAGCTGATAAACGCGCATAAATAGCGCCCATAAGCTTTAGTGCCCGGTCGTATTAATTACGACCGGGCACTGATTTATCTGTACTAGTTTTCTGCGCTAGCGCTAACTAGTTGGTGGGACGCTTGAGGTAGGCGATTAGGTTTTCGGTGCCTGCCGGGCCGGGAACGATTTGAACTAGTTCCCAACCGTCGGCGCCCCACTGGTCCAAGATTTGCTTAGTTGCGTGCGTGATTAGCGGCACGGTTGCGTATTCCCAAGTAGTCATGGCTACACCCTACCTGTTAGTGGGATGAAAGAGTGGGTGTGGGGGGCTTTGAAGTGGTCTGATCTTAGGCTGCGGCGCGAGTGGGGGTGGTGTGCGAGACGCTCTCGCTCAGGTTGGGCTTGCGGCGCAGTAGGGAGGTGCGGGCGGGCTTACGTAACTGGCGGATTTCCTCCGCCAGGGCATCGTCGCTGGAGAGCCAGGCAGTCCAGTCAGTGATGTGAGGCATGTTGCGGGCCAGGGCGCGGCGTTCGCGTTCAGTTAAACCGCCCCAAACTCCAAAATCGGTGTCGGCGTTAAGAGCTTCAGCCAGGCACTGCAAACGCACCGGGCAGGAGTAGCACAACTCGCGTGCTTGCCTTTGCTCGGCGCCCTTTCCAAACAGCAGGGTGGTGTCTATGCCGGCACACGCTGCCAATTGGGTCCAGGAATGAATTTCGTTATTCATTTTGGAACTACTTTCATTTGTCCAGGCGAGCACTTCTTTGTTACTCAGCTCACCCCAGACTCTACGCCTGTTTGTCCGCGGATTCAAATTCTCGCTGCACGTTATTTCAAAATTTCCCAAAACGGCACAAAAATGGGTCTAGAGAAGGTATTAGTCCTAACAAAAATTTTGGCCTACGTGCAGAAGTGTTACCAAGCCGCTCTGTCTCATTGCTTGCCCCATGACGTAGGCTAGGGACTATGTCGAAGTCTGCTAGCTCGAGAGTCTCCCTATCCTCTCCCCGGGAGCTACTTGCCGCACTACTCTCATTTTTTATGTTGGCCGTTGGTGGCGGTGTGTTCGCCGCCGGTTTTGCGCTGCCCTTTGTGGGAGCGGCTTCAGTTCTCACAGATGCCTCAGTGCAGCTGTTTGATGAACTACCTAGCGACTTCAACGTGCTTCAGCCCTCCCAGATCTCCTATCTGAAGGGTTCTGATGGGCAGACCATCGCCCAGTTCTATGCGGAAAACCGTATTGTGGTGCCGCTAGCTAAGATTTCTAAGAACGCCCGAAACGCTATCGTGGCCGTTGAGGACAAGCGTTTTTACAAGCACAAGGGTGTGGACCTGTCGGGTATGTTGCGTGCAGTAGTCACCAACGCCGCTGGTGGCTCCACCCAGGGTGCCTCTACCTTGACTCAGCAGTACGTCAAGAACGTGCTAATTGAGGCTGGTTTACAGGCCAGTGACCCCGAGGCGGTGGAGGCTGCTCGCGCCGCCACCCCGGCTCGTAAGCTGCGTGAAGCCAAGTATGCGTTAACGCTGGAAAAGCGTTACACCAAAGCGCAGATCCTGGAGGGTTACCTCAACATTGCAGCCTTCGGTCCTTCTACCTACGGTATTGAGGCTGCCAGCCGTCACTACTTCTCTCACGGTGCCGACAGCCTGAGCGTAGGTGAAGCTGCGCTGCTGGCCGGTATGACTAACTGGCCTACCCGTTACGACCCCATCACCAACCCTGAGGCGGCTAAGACCCGCCGTGACTGGGTGCTTCAGAAGATGCTTGAGGAAAAGTTCATCACTCAGGAGCAGTACAAGGAAGCCACCAGTCAGAGCATCGACTCCATGCTGAAGGTAACCAACGCCGTCGGTGGTTGTGGCTCAGGCTCTAGCGGCGTAACCAAGAGTGCTGCCTACTTCTGTGAATACGTGGTGCGTGAGATCCTCACCAATGACGCCTATGGCAAGGATGAGGCCACTCGTCGTCAGCTGCTGCTGCGTGGTGGCCTGCAGATCACTACCACCATGGACATGGCTAAGCAGCAAGCTGCCTACGACACCATGGCTAACTGGCTGCCCACTGGGGATGAGTCCAACGTTAAGGGTGCACTAGTGTCTATCGAGCCGGGCACCGGCAAGATCATCACCATGGTGCAAAATACCAACTATGGTGAGCCCAGCAATGATGACCCCACCGCCACTAAGCTGTCCTACGCGGCCGACTCTAAGCACGGTGGTTCTAACACTGGTGGTTTCCAGCCTGGTTCATCCTTCAAGCCGATTGTTTTGGCCCAGTGGTACCAACGGGGTATGTCTGGCTACACGGTGCTAGGCGGTGCCCCCCACACCTTCACTACCGGTGACTTCCACGCCAGCTGTGACCCGGGTTTCGCCATTGAAAACTGGAACGTGTCTAACGCTAATGCTTCAGAAAACGTTAACCACACGGTTATTAACGCTACTGCCCTGTCGGTAAACGTTAGCTACGTATACATGCTTAGCCGTATGGACCTGTGTGCGGTCACCGGTCTGGCTAAGGATCTGGGTATAACCACGGTTGATGGTGGGGAAATCGACCACAACCCCTCCATGGTGCTGGGCACCATGAACGTAGCTCCGATCACCATGGCCAATGTTTACGCCACCTTCGCGGCTCACGGCACCTACTGCCCGCCCACCGCCATCACCAAGGTAACCAAGGATGACGGCACTGAGATCAAGGTCCCCTCAACTGCCTGCCGTCAGGTTATGGACCCCACTCACGCAGATCAGGTGGCATTGACCCTGACTTATGTAATGAAGGGGAACGGTACTGGCGCAGCGGCTGCCCTTAACCGGCCTAGCGCAGGTAAGACCGGTACTACCGAAAAGATGGATAACGCCTGGTTCGTGGGCTTTGTGCCGCAGCTGTCCACCGCCGTGTGGGTAGGCCACTCTGAGGGTAACTTCCACATGGACGGCCAGGTTATTGGTGGTCGCTACTACTCCACCATGTACGGTTCTGACCTGCCCACCCCGCTGTGGCGCGACTACATGAACTCGGCTCTTTCGGGCACTGAAGTTCAGCAGTTCAACCAGGTCAGCCTGGGTGGCAACAGCGCCGTCGGCAACACCGGGGCCACCCCCCATGGCAACAACAACAATAACAACAACAACAATAACAACAACGGCAATAACAATGGCGGTACTAACAACAACGGTACCGGCAATAACGGCAACTACAACAACGGCACCAACGGTAACTACAACAACTCCCAGGGTGGCAACACCACCAACAACGGTTTGAGTGCCGACAATTCCACCGGTACCCCCCAGGACCGTCGCAACAGCGGGAACGGCCAGTGAGTGCGCTTAAACAGCTAGCCTGCGCCGTCGGCACTGTCGGCGGCGTGGGGGTGGCAACCCTAGGGTGGAGCCTAATCGAGGCTCGCTGGCCGGTGCTGCGTCGCATTGAGGTGCCCGTACTGGCCCCCGGCTCGGCGCCCATCAAGCTGCTGCATATTGCTGACCTGCACCTAACCGGCGCCACCAAAGCCCGGGTGGCGTGGGTGCGGGCACTAGCAGATATTGAGCCAGACCTGGTTATTAACACCGGCGACAATCTATCTACCCTAGGTGGCGTAAGCGCCCTAGGTGAGGCCCTGGAGCCGCTACTGGCCTTCCCCGGTGCCTTTGTGCTCGGTGATCACGACCGTCACGGCACGGTTTTCCGTTCACCCACCCGCTACCTGCGCCGCGATCCGCGTAGCAATGATGACCCGGTTGCTGACTTGCCTGTACTGCCCTGGGAGGAAGTACGTGACATGCAGCTAGCTGGCGGTTGGAAAGACCTGGATAACTGTCGCGATATGGTGGAAGCGGCCGGTCAACTCATCGAGCTAGTGGGTGTGGCTGATGCTCATGCCGACGACGACGCCTTCCCGGAGCCTGTAGCTGCGGGGGACGGCGCTGCCAGGGAGGCTAGCGACGCCGTCGTGAAAATTGGCGTAACCCACGCCCCCTACCAGCGCGTACTAGACCAGATGGTGGCCGACGGCGCCCAGCTAATTTTGGCTGGACACACCCACGGCGGCCAGCTGTGCCTACCCGGCTATGGGGCCCTAGTGTCCAACTGTGACCTACCCCCGGCCCAGGCCAGCGGTCTAAGCACCTGGCCCGCCAGCTTCAAAGCCATCCACAAGGGTACTGCCCCAGCTAGCGAGGACGGCCAGGCCTACCTGCATGTCTCGGCAGGTTTAGGAACCAGCCCCTTCACGCCGGTACGCACTGCCTGTCGCCCCGAAGCTACCTTGCTGACCCTCACTGCCCGCTAAGCTGACCCTCACCGCCTGCTAAATAGCTGTTTGTAACGCGCTGCACAGTCCAAGTTTGGCTTGCGATTGGCTTTAAGGTCGCTAAACACGCTATGATAGGCAGGCACCACGGGGTGTGGCGCAGCTTGGTAGCGCGCTTCGTTCGGGACGAAGAGGCCGCAGGTTCAAATCCTGTCACCCCGACTCATAAACTACGTCTCAGGAGTAACACTCCTGGGACGTTTTGTTTTTAACCATTGTCATAGTGTGCTTTGCTTATGGTTACTGGTAGCGTGCAATGTATGCACACTGAATCGGCACCCGCAACCTCGCGTTTACCATTCCTTGTGGCTGTTTGCCGTCCTACCGGAGACATTGCCACTGATGAGTTAAACACGTTGCGAATGTACGGGCGCCTAAGTGATGAGGATCTAGAGATCATGGATCTACTAGATACCGATGCATGTGAGCCGGAAACCCTAAACCTGCAACGCGACTACAGCGGGGTAATCATTACGGGTTCTCCCTTCGGCTTCCACGGCGAGGACAAATCCCCCGAGCATCAGCGCGTAGAGCGGCGTGTACGTGCGCTAGCTAAGCGTCTGATTGACCAAGACTTCCCCACCCTGGGTATCTGCTTTGGGTTGCAGGCGCTAAGCCTAGCTAGTGGCGGCAAGCTGGTAGATGGCTTCGGAGAGGACCTACAGGCCCCCCGTATCAGCCTTACCGACGCCGGTCACCGCGACCCGCTTACTGCCCACGCAGGCCCAGTTTTCTACTCCTACACCGGCCATTCGCAGGCTGTAGGGCTACTGCCCAAGGGGGCTTCCGTTCTCGCCACCGGGGACTTTTGCCACGTGCAAATGCTGCGCTGGGGTAAAAACGTTTACGGCACCCAGTTCCACCCCGAAATCACCCGTAAAGGCATGCATATCCGCATCAACACCTACGGGGACACCTACTACCCTGCAGACCAGAAGGCCGCCGTCATAGCGCGTTGCGACAGCGCTGATGTACTTAGCGCTAACCAGCTAATTACCCGCTTCGTTGAGCGCTACCAGCGCAGCGCCTAAGCGCGCCTGGCTGCGCCTAGGCTGGCCCAAAACAAGCGGCGCCATTAAGCCCTACAGCAGGGGCGGCGTCGTAGAGGAGAAAAAATGGCCATCGACTTTGCCAAGTCGGACCGTAGCAGCATTGGCGTGGAGTGGGAGCTTCAGCTAATTGACTGCGACGACGAAAACCTACGCCAATGCGGTGACTGGGTAATTGACCAGCTCCACCGCACCCACCCCGACACTCCGCTGGTGCATGGGGAGATGCTACGTAACACGGTGGAGCTAGTTTCACGCAAACAGTTCTCCGTGTCCGCCTGCGCGGCTGACCTGCAAGAAGGTATGGAGCTGCTGCGCCCGGTGCTAGAGCCGCTACGCATCGACCTGGCCAGCGCCGGTTCACACCCGTTTGCTGACCCGATTTTCCAGCGCGTGTCAGACTCGGCCCGCTACGCTGAGCTAGTTAACCGCACCCAGTTCTGGGGTCGGCAAATGCTGCTATTTGGCACCCATGTGCATGTGGGCATTGAGGACCGCGCCAAGGTCATGCCGATCTTGAACTACCTGGCCACCAAACTGCCGCATATGCAGATCCTCAGCGCCTCCTCCCCGTTCTGGGCGGGCGTAGACACTGCCTACTGTGACAACCGTGCCATGGTGTTTCAGCAGCTACCCACAGCGGGCGTGCCGCGCCTATTCGAGCGCTGGCAGGACCTGGAGCACTACACCGATGACATGCTCAAAACCGGCGTGATCGACCACTTCGACGAGATCCGCTGGGATATTCGCCCCTCGCCGCGCCTGGGCACCATTGAGGTGCGCGTGGCCGACGCCGCCACTAACTTAACCGAGGTGCGCGCCATTGCCGCCCTGGTACATGCCCTGGTAGAAACCGCTTCACGACGCCTAGATAAGGGTGAAACCCTGGAAACCATTTCGCCCTGGTTCCTGGATGAAAACAAGTGGCGTGCCGCCCGCTACGGTATGGAAGCGATTTTGATCGAAAACATCCACGGCGATGAGGCGCTCATTACCGACACCCTGCCGCTGTTGCTTAAAGAGCTAGAGCCTGCCGCTGCAGACCTGGGCTGCCTAGATGACCTGGCCATCTTGGATGACATCAGTCGCAACGGGGTGGGCTACCAGCGTCAGCGTTTGGTGGCCGCCAAATTCGGCACCCTGGATGCGGTAGTGGCCCATATGCGCGCCGAAATGGCTGCCGGTAAACCCATCGCCCCCGCCAACTTCGACTACAGTAACGAGGCTATTTTTGGTGCTACACAGCACCACCACACCATCACCCGCTAGCGCGCTAGTGCTTGCTGCGCAGTGGCGTTAATGCCCTGCTGCGCGGGCGGTGGCCTGGGCCGTCCTTTAACTGGCCCGCTGGCCGTTAACCAGGTGGCCCACAGGCGGCGCTAGCGCGCTAACACCTACAAAATGCAACTGGCCCCCGGACCTTAAGTCCGGGGGCCAACGTTATTAGCTAACAGGTTACTTTTTGATGCTAGCTAACAGGCATTGTCGCCTTAGCTAAAGGCTATTTTTGGTGTTAGCCAAAGGCTACTTTTTCGTGTTGGCGCGGTCCATCACTAGGCGCTCGCGGCGTCCAGCGCGACGGGTAGAGTGCGAAACCACGCCCAGCATGATCAAGAACAGGCCAATGATCACCAGGCGGCCACTGACGCCGTCGAGAAGAATAGCTTCAGACAAGATCCGGCCAAAGCGCGACTGCAAAGCCATATTGGCCAGGAAATCACCCAGGTACTGCTTGGTAATCGAAGGCACCACCACAAAGGGTAAGCCAATCAGCAAGGTGGTAATACCAGTGACGAAGGTGCCCAGAGAAGAGCGGGTCGCCGTCGCCATCACCACGATCAGCAGCACCACTGCCATAGCTAGTTCAATGATGCCGGCAGTGGAGAAGACCTTAGGCCAGCCGTCCGCCAGAGCGCCGGTGAGGGCATTAGCGGCGGTGTGCATCAAGAACCAGGCGATCGGGAACAGCACCAGGGCCAGCAGGGTGCCACCCCAGTGCGCGGCCGCGCGTGAGGCGGGCTTACCGACCACGGTGGAGCCAGCCAGCAGCACGTCGTCGTCAACATCGTCACCAGAGTCAGACTGGTTAGCCGAATCGCTGAAAGCAGCGGTGCGGGTGGAGGCGAAAATCGCGCTAGAGGGGCTGGGGGCCACCGGGGCCAGATCTGCAGAGTCTGCCGTGGCCAGGTGGTCTAGGCGCTCAACCCCTACCGGGGAGGTGCTGGTAACTACTGGCTTAACAACCTCCTCCAGCTCCATGTCGGCGGGGTCCATGATGGTGGTTTCAGTGTGGTCACTGGCCACCACTTCATCGTCAGAAGTAAATGCGCTGGCGCCATGCCCAGTGGGGGCCGGGGGTGCCGGTAGGTCAGCCACATCTGCAGCCGGAGCCGGTTCGCTCGGGGCTGGCAGGTCACTCGGGGCCGGCAGATCAGAGAGCCTGCTAGCCTTGCTGCCCGTTGCCGGGGAAGCTGCTACCGGGGCAGGTGCGGCCGTGGTGACCGGAACTGGCGGGGTGGCCTTTACCGGGGCAGCCGGGGTGGGCAGGATAATACCCGCGCTAGAGGCGGCAGAAGCGGCAGAAACCGCAGAGTCAATAGAGAAGGTGGAATCTGCCGACAAAGCCGAGCTCACCGTGTGCGGTGGGGTAGGAATGCTGATAGCAGAGGGGGCATCAAAGTCGGTGGGCAGCGGGATCGCGGCCGCTTCAACCTCCTGTGCATCCTTCGCTTCCTGCGCGCCATTTACCTCCTGGACGCTGTCTACAGCCTCCTCGCGGGCCTGCGTGGCGGCCTGTGAAGTGCTGGCTGCCGGGGCGACGGCTTCCTGCTCAGCGGCTTCCTGAGTGGCGGCCTGTGAGGCAGTTGCCGGTGAAGTGCTGGCTGCCGGGGCGGTTGTGGCAGGGGCGACGGCGTCGTCAGCAGCGTCCTCGCCAGAGCTGAGCGCGGCCGAAGTGGTTTCCGCAGCGGAGGCACTCTCGGTAGCAGAAGCACTCTCAGCAGCCGAGGTGGCACTAGCCGAGGCAGCGCTAGCTGATACGGCGCTAGCAGCAGAGAAGGAATCCGGGATTAGATCCTCGCGCACCACTGGCACCTGGATAGTTTCGTCGTCACCATCCTCGTCAACAGGCACCGGCTGGGGAACTGCAGTAAACAAGCTACGACGACGCACTGCGCCAGAGCGTGGACCTGCAACGCTGGCCTGGGGGTTACTAGCCGCGCCAGCCGAGGCAGCGGAGGCCGGCTCACTGGCAGAGGCGGCAGAAGCGCCCTGAGCAGCAGAGTTAGCAGTGGCAGAGTTGGTGACACCCGAGTTGGCGGCGTCGGACTTGGCAGTGTCAGACTTGGCGGCGTCGGCCGGTTCCGGGGCGTTAGCTGAGGCAGCGCTAGCGGGAGACTGGGCAGTCACCGAAGCGGCAGCAGCACTGGCTGCAGTCAGTGCACTAGCGCCGGTAGCCGCAGTGGCGCCGGTAGCAGCCGTGGTGGCATTAGCGCGGCGGGCAGCAGAGTCAAAAGTGCCAGAAGTGTGGGCATTTTCAGCGTTAGTGTAGCGACGGCCAGTAGCTTGCGGGGTATTAGCCAGCATGGCGGGCACACCATTGTTAGCCAAAGAGCTCGCGGGCACATGCACCGAGGGAGTGGTACCCAAAACCGGGCCGTTAATCGGCGCGCTGGGCGCTGACTTGGGGGTCTGGGTGGGCGGCATAGCCGGAGCAGAGGCGGCGCTAGGGGCACCAGACTGGGCAGAAGCAGCGCTAGGGGCGGCGTCGGCAGTAGCGCCAGAGCGCGCACTTATCGGGGCTGAACCAGCTGAATCCGGGGTGGGCGCAGAAACCACAGCGTCAGCCGCCTCAGGGGCAGCCGCAGAGGCGGCTGAGGGCACAGCGGCGCTAGAGGCGCTCGCGGCAGAGTAAGCGCTACCAGCAGAGCGGGCGCTCAAAGCTGAGGAAGCGCTACCAACCGAGTAGGCGCTGGGAGCGCTCAAAGCCGAGGCAGCGTTGGCCTCAGCGGCAGAACTGGCGGTGTAACCAGCTACTGCAGCGGCGGCACTGGCAGCACTAGCGGCTGAAAGCGAAGAAGCTGGAGGTTCGTCGTCGAAAAGATGCGCATTATTCTTACGCATCATAGGGCGCAGCTGGGCCTCGCCTTCGTCGTCGTCCCAGATGCTTGCGTTGGGCCGATTAGTACTCACAGCGTCTCCTTGGGCAAAAGCTATAGCGCAAGCAAAGGTATCCCTTATTTTTTGCGTTAACTACCAGGCACGCCGTAAAACCGCGCGAATTGCCTGAATATGTGTCTAAAATAATGTTTTTGCTAAAAATATTTAGGTCTCGATTAATGGATTAAGCAGCTGCTTTATTAGTTTCTGCAGCTAACTGGGCGGCCATTTGGGTGCGCCCAGCCTGACGGGCCCAGTGCGAGCCGCGCGCCAGAGGTGACATCACTGCCGCCAAGAAAATCCACACCACCGGATCAATGACGATATAGCTGGCCGGGTCAGTGAACGGCGGGTGCTTGATACCCAGCAAAATTCCCGCACATAGCACCAGGTAGAAAGCGAAAATTGTGCCCGCAGTGGCGGCCGTACCGGCGGTGGAGTTGCCGCTTAAGGCCCCCACACTCAGTAGCAACAGTGCCCCAGCTACCAGCGCAAACAGCACCTTGCCGTGGCTGAAAGTGTGGGCGTTGGCAGCGAAAACATCCGCGCCAGCAACCACCCCGGAGCTAAAACCGGTAGCTACCAGCGCAAAAACCGTCAGTAAAGGTGTGGTTACCAGCGAAAGCAGGTGGTCAGATTTACGCGACGGCGGCGGCAGCGGCACCTGCCCGGGCTGCTGGTCCAGCTTGGCCATTTGCTGGGCGTAAACCGCTTCACGTCGCCCAGCACGGCGAGCACGGCGCATACCCATGGCCCCACCAAATAGCAGCATGGCACAAACAAATGAGATCAGTCCCAGGGTGAAGTACTTTTGGAGCCACAGCAGCACCAGGGAGCCGCCTAGCAAAAACACCCCGGCTACCACCGCCCCCAGCGAGGAGTTGCGGGCATAGTAGCGCTCAACCCAGCGGCAAACCGCGAAAGCCGCCACCGCCAGGGGCAGGGCCAGCAGGTACTGCTCAGCTTGGTAGCTGAAGCCAAAGTTAGGGCCCTGGTATTTGACTACGAAGGCGGCCAGGGCCATCACCCACGCCCCTTGTGCCAAGCCAAAAATGCTCGCGATTATGTGACTCCTGCGCCTCCCGTGGGGGGCTGAGTCGGCAATTTGCTGCGTAGTGGGGTGGGTGGCCTCGGTACTCACACTTAGAGCCTAGCGCGTAGGCTTTGATTTGTGAGCACTAATGCCCTTATTGACGCCTGTTTGGCACTGGCCCGTGAAGAACGTGTAGCGGCTGCAAGCGAGGCTTTATATGAGGCCTCAGCGCAGCTGCGGTGGCAGGAGGCGCTGCGTAAACGTTGGCGTGAGGCCCGTGCGGAGGCTAGTGTGCGCGCGGCGGTTAGTGGCGCGGCCATCGAGGGGGCGGTGGTTAGCGCACAGGCTTTGCGTGAACAAATTGCCACCGGACCTAAGGGGGCGGGGGCGCATGCTTCCAGTAAGGACCCGGCTTGGGATGCGGCCACCGGCTTGTGGCGGGCGCACAGCCGCCTGGTTGGTTATATGCCTGATTTGGTGGGGCGTACTCGTCCGGTGGTCCCGGCGACGGCGCAGCTTATGGCAACTTTGCACCGTGACGTTGCGGGGCCGCTGGCAGTTGGGGGCTTAATCAGTGAGGCGGTGGTGGGCTGCCCACGCGAAAGTGGGCAGGCGCTTGAAAACCAGTCGCTTGAAGGTGCCGGGCTGCGTGAAAACGGAAATCCGCTGCTTGAGGGCGGGCAGCTGCTTGAAGGCGGGCCGGGGCCAAACCTGGGCGGCCAAGAGCTACGTGAGCGCCTAGAGCAGATTGTGACTTTAATTGACACCCCAAACCTGCCGGCACTGGTGCGCGTGGCGTTGGTGCACGCTGAAATGCTTACGGTGCGCCCCTTCGCTTTAGCTAATGGGGCACTAGGGAGGCTGCTGGTGCGGCATTTGAGTGTGCGTGACGGGCTAGACCCCACCGGGGTCAGTGTCAGTGACTATTACGCGGGACGCGTGCCCGCAGCTTACGCTGAAGCTGCCCAGGCCTATGCCAGTGCCAGTTTGGAGGGCGTGGTGGCCTGGATTATTTGGCAGGCTGAGGCGCTGCTAGAGGGGATGCGTCAAGGCAGTGAGCTCTCGCGCGCCGTCCAGGCCGGCACCACGCAGTTCTAAACGATGCCGAGGCTAACTGACTTAAAACTTTCTGGCGGCCATACTTTCTGGCGGACACGCAAAAGCCCGCCAGCGGCGTCGTCGTAACTGAACGAGCGCCAACTGGCGGGCTAAATGGGTCGGCTTAGTGGGCTGGGCCTTCGCGTTAGTGGGCTGGTTTAGGGGTCAGGCCTGGGACTAACGCGCCGGGCCCGGAGATTAGCGGGCCGAGCAAGAGTTGGGGCTGAGCCCATCCAAAACCAGCATGGTGAACACCAGCGACTGCTTGAGGTGCTCGCTGGCGCCGGCAGTGTGCGACTTGGCGTCATTGGGGGTGAAAGTTACCCGCGCACCGCGAGCGCACCAGTCGCTAGCCAGGGTGGATCCCACCTGGTAGTCGATGACGTCGTCGCCGCGCCCGTGGGTGAGCAGTACGGGCATGGTGGGCTTTAGGTTACCGATGCGCTGTTCGGCCAGCATGGTGCGGTAGGGCTCTTGATCCATGAGCTGGTTTACGTTGGTGCCGTCGCTGGTCAGCTGGGATAGGCGGGTGCCGTTGTAGAAGCTGCCGCCCATGACGCAGGTGTTGGTGGCGCGCTGCATTACCTGCTGGCCGTGGGGTGATAGCGGCAGGGCGACGCCGTAGCTGGTGGTTAGGCCTTTGAGGGCGTAGAGCTCGAACAGGGCGGATTTGCCGCCGTCGAGCTTGGCGGGCAGGGCGCTGAGGTTGGCTGGGACTGCGCCTGCGGCTGCACCCTTGATGTTGAGTTCGGGGGCGTAGGTGCCGGCTAGTTCGGCGGCGCTGGCTGCGGCCCCACCACCTTGGGAGTAACCGTTAATCACGATGGGGTTGTTTTTGCCCAGGTCCCAGCCCTTTATTTGGCTGGCGGCGCGGGCGGAGTCCAGTACGGCGTGACCTTGGGAGACGCGGTCCATGTAGGTGTGGGCGCCGGGGGTGCCTAGGCCTTCATAGTCGGTGACTACTACGGCGTAGCCTTTTGCCAGGAAGGATTTGAAGAACAGCTGTTCATAGTCGCCGATGGAGTTGGCGATGTTCCAGGAGGGGGCGCAGTCGTCGCTGATGCCTTGCGTGCCCGGGGCGTAGGCGATGATGGGGCGCTGGCCTTTGCCGCTCCAGGCGCGTTTGGGTTCAATCACGATGCCGCTGACGGCAATGTTTTTGCCGGTGCGGTTTTTGGATGAGTAGAGGATGCGTTGGGCTTTGTAGGGCCCGATTTTGCTGATCCCCAGGGTGTTGATGCCGCTGACGGCGGCTTCTTGGCGCAGTAGCTTGCCCGGGGTGCCGTCTAGGGTGGCGGAGTTGTAGTAGAAGGGGCGGGCGACGTCGCCGTTGGGGTCTTTGCTGAAAACTCCAGCCTGTGCGGGGCTGGTGGGGGCTAGGGCGGCGGCGCCTAGCATCAGGGTGGTTAGTGTGGCCAGGGTTGGGCGTAGCCAGCTGGTGGCGGTTTTGGGGGCAGCGCTGGGGCTGGCGGTGCGGCGCGGGCTTAGGCGGCGCAGTTGGGTTTTAAACACGCGGTTACCTCGCATTAGGAAGTTTTAGGGGGTGTGTTGTGAAGTGTAAAAGCGCAAGCTGAAAATTTCCCGAGTTAATCCACAAGTGGGTAACTTTTTGACCCCCATGGTTCTTATCCACAGTCTGGCAGCGCCTAAGGGGTGGGTGGGGGCAGGGTGTTGAGCATGGTTGAGTTAAACGAGGTTGACTTAAGCGCGCCGGCCCCTAGCCCGCCTGGAGTTGGCCGCGCTGGGGGCAGTGGCGCTGGGCGCGGCGTTGGCGCAGCAACTGCATGTGCTTGTCAGCCCAGCCCGCCCGGGGCTGGCCGCACTGTAGGTCCTTTGGTGTTGGGATTTGGCTCCCTTGAGTATTTAGAGCAGCTGCGGTGCCACCTGCAAATAGCTGACGTGGAGGCTTTCATCCAGGTGCCTATGCAAGCTGCAGACGGGGGTGGGGTTAATGGGGTTGATGCGCTACATATGGCCGGCCAGTTCGCCTACCTTAGCCAAAACTGTTTAGAAAGCTGCCTGGGAGTGTGTCAGCCGGGTTTAGAGGCCCATGCCCGGGGCTTGCTGGACCAGTTGGAGGGGCGCGCCGACGCCGTCGAGCTAATAGAGCTGAATCTACCCACCCAGGTGGAGCGGCTATACCGGCTGCTGCTAAGCAAACAGGCTAGTCGGCTTGGCCAGGTGGTGTTTGTGTGTGGGGCGGTGGGCGGAATTGGGGCCACCTATAGCGCTGCGCTACTGGCGTGGGCTGGGCGTGAGCTAATCCGTGGCGGTGGGGCGCCGCAGCCAGCTTGGCGTCGAGACCAAGACGTATGTTCGCAGCCGCAGGGGCCAGGCTTTGGCTCGCCAGCCGCGCAGGCTACGGTGGATGCGGCCCTGGTGGACGCCAACCCCTACGGTGGCCTGGATCTATACCTGGGGAGCGGCTACTGTCAGGGCGCCAGCTGGGGGCAGCTACCTAAAAATCAGTCGCCACTATGGCCCCAAAGACTAGTGCGGGGGCTGGGTAAATATCGCGGCGTGAAGGTACTAGCCGGCAGTGGCGGCCAAGGCGGGCCTAAAAACTGGCTGCAAATGAGTCAAGCTATCTATGCCCTACGCACCAGCTGTCAGTTAACAGTGGTGGATCTGCCGGCGCTGCAACTGCCACACCTGCCCTGGGATGAGCTGGAAGGTGCTCGGGTACTGCTGGTAAGTGACCTAACCTGCCGCGCCGCCCTAGCTGCACGCGGCTGGCTGCAAGAAGTACGCCCAGGTTTAGGCGCCCTAGCCCTACGAGAGCAGGGAGCAGACCTAACCAGCCAAGAAATAGCCCGACTGGTAGGTGCCCCGGTGGTGTGTGCCCTGCCTAATCGACGTGAGCTAACTCAGCGCCTACAGCTGGGTTTAGACCCACTGCGGCTAAAACGAGCAGAGAGAAAAGTAGGTGCGCGCCTAGCTAACTGGGCGCTCAACCCTAACTTTTGGGCGCAAAAGGGCCAAAAATGAGTGAACCAAGTTTCGCTGCAAACCCTCGCCGTGACTGGGGCGGTCGGCTACGGCGCGCCATTGCCAGCGGCCAAGGCTGGGCCCAAGCCATGGCCGCTAGCCCCGTGGCAGACACCCAAACCATGGCGGATATGGCCATTGGGGTTTATGAAGACATCGCTGGGGCTGGCCCCTTACAGCGCTACCTAGACGACGACGTCGTCACTGACGTACTGCTTAACGGCTGCCAACTGTGGGTAGATAGAGGAAAAGGGCTACTGCGCGCCCCACTACCACTGGGCTGGAGCGAGGCAGACACCCGCGCTTTAGCGGTGCGCCTGGCCGCCGGCTGCGCCAAACGCCTAGACCAAGCCAGCCCAGTAGTGGACGGCACCCTAGGCGACGGCAGCCGACTACACGCCGTGCTAGAGCCAGTCAGCGCCTGCGGCACCCTGATTTCCCTGCGCGCCTTTCGCTCCAAAGCCTTCACCATTGAGCAGCTACGCCAAGCGGGCATGTTTGACATACGGATGCAAAAAGTGCTGGAACTACTGGTCAAAAAACGGGCAAACTGCCTAATCAGCGGGGCTACCGGCACCGGCAAAACCACCCTGCTAGCCACCCTAGTGGCCCTAGTTGAAGTCCAACAGCGCCTACTGTGCATTGAAGAAAGCCGCGAGCTGCGCATCAACCACCCACACGTGGTTTACCTGCAAGAACGCCGCCCCAACGTGGAAGGCGCCGGCGGGGTGAATATGAGCGAACTAGTACGAATCGCCTTAAGAATGCGACCAGACAGGCTCATTTTGGGCGAATGTCGCGGCGGCGAAGTAGCCGACGTACTCACCGCCCTCAACACCGGCCATGAAGGAGGCTGGGCCACGCTCCACGCCAACAGTGCAGTGGATGTGCCCGCAAGACTAGCCGCTCTGGGAGCCCTGGCCGGTTTAAGCCCCCAAGCCCTAAACCTGCAGGCAGCCAGCGCCCTAGACGCAGTAATACACCTAGAACGTCAGCAAGGCCTACGCCGGCTACGCAGCCTGGCAGTGCTATGGCGCCAAGATGGAGAACTAATCTGCCAAGACGCCCTGACCTGGAATGACGACGGCCAGCTAGTGCCAGGCGCCGCCCTAGAACTGCTGCGGCGGCGTCTTGGGCCAGCCCTAGACCAAGCCTTAGGCAGCTAACCATGACCTGGCAGCTGGTAGAAACACTAACCAAACTATGCGCCGCCACCTGCAAAGCCAGCGGCGCGCTGTCAGCACTATCCGCTCTGTTCGCACTGGCCGCGCTGGCCACACTGACCGTGCTGGCCACGCTGGCTGTGCCGGCCACGCTGTTCGCACTGGTCGCGAGCGCCCTAGAAAGTGCCCTAGAAACCGCCCTGACAGTAGCGTTTAGCGCCGTCGTCGCCGTAATCCAAACCCACCTGCTTTTACTAGCCAGCTTGCTGATCCTAGTGGCCTGGTGCTGGTGGGCACCCCTAAGCCGGAGCCGCCCCATACACCTACCAGCCCTACCCAAACGCAAACCACCACTGGCACTAAATATGCTGCTAGTGCAGGTATCGGTGCGACTTACCGGCGGACAGATGCCCACCCAAGCCTGGAGCCAAGCCCTAGCCGAAGCCGGGGCACCCAGCCAACTCAACCAGGCGGGCGAAAGCCTCTACCTGCATAGCTTGATTGCGGCCAAAACCCCCTGGTGGCTGGGGCAAAGTCGGCGCCAACAGGCGGGGATTAATGCGCTCGCGGCTAGATCGGCTTTGGCAGGGCAGCGTTTGGCGCAGCGCCTGGGCTCGCCCTTGGCACAGGTGTTAGGGCAGGTGGCCGGCATGATCACGCAGGCTACTCGCGGCGCGCAGCAGCGCTATGCGGCTTTGGCGGCACCGGTGGCCACAGCCCGCATGTTGGCTGCTTTGCCGCTGGTGGGGGTGGCTTTAGGGGCGCTTTTAGGGGTGCGGGTGTGGCAGTTTTGGCTCGACGGCGCCCTGGGTAGCATTACGGCTTTGGGTGGGCTGGGGTTCTTGTGTGTGGGGCGCCTGGTTACTTCCCGCATGGTGGGGCGCGCCCAGGAGGAAGTTAACCAGTTCGACGACGCCTTACTGCTGGATCTGTGTGGTGCGGCGCTGCATAGTGGCGCCAGTATCCCCAGGTGCCTGGAGGCGTTGGGGTTTGCCTGTGAAATCAAGGATTTTGGATTTGTGGCGCGGGCACTGGAAATTGGGGCGAGTTGGGATGAGGCTTGGAGCCTGGCTGCGCCTAATCGGGCTGGTTATAAGGCACTTAGTCAATGTTTAGCGCCGGCCTGGCTAGTTGGAGCAAATCCCCTGCCGATGCTTGAAGCTTGGGCGCAAACCCTGCGTGATCAGCGTGAAAGCCAAGCTAGCGCGGATGCTAACCGGTTGGCGGTGCGACTGGTGTTGCCGCTGGGGCTGTGTCATTTGCCGGCCTTTATTTTGTTGGCGATTGTGCCGGCCGTGGTTTATTTGGGCCGCAGCGTGCTTGCTGGTGCTTAAGGCTGCGTTTTGCCTAAATCTTGGGGCGACGGCGCCTAGCTTGCTGCCTAACTGGCTGAAACTCCCAACCGAGTGGTGTGCTGGCCAAGATTGGCGCGCCGGCTAAGACTGCCGTGCCTCCGGCCGCTGGCGAGCCGGCTAAAACTACCCTGCCTCCGGCCGCTGGCGCCCCGGCCCACAAGCCCCGCATCTGCGTGAATCTTGCCGGTGTGGCTTTTGATCTGCGGCCCGTCTGCTCTCTTTCGCCTGTTCTCTTTGCAGCTGCCGCTGTGCCTACAAGTGACGCTGCCAGCTGCTGATGCCTCTGCTGGCCCCCGGCAACCACGCCTTGTTCCCTGAGCTTTTCTAATATGTAGGTTTTCTAGTGCCTCGCGGTCTGCTGGCGGCGTCATCGCTTATGCCTTTTTGAGCACAGGTGGGGAACAAATTTCCTCCTACAGCCCCTATCCACAGGCTGCAAGCAGCTGCTAGCCAAGGCGCCACAAACTGTTTACGGGCTGGCCAAGCAGGCCACCCATCCAGTCGAAACTGCCCCAAATTAGGGCAAAAGGAGGAAACCATGGAGCAGGTACACGAGCGGCCGCCTGCGTCTCCAACGCCTGGCAGCCAGCCAGTCAAGGAGGTAAAGGAGGCTACGGAGACCCAGTGCGTTAAGCCTGAAGGTGATACCCAGGGCGATAAGCGCCTAGATCTTGAAGCCGGTATGGCCACAGCCGAGTACGCCATTGGCACTGTGGCAGCCGCAGCCTTTGCGGGGCTGCTACTGGCGATTATTCGCTCTGGTGGGCTACGCCCAATGATCGAGTCGCTACTATCTAGCGCGCTGAGCGTGTCCTGATGGGCCGGGGCGGATTAAACGGCCGCCTACAGCTTATGCCAAGGTGGCGGCGCAAGCCCGTAAATACTTGCGCCGCCACCACTCCCCAGGGTTTAGGTGTGTGCTGTGGGCGCAGGCGAAGCTGCGCCCACCCCTGCACTGGCAGGGCTAGTTACAACTGTCGGGGCATGGTTACCGCTGAACTAGCCTTAACTCTGCCAGCAGTTATCGCAGTGCTAGCACTAGTGCTGGGCTTGGCCGCTGTAGGTGTCAGGCAGGTGCAGGCAGTAGGCGCAGCCAATGCGGCGGCCAGGGCGCAGCTGGCCGGTGAGGACCCCTATGCGGCAGCGGCTAGAGCTTATGGCGCGGCCCAAATCAGTGTTAGTGGAGAATGTGCGCAGGCCAGCGTGTCACTGCCACCCATCCTAAACATGCTGGGTTGGACCATTCGGGCCACCGCCTGCGCCCCACGGGATCAGCCATGAACCAGCCTGCTAAAAGCACAGCCCGCAGCTGGGAGCAGGGCTCGGGCACGGTACTTTCACTGGCTTTAATCGCTTTAGCGTTGCTGCTTTCTGGGGTAATCGCCCTAGTGGCGGCGGCCTATAGCGGCGCCGCTAAAGCTCAAAGCGCAGCTGACCTGGCCGCCCTGGCTGGTGCTCAAGCGCTTAATGATCCGCTAGCTGCCGGTGGGGCGCAGCCTTGCCAACAAGCCGGCAGGGTTGCTGGCGATAATCAAGCTAGCCTCAATCAATGCTTGATCGAGGGGCAAGACCTGATAGTGCGGGTATCAAGGCCGCTAAATCTGGGGCCTTGGCATCTAGTTGCTAACGCCGCCGCTAAGGCTGGCCCAGACCCAAACCAACAGCCCTAACGACATAAACGATGGCTGTAAGTAGCCACCTAAACATACAGGATGACGTACAGGATGGATGTTTGTAGGTGATTGAGTGTATGGGCAAACTCTGATATACTAACAAATGTAAGTGTTACACAACATATTTTATTTCTGGGTGCTAGTCTCCCTTGAATAGGCGATGCTGCCTGCACCTTAGGCTGTGTCTATCGCAGTGTCGATGGAGGGTAAGAAACTTTCCACATAAATAATACGAACGGAGTGGAATTTTGATCTGGTCAATTATTGTTGGCGGCTT
>ERZ1674245.27-NODE-27-length-48771-cov-10.902003_pt1 | contig 48771 bp, 70 predicted proteins | sample MGYA00581205_ERZ1674245 | MGnify/ENA primary metagenome ERZ1674245 (study PRJEB41354, sample SAMEA4873314) | human saliva metagenome | biome: human-associated habitat [ENVO:00009003]; feature: mouth environment [ENVO:08000002]; material: saliva material... | reverse complement strand
GTTTAGCTGTTTGTGTAGATGGGAAAATACATAATAAAGTATGTACAATGATTAAAGATTGTTGTATAATAATAAATGTAAGTGGTTCGAGAGCATGTAAAAGAGTAAAATATATTCTTAGGTTGTAACACCTTCTCTATGAAACATGACTGCTAGAAAAAGATAGTGCTGGAGTGAGTTACTGGGGCTGTATCTTACCATTAGATATTGTCGGTGTAGTTCAAAGGCTAGAATCGTAGTTTTCCAAACTAAAGATAAGGTTTCGATTACCTTCACCGGCTCCAATGTTTGTATTGTATATGGAAAAATGTATTGAAAGTAAAGAAGTATGGAAGCAGTTCCCAGATTTACCAATTTTGTATGTGTCAAATTTCGGTAATGTTTATTCTGATGCATATTCATTTGTAGATAGATTTGGAAGACAATTTTCTTATCCTAAAAAAGAAATAAAGTCAGCACCTAATTATAAAGGATATTATACTTTAAAAATTAGTTACAAAGGTAAATTATATCGTTATAGATTACATAGATTAGTTGCAATGACATTTATTCCGAATCCAGACAATAAGTTAGAAGTAAATCATATTGATGGTGATAAATCTAATAATAATGTTTGGAATTTAGAATGGGTAACAAGATTAGAAAACCAACGACATGCACAGGACATCGGTTTAATAGCAAAGAAAAAATATTTTGTTAAAGATTGTTGTATTTGTGGTAAATTATTTGCAGGTGGAAGAGAACAAATATATTGTTCACAGAAATGCTATAAACAATTTTGCAGAATTGGCAAGATTGGTCTTTCAAGAGAAGAACTAATACAAAAGATGGAACATAAAACAATCGCAGAAATTTCAAGAGAGTGTAATGTTTCACATTCAACCGTGCGAAGATGGATAGACAAATATGGTTTATGGCACTTAAAAATAAACGGTAGAAAATTTAACGGAAAAAGAAAAGTACAGGATGTGAGTGTCTGATTTACTCTACATGTTCTATATGTAGGTATAGTTCAACGACAGAACGTCGGCTTGCCAAGTCGAAAGTGCGAGTTAAATTCTCGCTACCTGCTCCAAATTTCAAATGTGGGTATTGCATAATGGTAGTGTTCGTGTTTTGGGGACATGAGGCGAGTGTTCGATTCACTCTACCCGCACTAAAAACTGATATAAAGAAAGTACAAAGAAAGAAAAGGAGAAACGTTATGTTACTATTAAATTCTATTAAATCAACACAAATGAATAGAACACATGAAAACGATAGTATGGTAGCGTTTTGGTATTGCCTGGATGGGATGCCCCGTATTAGGATTTAATTAGTTAGTTAAGACTAAATTGAAAATATCTTAATATGGGACAGTTCTTGAATGTGTAATATACATAGACAGAATTGTCCTTTGTTGTATATTTGGGGAATGGGTCTGCATGGGGTGGACACTTGACTTGCAATCAGGACATCAGACGAGTTCGATTCTCGTATTCTCCACTTAAAATACCCTTATAGTACAATGGATAGTGCACGAGTCTTCTAAACTTGCAATCTCAGTTCGATTCTGAGTAAGGGTGCTAAAAATAAGTGAGTTTGAAATCTCACAGACAAAATTCAAATTTGGTCACGTAGGGCAGTGGTTTAGTCCCATCTCCTTGTCACGGAGAAACACGTGGATTCGATTCACATCGTGACCGCCATTTGCCGGTTTAGTATAATGGTTAGTACAAGTGACTTGTAACCACTGGATGGGTGTTCGATTCACCCAACCGGCGCCTTTGAGTTAAAGGTTCTCAATTCAAAAACCTAAAATATTGGGGTAATACAGCGTAATTGGTAGCGTCCCTGACTGTAAATCAGGTGTCTTCGGATGTTGGAAGTTCAAATCTTTCTTACCCCACCATATTGCTAGGTAGTTTAACATGAAAAACAGCGGGCCGTATAAGCCCATACATGTAAGTTCAAATCTTACTCTAGCGACCATTTGCTCTCATCGAATAATGGCTAGTTCATCCGACTTTCTATCGGACAATACGGGTTCGAATCCCGTTGGGAGTACCTAATGCTGACGTAAACCGAAATTGGTATCGAGGCAGTCCTGAAAACTGTTTAGCGGGTTAGCAGCCCTCTATGTGGGTTCAAGTCCTACCGTCAGCGCCATATGCTTTTGTAACTCAATGGAAGAGTAATCGGCTTTTAACCGATGAGTTGCTGGTTCGAGCCCAGTCAAAAGCACTTTATATGCGAGTATAGATTAACTGGTTAAATCGTACGACTGATAATCGTGAGACTCCACGTTCGAGCCGTGGTATTCGCACTAGAGTTTCTAACATATTCTCTTCAAAAAATATGTGGTCTTATCTGCATAGGGCAAAGGCTGTCCCACTTCCCTGTCACGGAAGAACATGCGGGTTCGAATCCCGTTGCAGGTGCCATGCACTATTAACTCAATCGGGAGAGTACTTGTCTTACAAACAAGAGGTTGGCAGTTCGAGTCTGTCATAGTGTACTAAGAGTTTTCAACATTCACTCTTAAAAGAAATGTTAGAATTTGGGAGCATAGTACAAAGGTAGTACAGCCGGCTGTTAACCGGTCAATGAAGATTCGATTTCTTCTGTTCCCGCCATGCCTCTGTAACTCAATTGGCAGAGTGGCACACTCTTAATGTGAAGGTTGTAGGTTCGATTCCTATCAGAGGCACTCTTAATCGCTATGTAATTCAATGGCAGAAAACGTATTTCATAGGTACGTAGTTGCAAGTTCGACTCTTGCCATAGCGACCATTAAACAAAGAGGAAAGTGTTTATGATTGTAAATTTAAAAGATTTTGGAACGAGTCTAGGTAGTAGAGTCCTAGGTAAAGAAGTTAGTAATCTGATTAACTTTGAGAAAGAAGATGAAATCATATTAGATTTTGATGAAGTTAAGATGATAACAAGTTCTTTTGCAGATGAAGTAATTAGCAAGAATTGTGCCAAGTTAGGTTTACATAACTTCTTCGATAAAGTTCAGATAGTAAATGCCTCTGAACCAATTAAACTCATTTTAAAGAAAGCAATCATAGACAGATTGGTAGAAAAGCATGAAATTCAAGAACAGTAACAAGAAATTCAGTATTGATGATATTGTTAAACATTTTGTAGAAAATCAAGACAAACTAACTAGTGTCGTAATTGATGTTGAGAGATTAAGTAACAAAGTATTTGTATTGACTATTGAAGGTTGTAATACCAAGTTCTCTAAAACGTTTAACTATCGGTTTATCAAGAAAACAAATAGTAAATTCAAATTTGAAGAATACTTAATAATGGACTTGCTATTAGAATTAAGTGATAAACTGTTCAAGAATGGTATTGATTTAGCAATCGTATTTCCTACAACTAATTTTCCAGCAGAATTAGTGTATAGAATTAGTTTAGATGAATTGCTCTCATCGAATAACGGTCAGTTCGTTACCCTCTCAAGGTAAAAATACGGGTTCGATTCCCGTTGGGAGTACTTAAAATTGTCCTGTGGTGCAAAGGTAGCACGTGTGGTTCTGGCCCATAAGATAGATGTTCGAGTCATTTCAGGACAGTCATGCCTGTGTGGTGCAATTGGCAGACACAACTGACTCAAAATCAGTTTTAATTGAGAGTTCGATTCTCTCCACAGGTACTATATTATCCGATGGTGCAATGGTAGCACATACGGCTTTGAACCGTACAATACATGTTCGAGTCATGTTCGGATAGCCATGCTCTCGTGATGGAAATGGTAGACGTGAGGGACTTAAAATCCCTTGTTGGTAACAACGTGCTAGTTCGAGTCTAGTCGGGAGCACCTTGAGTTATAAGTTCTCATCAAAAACTTAATTAAAGAACTTCTAAAACTTCATCTTTGTCCAACATGACAAGGAGTTTGCCCAACAAAGGTGAAGATAACAGATGAAGTTTAATGTGGTGGTCTTAGTGTAGTGGTAACACGATAGATTGTGGCTCTGTAATCACCAGTTCAACTCTGGTAGACTACCCCATTGCCCTCGTGGCGGAACAGGCAGACGTTCGAGTCTTAGAAACTCGTGCCGAGAGGCGTGTGAGTTCAAATCTCACCGAGGGCACTATATTTCCTCTTCGTATAATGGATAGTATATTGGTCTACGAAACCAAGGATAAGAGTTCGACTCTCTTAGAGGAAGCCTAAAAATTGGTTCTGTAGGCAAGTAGATAAGCCAGTGGTCCGCAACACCACTAATCGTGAGTGCAAATCTCACCAGAATCTCCATGGACTGTGTGCAGGTGTGGTCATTGCGTCTGGTTGAAGCCCAGAAGAACTTGGTCCGATTCCAAGACAGTTCACTTTATATCTCTGTAGTTCAATGGTAGAATAGCCGGCTCCAACCCGGTTGATTGGGGTTCAAGTCCTCACAGGGGTGCTTTTTCTTTAAATACATATTTACAAAATTTTCTCTTTGTATTATAATAGTTTATGTAAATAAAGAGAGGTACTACACTATGGAAAACTTAGCACATGTTGTTACAGCAATTGGAACTGTTAAAAAATGGCATGAGGCAGACCCGCAATGGTATTATGGGGCAGGCTACCACGATGAGAAAATAAAAGTATTCAAATGTTCTAATTGTGGTAAGGTAATTGGTCAGTATAAACTATTGTATGGAAATTATTGTCCTAACTGTAGTGTAAAATTTGAAGGTGAAATGTCTGATGGTTTCACAGAAAACTGTAATAAGTTAATTGCTCACCTCAAGAAAGAAAAGAAAAAGATTGACAAGAAAATTAATAGTAAGAACTATAAAGAACTTGGTGAGAAAATTGAGGATATTAATTGGTGTCTTGAACTACTTTCAAGGTCATTAAAAGAGTGGCTAAACAATGAGATTCCAAGTCGTTTTGATAAGTGTCAAGAATTATATAGTAAGATGGTTAATGGTAATTTAATATTTAGTAGATAGAATACGAGGTACTTAAGTATGACAATCAAAGAATTATTGAGTATTCTCGATACTGAATGTGTAGATAGTGTTTGTATTATTAAAGATAACGAAGTTTTATGGAATAACACAGAATTAACAACTATTCCGCAAAACTTTCTTGATAGTACAATCAAATTAGTATCGCCTCAACATAATACAGAATATTACGAGAATTATGATGGCGAGATGTGCGAATGTGGTAGTGAGTTAAGTGTCGTAATTGAAATAGCGTAAATAGGAGATTAGATATGTTAGAAGGAAAGATTTTAGAAAACGTAGTAAAGGTTTCAACATTGTTTGACAATAAAGATAATGGTGTATATTTCTTTGCAGATACTGGTGACTCATTGAATAATACAGTGTTTAACACAATTTCAATTTGCAAGGAAGGTGTATTCTTAGTTCACGATGAGTGGGGAGAATGCCAGACTCTTGTCGAAATTGAAAAGGTTAAGACAATCTATGAGGCTATTGACATCAGAAAGAAAATAGCAGGCAAGAAGTTGTTTGACTTGGAATGGTAAATAAAATTATGCCGACTTATGCTAATTGGTAAGCGAACGGTTTGCTAAACCGTGAACTCCTCGTGGGTTGTGCAGGTTCAAGTCCTGTAGTCGGCGCTTAAATTCAAGAAAGTGAGATATTTGAAAGATATCTCACTTTCTTATTTACAAATATTAAAAAGTGTGGTATTATAGTCCTGTAAAAGAAAGAGGCACGCTTATGAAATTCACAGTCAGAACAGAACTAAGAACATTCACATTCACAGAACATGATGTTATTATGTTTAACGGCGCACGATATATTCTAATCACACAGTCACCAAGACCTGGATATGGATTTGGTGATGTAAATATTCCTGTTAGACTTGCAGAAGAATGGATTAAAAGTGGTGCATTAGTAAAATGTGGTAAGTACAACAACACAGCATTACCACTGTATAAATTCGTGAAAGAGGTGTAGACAATGTCAAAAAAGCAAAAGTATAACTACGCACGACTATTAAAATTTATAGAAGGTGTAAAGCACTTTAATCCATGGATTGCACAGTGTATTCTCAATTTTATTAACGAAAACGACAGTATTAAAATAGACCTTGAATATGTATCACCAAACGAGGTTGATATGACTCTTAGTAATGGTAGAGAGTGTAAGGTTAGATGTGTTAACAGAACAGCATGGGTAGAATACCAATCTTAAGCAAACAATAGCGTTGGAGACAATGATGACAGTACAAGAAGCAATGAACAAGTGTGAACCATGTGATTTCTTGGTAATAAAAAACAAACATGGAGAAATCATTTTAAACACTAATTATTTTGATGATATTGATAATAACATTTTAAATAAAGAAGTTAAAGAAAATCATGATTATTGCGGAACACATACATCAGAGGATTATGAGGGTAGAGAGTTCGTAGTTTGTGAGTATAGTATATTGGAGATTATATTGTATGTTTGAAAAGTTGATTAACATTTTAGAAACTTATGGCACAGATATTAGAAGTACAAGAAGTATGATATCTGCTCGTAAAGACGTTGGAGATTTAGCATTAGTATTTAATATTTTAAAGTTCAGCGATGACTTTATGATTTTTATTGCCTTTGAAGGTATTGACGGCAAATGGATAACTGTATGGGAAACTACTATACCAGCAACAAACGAACAAGAGTTGCATAGTACAGTAGGAAAAATGAGAGATGTGTTTAAGGTGTTTGAAACTTATTTATCAGAGAATAGTATCGGCGACACATCTAATCTATTTAAAAGAATTATAGATACAATTCAATAGTTAGTGTATACATACGTAAACTAAATATTGAAATATCAAACGAGGTGTATAATGACAGTTAGAGAACTATTAACGAAAGAAAAAGACTATTCAGTGGTAAAAATTGTAAAAGATAGTGAGATACTCTGGAATGAGTTTTGTGGTCGGTATGACATTGATAAGAAACTTTTGAATATGAAAGTGTTAAAGTATGAATTTGACATTAAAGTGTGGCTATCTGGTTATAAAGGTGGGTATTATCAAATTCTTGTAATTGAGGTGGAATAGATATGACAGTAAGAGACTTATTAACAGCGGCGGAAGATTATTTTGAAGTTAAAATCATAAAAGATGGTAAAACACTATTTTGGAATGAAGTTGATGGTCTGTACGATATAGATGAGGAACTTTTGAATATGAAAGTATTAAAGTATGATTACGAAATTATTGTAGTGTCAGAATTTGTCATGGGTGCAAGTTATGATATTACTGTAATTGAGGTGAAATAGACATGCTAGTAAAAGAATTGTTAGAAAAATTAAACCACGCAGAATCTGAAGTTGATTATATTGACTTTTATCATGATTATAAAGAAGATTTATTTCAGTTAGGTCCTTTTAAAGATGAAAATCTTGATATGATGAAGAAATACCTTGATAAAGAAGTTGATAAATTCAGTTTTCAAAGTATGTGTATAGAGTATATTGAATATCTAGAGGACGGAATGTTGCCACCAATGACTAATGTTTTGTGGATTGAGGTAAAGTAACATGAAAAAGAAACAAACAGTAAGAGATATTTCAGACAAGTCGTACTTTGATGTATTAGTAATCTCATCAAATGGTCGAGTGTTAGATAGAAGGACGATGGATGGCGAGGCTCAAATTTTCGATGGACTACTTGATTTAAAGGTAAAGAGTGTTAGTAGTGAAGTTTGTCGAGAATATTGTTCTTGGGATGATAATGCAGGTTTTCGTGAGAAAACAGTATTAACCATTGATGTAGAATACAAGAAATAAGGAGAGAGTGTATGAGTAAAATTACAAAGATTTTAAAATACGTTGATTCTGTAACAGACTATAGTGCTAAATTAGAAGACAGAAAGTTAAATATCCAATATCAATACACAGGTTCTGCGGAAGATATGCGAATGTATCTAATGCTTTCGCATAATTCTATTCAGTATACTGGTGATGTAAGTATATATGATTTTAATAGAGATTGTTACATTTTCGAGTATCGTTTCACATGTTCAGAAGAGGAAGATGTCATTAAAGTGTTAGATAGACTTAGACGTTTTGGTACAATGATTGTAGAGAATACTAGAAAGTTGTATCGTGAGATAGACAGTGCCGCCAAACAGGGGTATTACATATAATTATGGCAATTAAAGAATTTTTAGGTGTCTTAGATGCAGATAGTATAAACAACCTAGATAATATGATTAATGAGTTGGTTGACATTTTAGTATCTTATGATGTATCTGTAAGATATAATGATGGCATGGTATATGCTCATAAAGATATTGGAAAAGATGCATTGGTTTTCGATATTTTAAAATTTAATGATACTTTCTTGGTTAGAATATTCTCAGAAGATTGTGCTGGGGATTTAACTGAGATTTGGGAGCATGATGTTCCACGTTCTGACGAAAAACAAGTGTATGAAATTGTTGAGAAAATGAAGAAGGTATTTGAAGAATTTGAAAATCACATTTTAGAAAATGGTTCTGTTAATAAGCCTGTTTTGTTTGAGAACATCTTAAATATTATTAATTAAATTAAATTTACAGATTGTTACTATGGTGTTATAATAGTAACAGTATCAAATGTATGATAGGAGTTTAAATGGACAATAAAAATATTCAAGATAAAATATCTGCTTTATTAAAAGAGTATAATTATGTTGAGTGTAAGAATGCATTAGGTGAAACGATTAAAGCTAAATACATATTACAAGAGTATGGAGAACTATTTGTTGTTGAATCAGTATCAGATTTAGAATTTGAATTAGTTATGCCTATCAATGAAGTAGTTTCTGTTGTTGGTATAAGTAGAAGATAAATAAGGATGGTAGAAGTTATGACGAAAGAAGAATTATTTTTAAAAATAAATAAGGAAGTAGAAGTATTATTGGAAAACAGTTTTGAATTGGTTACAGATTATAGCGAAATGAGATTGTCTGCAAAGGTCTATGAAAAACATGTTGGTTCTAAACATTTTGTTGTTTCTGTTTCACGTGAAGGAGCGTTTTTCATGGTTAAGACAAAATTAGATACAAATGGGTTAGGTTTAGAAAACAAAATTAAGTTCACTTTAGATTCGTATCCAAGTGTTGAAAGTAAAATTAAAGAGGCTGTTAAGACAATGGTTGAGTTATCTAATGGGCTCTTATAATAAAATTAATATTTAGTTAGAAACTAATCATGGAAAAATAAATTTAGTATATAATATTTAAAAGAAGGAGAAAATATATGTCACATTTTACAGTTCTAGTAATAGATACAAATAATGAGAAGTCAGTAGATGAATGGATGGAACCGTTCTATGAAGGTTTAGAAAAAGATAGAATATCTGATTGTGGTGTACAGGACACATTAAAATATCTTAAAGACCACAATGTTGATTTTCCGTATGATTATGTTAATGAAACAAATCTTGAAGAGTATTTAGCAGTCGTAAAAAATGAAGGATTTGATATTTCTGAACACGATAACGAAGGTAATCTCTATTACATTGGTAATAAAGATGCTAAATGGGATTGGTATCAAATTGGTGGTAGATGGTCTGGTATGTTAAAGAAGTTAGACGGTACCAGATGTGATGAGTGTGAAGTTAAAGACTTAGACTTGTCATTAGATACAAAAGCGTATAACGAAGCAAAGCGTTTCTGGGAAGTTGTTGTTGATAAGCAACCACTTACAGATGTTGAACGTCCTAGTGATTTCTTCACAATGTACAAACCAGAATACTATACAGAAATGTACAGCGACCGAGATAACTTTGCTAAGAGTCAGGCCTCATTTAGTACATTCGCAATGTTACTAGATGGTGAATGGTTCGAGCAGGGAAAGATGGGTTGGTTTGGAATGTCGGATACGACAAGTGACTCCTTAAAAGAATACACAAAGTTCTTCAATAAAACATTAGAAGAATTAAAACAGACACATCCTTATGCAACAGTAACGCTTGTGGACTGCCATATTTAAAAACAATTTCAAAAGAGTAGAAAAATCTACTCTTTTTTATTTGCTTAAAACCGTTTTATACCCTCGTCCGTGTGACTTTTTAGACCTATTTTAGACCTAAAACCAACGGGCTGATACATTACACAGAAACAACGGAAATTGCTCTTAAAACCGCTCCGGCGCACTCGATATTCTTGATATAAATAATATAAAAACCATCAAGAAAGCGAGGTAAGAATATGCCATTCAAAAAGAAACCAACAGACACAAAAGAGTTGCTACAAAAATTAAGAGACTCTAATAAATGGAAGATGTACTACCAAAAATTAATCTTAGAAAGCAAGATGAAGAATGGTGGTTTTAAGACTCCTGAAGAGGCAAAAAAGCATATTGATAAATTAGTCTTAATGAAGTTTGACAGAAAAGACCCGTTTGCAGCCTTTGACGAGTTTTGGGAAAATCAGAAGAGGAAATAAATTATGGTTATTAGAGTAATTGCTTTAATTATATTCTTGTCTTTCTGGACACTTTTAGAACAACTTGTCAAGATACTTCAAAGCGATAATAAGAAACGACCTGCTAGAATGCAGAATAAGGATGCCATTCCTAAGGAAACGTTCTTTGAAGAAACAAAGGCTCTACATAAATATGCTTTTTCCAGAACACTGTGGCCTGAATTAAAATTAAATAAAAAGTTGTATATTGGTTTGTATATTCTTTTTATGCTACTAACACTCATTTTTGGTGATATTAAGGCATTGCTTGTGGCGGTTGTATTAAGTATTGCATGGAGTATTCTTTTACGTGTTTTATTAAAGCAAAAGCGAGATAATGAATTAAACATTATTAATAAGTTCTTGCAGTTTAAGAAGAAATATATGGGTTTAATTGACCCAACTGTCACAATCAGAAATTACCAGTCAGAGTTCCAGATTAAATGGGATGATACCAATGAATATCCAGAAAGTATAAAATGGTTCATTTCGCCAAGTTTTGAGAAGAAGAACAAAATCCAGTTTATGCAGTCATTGAGCGAGAACCTTGGTAAAGGTAAGTTCTTTTACGCACCTGACGAGGACTGGGAAGATGATATGCAGATTACAACAACCCGTAAGTCCTTCGATAATCCTAAGTTAAATGAATTTATTGAAAACTGTATGCTCTTAAAGTCAAAGTGGATTGGTAAGGTATATCCTCAAACAGGTACCTATACTTATGAATACGAGTTTACGATAGATGGATATGATAGTGGTGGCTATCCGAATAAGATTACATTAAAACTACCTATCGGTGTAGATAACTCAAACGAAATGGCTCTATTAAGTGCTTTTTCTAAAGAATTAGGAGCCGGCCGTCAGTGGGAGTTAAATCCGTCAAACGGTTGGGACTTTATTAATCATAATCTACACTTAATCTTGCTTTACCCATTGCCAACAAAAGCACCATGGAGCAACGAGTATATTTTTAATCAAAATATCTCACCTTACTACTTCCCTTTAGGACTATCATCTAAGGGTGGAGTGGTAATTAAAAACCCAGAAACAGGAAAAGAAGAACGAGTTATCGGCTATGACCCTGTAGGCGAACAATGGAAACTCATGGGTAAACTCGGTATTAGAGAAACAGATATACAACCACCAAGCATGTTGAACGCCCCGCAGGTTATCGGTGCAGGTAAAACAGGTGGTGGTAAGTCAGTACTACTTAGAAATATTGAAAACGGATGTTTATTGAGACCAGAGAACTGGCTGTTAATGATTGTTGACCTAAAACGTGTAGAAGGTAGCAAGTTCTTAAAATTCGGTGTACCTGTTGGTACGACCCATGAAGATGCGGCCTCTATCTTAACTTATGCACAGAAGATAATGATGGATAGGTATGAAGAAATGGTCCAAAGAGATGTTGTAAACTATATGGACATACCTGAATCAGAGCGAACACAGGCAATCATGGTAATTGTAGACGAAGCAGGTGAGTTGTTGTCTCCTATCAAAGCAGGTAAGGAAGACGAACAAGGGCAAATGAACGCCCAGTATCAAGCACAGTGCACCCAAGCGATTGAAAGTATTTATCGTCTAGGACGTGCCGCAATGGTACACGTACAAGTATGGAGCCAGCGTGTCGCTTTAGACCAAGGTATCACTATGGCTATGAGAAATAACGCAAGTGCTAGAATGTGTGCAGGACCACTAGACCCAACATTATCAACAATGGTATTCAACACCGGACTTGGAACCCTAGTGCCCAGAAGTCCGCGAGGTCGCATAGGCCTTTCATTGAATGATGAGGAATTCATTGCCCAAGGTTTCTTCGCAGATGACTATTTTTTGAGAGATTATCTTGAAGAAAAATATGGTAAAGGCAATATTAATGTTTACAATAACCAGTCGATGGTGAAACTTGACGAGGTCATCCACTCAAAGAGTGATGATATTATCGAAGAGATGTCGGAAGACGAGTATGAAGAATTGTTAAGTCTAGCAAACGCCAAGTAAAAGAGTAGGTATATTAGCCTACTCTTATTTTTATTATCAAAATACTTATTTACTCTTCGTTGGACTACACCAGACACTTTAATATACACTAAACAAATGGTAGTAGGCATTCCCCAACGGTATTAAATCCGTATGATAAAACACTTGTCTAAACAAACAAAATGTCAGGAAACGCCTATTACCATTGTGGCAAAACATTTTATGACATACACCCCTTATTACACAAATACAGAGCAATCCAAAGCAGGTTGCTCTTTTTTAATATAAATATACTCTTAGGTAAATAAAACATCCGGCAATGCCTAATCCGAAAAAAAGGAAAGCCTATTCGCTTTCCTTCTTCTTCAATACATAAATACTTGCACCTGACATGATACTGCCGAACAATGTTACTGCATATGATAAGATACCGTCACCAGTTGGTGGTGTACCGCCTTCTTCTGTAACACTATATTTAGTTTCATTTACAGGTAAGTTAGGTTTGCTTTCCTCTACAGGAGCGTTTGGTTCATTGTCTTCTGTTGGGTTGTTAGGAACCTCTGGCCCTGGTGTAGGATTTACAGGTGTTTCCTCAACAGGGTTACCAGGATTCACTGGTTGATTTGGTGCTTCTTCACCCGGAACATTTGGTTCTGGTGTAGGTGTTGGAGCCACAGGTGTATTATCTTCAACTGGTTTCTCTGGCTCTGGTGTAGGGTTTGGTGTAGGATTATTAGGTACTTCTGGTGTAGGACTGACAGGTGTTTCGCCCTCTGTTGGGTGGGCAGGTGTCGTGTCTTCATCGTTACCACCATTTACATTACCAGAGTTGTCTCCTGGCACCTCAGGTGCTGGTGTTGGATTTGGGTTTGCTGGTGTTTCTGGTTGAGTAGGAGTTTCTGGTTGCGTTGGTGTTGGGTCAGTAGGTGTTACTGGTTGCTCTGGCTCAGGTGTAGTAGTTGGTGTAACAACTTTCTTATACACATGAACTGTATCACCATTTGCCTCAGTACGTGTTGTAACATATTCGTAACCATCAAATGTGTCTTTCTCGTGTACCCCATATTCCTTAGCCTTTAATGTAGTGCCATCCTCTGTTACATATTGTGTATAGTCAATACCTACATGTAATAGTCTATCTTTAGCGTCTACTGCACCACCTTCAACAAATGTAGCCATTCCCCAATCACGAACAAAGAACGCATCTTTTTGAATTGATGAAGTGCTAAATAAGTCTTTTAGGTCGTTATAAATCACATCAGCATCATAATCTAAGTATCTACTACCTAAATCATCACCAACTGTAAGGTTAAATGTACCAATCTTATTACCAATTACACCTTGTGTAACTTCTACAATTTCTCCCTGCTTTAAATTTTCATCAATTTCAGCAATCGTATCATAAGGAATTTCCTCATTGACAGTAGCAGTTATTTGCCAATAGCCAGTTCCTCCTGAAGCAGCCATGTCTTCTACACCCATAATATCATGAGTAAAACGTGAATCTTCTTCTTCAATTGGATAATCAAACACATATCTATTAGGGTATGCAGTCTTGTCATAACGTTCTCCACCATCAAAATCAACTGGTAAAGCAACATTATGTTCTATGAACTCTGTACCATCATCTGTTACAAATGTTACCTGTTTTGCAAATAGATACTTACCCATTCCATAGTCTGCTCCGTAAGTATCAGCAGTCGATATATCAAACACATCTAGGTCTTGCCAATTCTTGATATGTACTGTTTCTCCTGCATGGGCTCCATCGTCTAATACAAAGTCATAGTCCTTATCCAACTTGGTCTTTGTTGCACGGCTTTCAAACACAGAGGTAAAGTTGTTTACACCCTTAAACTTGTAAGTACTATGGCTCACATTATTTGTAAGTCCTAAACTTGTTCTTGCACCGTTTGTAGGTTGTGTTGCTAAAAACTCTGTTAATTTCTGGCTTTCTTCTGGTGTTAAATCTGCTTGTGCGTAAGTCTTTAATGCACTTCCACATAAAAGTACAGATGACATCAGGAATGATACGCCGACAGACGCCTTCTTAATCATATTTTTCTTTTTCATTGATTACCTCTTTCCTTTTAAAGTATATAATATATCATTTCTTGAACAATGACAAGAAAAAGATTACTACACTATATAGTAACCTTTATTCGTCAGACACATTTACAGCGTAGTATTTACCGTTTACTCTGTCGAAGTTGATATCTAAGCCCTCAACTGTATTATCTGTTGTTAAGTCGTCCATGTCATGATAAGTAAAATCAATGGAGTACTCTGTATATTCAGGATTATCTCTATCCTCACTCTCGGTATTGACTGAACCATAGTCAGACTCTTCACCGTTATCTAACTTGTCTGCAATATCACTTTCGATTTTGTCAAAGTAAACAGAATAGAGTTTCTTATCTAATTCTGTTTTACTATCAGCAATAATAATAATATCTCCATTCTCGATGATGTTGTTGGCCGCGTCCTTAAACATTTCTTTATTACCACGTGTTGCGTAGTAAATCTCAACTAAGCCTTCATTTTCAAGGATTTCAATATCTTCTTTTGTGTATGTAGTACCAACGTCTTTGAGCAGGTCTTTTGCTTTTTGCAGAGTTTCATTGTAATTATCCACTTCTTGTTGGAATTGCTCGTCAGTCATACCGTCTAATTGGTGTAATACATGGTTGCAATTACCACTGCCAGGTGTCTTAGCAGTACACCATGTTAGTTCACCTTTATTGTTCAATGCTTTTACTTTTGGCATAAATCATATCCTCTCTTTCTATATATTATATCAAGAAGGTATTGCATTGTATAGTGGCTAGACATATACAATAAGGTATGTTAAAATTAAAGAGAGGTGATAGAAGATGTTAAGCCTATTAACAGAAAAAGATTTTAATGAGTATTTATGGAATACTGACTTTGGCGAGAAATTGGAATTAATCAGTGAAGAGAAAACAGAAATCACAAAACAATCTATTTATACTTTTAAACTTTCCAAATTAAAACATAATCACAGTATTGTTTTCACTGTCTATATGACATCTCAATTCAATGCAAATGAAGAAAACAATCTTGAATATAAAACATTTAAAGATAATAAAGAGATTGGTTTTAACGGAATCCGTCACTGTTCAAATTTTTCACAAACGGTTTCTGTCATGAAAGAGATTCAAAAAGCAGTAGAGACATTAGCAGAAGATTGCCATAGAATTATGAGCCGTATTGATTAAGTGAACTGCCCACCACCTAAAGGCAACAGGCTTACGTACTGCCGGCAGTACCTACCACACTAAGATTGGATAGATATATTAAACAGTATTGACTTTTTTAATATTGTGCTATAATGAGTATATAAACAGAAAGGTTGTTAATATGACAAAGAAAACATTAAAAGCAGTATTAAAGTCGTTAAACAAGAAGTATGGCGATGTATTCCATTTAGGGCAGGTACAGAGTGGTGAAGAGATACAGGGAGAAATTGTTATGGAAGAGTTCGGTTACGAGGAAGACGAGGACGAGGACTCTGTATGCTTTGTGACTACAAATTTCATTGCATTAAAACTATATCCACCAGCGTGGTGACTATTTCATGTCAGCAATATTAAAAAGAGAGTATATAGATAGATACAATAACGGTCCTATAGAACCGGAAATTATTGCAAGAAGGTTATTAATATGTTCAAACGAAAAAGAATTGTTTAAGGCCATAGAGAAAGTCATTGACCAGAGTGATGTAATCACAGATGCTATCAGTGATTTCGATGAATTCATGGTGTCACGCCACCTGTTGGTTTCTTGTATAATATAGATACAGGTGGTGTAAAAACTGATATATAACATATAGTATCAGTAGAAAGGATGAGCATGGTTCGTTTCATTAGAAAATTGTTTATAATCGGTGTAGTATTATTTCTGATTCATACCTATATAGGTACAATGACAATATACTACAACAACAATATGTACCCATCAGTTAAAGACGGTGACCTATGTGTTATTAAAAAGTATGACAAGCATACTCATCTAGAGGATGTTGTGTACTATCAAGACAGTTTTTATCGAGTAGTCGCAAGAGAAAATCAAGTAGTGGATATTACAGACAAAGGAATTTTAACAGTCGATGGCCAGCAACCAGTAAATGCAACTAATACATTGACACATAAATTAGAAAAAAGCGACATTGTATTTCCTTATACTGTGCCACAAGGCGAGATATTTCTTTTGAATGATTATCGAGAGAACACGTCCGATAGTAGAGAGTTCAAGTCAGTAAAAGAGAAAGATATTACAGGCACCTTATTCTTTATTTTTAGACGTAGAGGTTTCTAATGCGTTTTAGAGTAATGCTGATTTGTTTATTGTTTTTAACACTAACCACCCATACTAAGGCTACCAATATTTATGAGCCTATTCATGGTGGTAAAATTGAAATTGCATTAAATTTAGTAGATAGAGATAAGCATGAGGCGGCCATCTTTCAACAATCACATTTTGTCTTAGAAATTACAGAAGAAGAAAGCAGTATCGGTTGTGGTGAATTAATGTTCTCTACACCGGTATCAAAAGAGTTGGTAGAAAACGGTAAAACAAAAGTGGTCGCAGACTTGAACAAACTAACATTTAAAGAGCCAGGTGTTTATCAATTCTCAATACATGGATTCTTCACAACCAGTAAGGATTTAGAACGAGATACGGTGTATTACCTGACAGATAATGAGTATGATTATTTAACCGTTTATGTGTCAGATAATAACGGTAAGTTAGAAATTTCGTCCTATATTCTAGGTGATAATGTAAAGACTTTTGAATACTACGGAAAACTCGCAACAAACAAATTAACGATTCAAAAGATTGTGAAGGGTAATCAAGGTAGTGTTTTTCAGAAATTTAATGTAACAGTTAAGGTGAAAAATGCAATACCAAACTTTACTTATAACTTAAAAGACGGGCACACTCTCACAACAGACGCCAAAGGCTATGGAAGAGCGACTATTCCTTTAAGTCATAGAGACACTATCACGTTCACAGACTTGCCTATAGGCTCATCATATGAGGTGTCAGAGGACTATCAGGATTATCAACAAAGCGTAAGTGGTAAACAATCATGGTTGTTTAGATACCCTTACCAAGATATACATGTCGTGTTCACAAATAAAAAAGATGGTTTAATTCCAACTGGTATTATTTTAAACAATGGTTCTACACTACTACTAATTGGTAGTGGCATTGTAATATTAATCAGTGCGAAAAAGCACTCGGGAGAAAAGAAAAAGTAAATGAAAATTAGAAATTTAATTGGCAGTTTATCAGCCACAGCACTTGTGGCAGCCGGAGCAGTTGCGCCAGTATTTGCAGCCGACGGTTATGACCCAGTTGCGGGTACAACAGCAACATTTGAAAAGTACTTTGTAATGGACAAAGACATTCAAGTACCTAATGCTACATTCAAGTTTACTGTAACAGCGGGTACAGCAGTAGCAGGAGATGCTACACATTCAAAAATCTTAGCAGGTGTAGGTACACCAACTATCGCAGATGTGACATTCTCTGCAACAGACACAGCCTCAGTTGTTAAGACAGGTAAGATTGGTGAGCATGGAGACAACTTACCAGCGAATAAGCAGTATGCTAAGAAAACAGCAACGATTGACTTTAGTTCATGCCACTTTACAGAACCAGGCGTATATCGTTATGTCGTTACAGAAACAGGTACAAATACAGGTGTAACAAATGACTCTACAACAACACGTGTTATGGATGTATTTGTAATTGATAACAACGGTTCACTAGAAGTATCAAGTTATGTAATGCACAAGACAGCAGATGGCATTGAGTTAAAAGATACTGACGCCGCTTATGAGTTAGCAGATAAGTCAGATGGTTTCGTAAACACTTATACATCAGCAGACTTAATCTTTGGTAAGGAAGTAACAGGTAACCAAGGTAATAAGAATAAAGACTTTACATTCACATTAAAACTTACTGGGGCAGCCCCTAACACAAAGTATTCTGTAGATTATAGTAAGGCTAGAGAAGATGCACAAGATACTCCAGCAACAGGTACTAAGACAGTTATTGAAACGGACGAACATGGTGCAGCCACTCGTACATTCAAGTTAAAAGATGGTGAGTACATTTCAGTTAAGGGTATTGCAGAAGGTGTCAAGTACGAATTAACTGAGGATGCACAGGATTATACATCAACAGCAGGTATTACACAGGAAGTGAACGGTACAGAGGCTTATGACGGTGGAACAACAGGAACATTCGGTACAACAGCCATTAAGACAGGTTTCACTAACAGTAAGAATGGTTTAATTCCAACAGGTATCTTGCTTGAAACAGCACCTTATGTAGCAGTCATGTTAGCAGGTGGTGGAACAGCGTTCTTAGTATCTCGCAAGAAAAAGGAAGAGGAATAATATGGGTATCACCAAGAGGTGAGGCTATGCTTGGCTAAATACTAACAAGAAGATGGTAGGTATTTAGCCGTTGCTTCACAAGTCTAAGCCTATAGAAATATAGACTACGTTGAATTAGAGAATCCTTAAGGTTACTCACCTACGGTTGTCGCCTTAGACCGTTGCTCTGAGTCTGTATATTAAGTTGGAAGGATAGCATTGAGTTCCTGTGTATACAGATTAAAAACATAATTCAACATTGACGAAAGGAAGACCAATACTCATCTTGGTTACAGAGGTGAGTTAGGCACTACGGTCCGATAAGTACCGTCTTAAAGAGTTAAACTTATCATCAGCGAAAGGAGCGAAAGCGTATGTTAGTATATGTACTGAAACAAAACGGACAACCTTTTATGCCAACAGAACGCTTTGGCAAGGTTCGTAGATTATTAAAAGAAGGAAAAGCAAAGGTTGTTCGTAGAGAGCCGTTTACCATCAGATTGCTTTATGAACCAGAAACAGACGTGGTTCAAGAGTGTTACTGTGGTGTAGATACAGGCTCTAAACATGTTGGTGTAGCAGTTATTGGAAACGATAGAGTGTTGTACCAATCACAAACAGAATTAAGAGATGACATCAAGCGAAAGATGGACCGTAGGCGTGCTTTCAGGAGAAATAGACGTTCAAAAAAGATTAGATACAGAAAGCAAAGATTTTTAAATAGAAGGAACTCTACTAGAAACGATAGACTACAGCCTTCAGTAAGACATAAAGTTCAAGCCCATATAGACGAGATTGAGTTTTGTAAGAAGATTTTACCAATAACAGATTTAATTTTAGAAGTAAGTCAGTTCGATACGGCGTTGATGAAAAATCCAAATTTGATGAACGAAAAGATTAGACACTGGGGCTATCAGCATGGTTTCAATTATGGTCACTCTTCAAGAAGGAGTGCTGTTCTCCATAGGGATAACTACACTTGCCAGTGTTGTGGTAAGAAAAACTGTCGATTAGAAGTTCACCACATTAAATTTAGAAGTAATGGTGGAACAGATGATGAAGAAAATCTCATCACTTTATGTAAAGAGTGTCATGATGGCGTTCATGCTGGTACTGTAGAACTAAACAAGAAACCTAAGAGAAGTAAAGGTTTGAAGCACGCTACTCACATGAGTATAATCAGGAGTTGGTTGTTGAAAGAATATCCAGATGCAATAGAGACTTTTGGTTTTGTAACCAGTGAGAATAGGAATCATTTAAAACTAGAGAAAGACCACTACATAGACGCCTGTGTAATCGCAAGTGGTGGGCTAGACTTTAGACCGTTAGATACGGTTTTCTGCAAACGTAGAGTACCTAAAGGAGATTATCAACTTGCACAGGGTATTCGAGGAGAACGCAGAATCCCTACAGGAAAAATATATGGTTTTAGAAGGCTTGACAAGGTGGAGTATCTTGGGGAAGAATACTTTATCAAGGGTAGAGCGAGTATTGGGTTCGCAATGCTTATGGACATTTTCAATAATAAGATTGACTTTAGTTTTATGCCTAAAGGCAAAAAGACACCAAAACTATTACATTGTAGAAGAGTATCAGCAAGGAGGAGTTGCCTATGTATAACAAAAAACATCCTTTAAAACATGTAAATAACTTTATAGACAATTTAATCACAATAGTAGGTATTACATGTATGCTTCTTGGTGTATACTGTTTACTTGATAACTATAATGTCTATAATCAAGCAGTAGCAACTCAAAAACTAGGATTTAAGCCAGAGGTGTCAGAGGATAGTATTACATTTTCTGACGTACCTTTGGCGAAAGCCTGGTTAACGATTCCAGATACGCAAGTTAATTATCCTATTATGCAAGGTAAAGACAACCTTGAATATATTAACAAAGATTGCTTTGGCAAGTATTCATTATCAGGAAGTATATTTGCAGATTTTCAAAACAAATCAGACTTTACAGACAAATACAATCTCTTATACGGTCATCACATGGATAAAGGTCTCATGTTTGGTTCGCTTGACAATTGGTACAATGAAAACTTTTTCAAGGAGCATGAAACAGGTTTCCTTTTAACGAAAGATAAAGTTTACAAGATTAAATTTATTAAAATCTTTGAGACACAAGCAACAGACCCTAAGACATTCTCTATTGATTTGTCAAATAAAGACAGAAACCTTGAAAACGACAAACGTTATATAGCCTTAACGACATGTAAAGTCACCACAGATATTAACAGAACAGTGCTACTTGGGGAACTAACAGAGATAAGCATCCAAGACTATCAAAAGTCTTTAAAAAAGGAGTAAGACATATATGTATAAAACAATCAGAATAATTATTGCATTCATATTATCCACATTAATGATGACACATGTTCATGCAGAAGAAACAGGCATTATAGAGTTTGACTTTACTAGGGAAATAATAGAAAATGATACTATTACTAGTAGTAGTTTTGATAGTGAAATACGAACAAATCTTATTATGTCAGGTTTAGAACCAAACAAAGAATATCAGGTTGACGTTGGTAGTACATCTGTTTCATACACGACAGATAATAACGGAACTTTAACTATATCTCTATTTGGAATTAATCCAGGCCAACCACAGCATGTTGCAATTAAAGGTGTTAGTAAATTAAGTTATTCAATTAATCACGCACAGTTCATACATCCTGGTACTAGACACCAGTCAGATATTGACGTATATCATAACGGCACATTAGTAGAAACAACAGCAGCCAAACGTAATCAAGGTGTTAAGACTGGTGCATATACAACCAATGCTGGTTCAAAAGAAAAGATAGTAATAAGAGATAATATGTATCGAGCGTTCACAACAGCGATATTTGGCGGTGTCGATGGTGTTGGAGACCCAAACCAGTCATTCAAATACACGGTGCATATTACAGGTTTAGACCCAGAAGATACAGTATTTTTCCATTATATGGATGCACCTGGAGACGATAATCCAGAGGTTCACGCAACAAATAATGAAATCGTGTACAATGTTGAATTAGGTGCCGCTCTTCATAGTGGAGTCTATGTGTATTCAGTACCATGGTATGCGAAAGTTACTGTTACACAACACGCTAACAATCTAGGCTATTTACCAAATTGGCAGACAGACTCCGAAATGAGCAGTAATACGATTCCAGGCATTGAACTTTCAACACCAGAATTTGGTCATTACGGTGACACTTCAGGAGATTTGACTGTTATGTTTGGGAACACGAAGGCTCAAACAGTTGCTATAAGTAAAACAGTTGAAGGAAATCAAGGCAATCGTCATAAACAATTTGATTTTAATGCAAAATTGACTGATAATAATGATACAGAATATACAGGACCAGTATCTATCGCTAAACAGGATGGTACAGTGGAACAAGTAACACCTGATGAGAATCATATCTATAAATTTAAGTTACAACATGGAGACACTGTAAAATTATTTGGTTTTGACAAGATTGTTAAGAATGCTACAATTACAGAGGAAGATAATGATTATCAGACAAAGGTATCACATGACAGTGAACAACCAGTAGATGGAAAATCAGTAACAGTAAATATTGAGAATGCAAACGCAAATATTCGATATATTAATAGTAAATCATTGATTGTGCCGACAGGAATCAGTTTACCAGTTGGTGGAGCATTATTTATTATTGTCGGAATTGGAATTGTATTTATTTCTAAAAAGCATAAGCAAGTTGTATAATATAATAGAGGGAACACATATGAAGAAAATTTATAAATTATTTATCGCAATGTTTTGTATGGCAATTGGATTATCACCGGTTATTGCTTATGCAGAAGAGACAATCACAGTAGAAGTTGCTGTTGATTCAGACTATGAAAATATAATTGTCGAGTCAGAAAATGGTAAAGAAAATGTTAATACTAAAAATCTTATATTAACTTTTTCAGATGTTGGAGAGTACGAGTACAAGATTTACACAAATGAAGATTTAGACAATGTTTATACATTAAAAGTATTAGTTGGTAGAAACGACAATAACCAATTATATACAGAAACAGTATTGTATAACAATAAAAATAAAGATGTAAAACTTGATAAAATAGAGTTTAGAAAGAAAATCACTCCAGAGGAACCAAAACAAGAAGAGCCTAAGAAGAAAGAATCTGGAGAAGAAATTGCAACAGGTGTATTAGACAACTCATTAATGTGGGGCGCTATTATTACATTATGTGCCATTGCGTTATACTTAACAAAGGGAGAAAAACAATCATGAGGAAGTTACTAATTGTATTCTCCCTCTTCTTTCTAACTGCATGTAGTACCAGTATCACATATAAGAGCAACACAGAAACAATCACAATCAATCATGAACAAGATAACATTACAACCGTTTCAATTACTGCTGAATATCCTTTAGGTGAGGTTAAGGACGCGGACACAATCAGAAATGATTACATGAAAGTGTTAAATGAGACGTATGGTGAAAGAGCAGTAAAAGATGTAAAAATCACAGTTCATGATAATAAGATAAAATCTATTACAGTATTAGATTTTAGAACAATCAAAGACTTAACTAAATTTGGAATCACAAGTCCCTATCCAAGTTTGACAGAGTTTGAAAAGTTTTTAAAGAATAGTGACTTTAGAAAGGACTAAGCCAATGAAAAATAAGTTTTTAAAAATGATACTTACGATTGCATGTCTTGTTACGTTTATTCCGAATAAGGTCACAGAAGTATCAGGAGAAGAACCAACAACATCGAATACGACAACATCAATTTCAGACTTCTCTATTACAAATGCAGAAACACAATATTCTCCATCTACAAATGAAAGTGACCATATTATAAAGTATTCACTAACATTAACAACGAGTGGAGATGAAGGTAGTGTTAATTCAGTTGTATTTGAAGTACCAAAGTCTTTGTTTAACGATAGAACAGGTAATAGTGGTGATAGTTTCCAAATCTCTATTCCAACAAAAGATGAATATACACATCTTACAGCACAAGGTATCGAAGTAGATAGCCCTTGGATGTATGAAGAAAAAGACGACAAGGTACTTATTTCAAGTACAAAGCCAATCAAAGTTGGTAGTACATATAATATTGAAATTGGTTATCAGTTAGATGGTAACATTACAAACTTTAAAGATGGTGAAGTTGCAAAAGAATTAAAAGCAACTGTTACACTTGACACTAAGGGTGGAGAGTTAAAATCAGAAGCAACCGCAGAAAATGTTACAATCAACACAAATGCAACAATTAATGGTTCACGTTCTGACACAGATAACGCAACACCATTTACAGATGTATGGAACGATAGTTGGGGACCAGAGCCAGAAGATGCGAATGAATATTACTACTCATTAGTAAGAGTTACATCATATATAACAGGTAGTCAGCCTTATAATATTTCAATTAACTCTAAAGCAGTTGATGATGAAACAGGCGAAGAGTTCACACCTTACATGTACAATATAGGACTAAATGGTTGGGGTAATAAGAGTTCAGAAGAGAGTAGTAAAATCTTTGAAGGCGCTAATGGCAGAAAAGATTATATCTTATACAGATTCCCTATTGCTACTTATAAAAACAGAGAAAAATCAAAGTTTACTGTTACAGACGAGGTTTCAACAGAAGGTATTGATTTAATTGATGGACCTAATGAAGTAAAGACATCAAGTACAAATATTACCTATGTGAAAGAACCATGGATGCCACCTGAAGGTAAATTCATTACTCTTCAAAATGGTGATAACTACTATAGAGTAAATCATAAAGAGTTAGAAAAGTGGTCTTTGGTAAACACTAAGATTGACAAGTATTCAAGATATGATTTACAGAATTTCCAGAACGGTACTTTGAATAAGTATGACAACTTAGACTTTGGTTATTTTGTGTTCGGTATGCCTATGGGACATAGTGTACCGAAAGGTCAAGATAATATACCAAGTAATTACTTTAAAGAAAGTGTTACATATAATCAATTTATTAATGGTATAAGTTTAGTAAATGATGACGATACAACAATTTCAGATTTAAATTCAGACGATTATCAGATTAAAAATATTTCAATTTACACTCAATATTTAGATGGCAAGTTGAACATTAATAATAAGTATGATGAAACAACTAGAAAGCCTGTGGCCAGCGATGTGGTAGGCGTATATGCGAAGTATAACAATAGTAATAGTGAGTATGTACATATCGCAGATTACTCACCTTTAAACAAGACATATTCAAACGTAAAAGATGGTATTGATGTAGTAGGTAATAAACTTATCTTAGATGATAATGTAGTTGCTTATAAATTAACAACATCAAATCCTTACTATTACACAAAGATTCTATCTGGTGCTGAATACATGTTAAAGCATTCAGATAAGGTAGATAACTACACAAGAGGCAAAGAAGAAATTAGAATTGCATCAAGTGTAAACGCTGAAATGTTAGATAATACAGGTAAGCAGATTTATGAATACACAGCACCTACAGAGTATGACTATGCACGTAAGACTGAAACAGTAAGTGAAATCACAAAAGATGTTGTAAATGTTCGTAATAATAGAACAAGTAAACGTTATGAATTAATATGGGAAATTAAGATGAATGAGGTTGCAAAACTTTCTAACACAGAAGAATCTCCTATTGAGCAGTCAGGTGGTACTTGGTATGATTTAATGCCTGCTGGTTTAGTTGTAAATGAAGATACTGTAACACTTTATGACAGACTGACAGGACAAGAGCATAGTGTGTCTGTTACAAGTACACCAAACTATAGAAATACAGGTAGAACTCTTTATAAGTTCACAAGTACAGATACATTAAGTAATCCTCAATTATTCTTTACAACTTATTTATCATATAATAGTGTACGAGACTATGGTGATGTAATTTATAACCCAGTTGCTTATGAAACAGGTAATAAAGAAATCTCTAACGGTACAGCAGATAAAGCAAGAGTAACGAGATACAGTCAAGAGATGAGCAACTTAACAAATGATGAAGGTAAACGTTTTATTTACGCTGAAAAAGTATATAATTTAACAACATTAGTTTACTTCTCATCAGGACTGTTAAAGTCAATTAAGAATAGTACAGACTCTGAATATCAAAGAGCAACACAAGTATCACAGAATGAGGCATATTCATATAAATTGACTATGGCAAACTCTGCTATTTCAGTTTCAAAAGATATTGTGTTATTTGACTCATTAGAAAACTACACAACACCATCTGGTGAAACATCTAACTGGAAAGGTATCTTACAATCAATCGACACAACACAGATTGAAAAAGCAGGTATTAAACCAGTTGTATATGCAAGTGATGTAGCATTAGACTTGTCAACATTTGGTGGTTTAACAACAGATGAAATGCTAAGTAAGTTTAAGCCTATTTCAGAGTTTGCAGATTATTCTACAATTAAGACAATCGCTATCGATTGTCGTAAAATGCAAGATGGTTCTGAGGCTGAATTAGGTAGAGGTAAATCACTTGTATCTATTGTGAATATGAAAGCACCGGCAAGTCTTCCAACAGGAGTTGTATATAAGAACTATAACAATGTTTATGCTCATGTAACAGCAACAGACAGCGGTGCTGAAACAACTGCATTTATCAATAATGGTTATACAGTCAATTCATATAAAGTAACAGGTAATATGTTCGTAAATAAGTTAAATTCAGATACAAAACAAGGAGCCCAAGGTGTTCAGTTCACATTAAGCGGAACTTCTGCTTATGGAGAATCAGTATCTATGGTAAGAACATCTGACTCTAAAGGTCTTGTAGAATTTAAGAAAATACCTGTTGGTAAGTATTTACTTGTTGAAACAGATAGCACACCTAATTACTTCTTAGATGATACAAAACATATTGTAGAAGTAACAGAGCAAGGTGAAGTGTTAATTGATAACCAAGCAAGAAGTGCTATTACACTTGAAAATAAACCTAGAGTAAGTGCGAATATTAAGTTCAATAAGAAATCATATCCTAATAGTGTTGGTATCAGTGTACCTGTAGCAGATGCAGAATTTACATTACAAGGTACTTCTGATTATGGTAACGATGTACTAGAAACAACAAAATCTAAGGATGATGGTACAGTAGAATTTAAGAATATTGAAATGGGTACTTATAAGTTGTTTGAAACTAAAGCACCTACAGTATATGCAAAATCTACTGACGAATTTAAGGTGGTAGTTAATGCAAATGGTACTGTAACAATTACAAACGTGACAGAGAGTAAGAATACAGATACAGTATATAACTATCGCAGATTAGTACCTGTTTCTTTTAAGAAAATAAATGCTGAAACAAATGAACCGATTCCTGCTGGTAAGATTTCATTCAAACTTTCAGGACAAGATTCAGAAGGTAGAATTATCAATCAAGAACTGTCAGTCAATTGGAAAGGTGTTGTAAGTGCAGATATTCCTGTAGGTATTTACACAATTCAAGAAAATCCAAATCCAACAGATAGTAATGGTAAATCATATCTACGTGATAGTAGAGAGTATATTCTTGAAGTTAAGAAAGACGGTACTTTCACACTAGATATGGAAAAGGTTGGCGATGACTATGTAGTTAAGAATACACAAATTGCAACTGACGTTATTACAATTACAAAGCAATGGGTAGGTGGTAATCCAAATGGATATATTCCTAAGATTAGAATTTATACTAACCCAACGGATATTCCTCAAAGTAACACAAGTGAAACAAGTCATGAGGAAATTCCAGAAATAGCCGAACCAGATGAAGGTTTATAAGATAGGAGAAGAGCAATGAAAAATAAATTAATTAAATTTATACTTATGGTAGTATGTGTTATTGCACTATTACCACATAGTGTACACGCAGAAGGTGGTTCTTCTCCTATTCTGCCTGTTGCTAGTCATGGTAATGTAATTAAGAAGATGAATTTATCAGACTACTCAAATGGTACAAGTACAGATGCAACATTAGAAATCTATGAAGATGGTTATACAGTAGTCAAGTCTAATAGTTCAGTTCCACAAGCACAAAAAATAGATAACGTATGGGTAATTAATGCAATTAAAAACTATTATGATGGCAATCCTACAGTTGATATGACTTCACTTGTATATGATACTGATACTAGATTATTAGTTTCATCTCTTAGCAAGGTTGAAGGTGGATTCTGGTGGCGTTTTAAAAACTTTTGGGCTAAGGAAACTTATGGACCAAATGGTAGTACCATATCGTTAAGCAAACTAAAAGAAATTGATTTATCTAAGACTACTCCTATCACAGATGCTGGACAGGAAGAAAATACGGATTCAACCCGCATTAATCTATTAAACACATTTTCACAGATTGGTATTGAAAAACTTATTTTCGGTCAGAACTGGTCTAAAATAAAAATAGGAGATATTAGTAATTTATTTTATCATAGTGTAATTAATGAAGTTGTTGGACTTGAATACATGGATATTAAGCCAACAAGTACAGAGAGTGCATTTAGCAATGCAACAATTAAAAAGATTGATTTATCAAAACTAGACTTAACAAGCCTGCGTTACGGAAGTCGTATGTTTGACACAGCAAGAGTAGATTTCAAAGATTTGTTCTCACGCCAACATATCAATAATCTAAAGTCAGGTAGATATATGTTTAGTTTATACGTAACAGATGAACCACTTGATGTAACTGGTATTGATTTAGCTAATGGTGGTGGTTCAGGAAGTGATTATCAAGGTATGTTTAGTGCTTTACAGGCACCATCATTTAAGTTTGACTTTAGAAATGCTTGTAGTAATACTGGAGAAGGTGCTGATTTCAGTTATGCTTTCTCTCGATTAAGTATGCAAATTGATACAAGTAAATTACCAAAACTAATTTATAAGCCAGTTGGTTATGACTCAAATGGTAGTGGAAGTAACATATTCTATATGGATATGCTTTCTTATAATAATAGTTGGTGGGAAGTTTACCAGAAGTCATTAGACCTATCAGATTATAGTACTGATTACATAGGAAGTACTAATGTGCTAGATAATCAATCAGGTGTGCAAGTAATTAAAACATCTACGAGAACTAAACTTCATCCTCAATATGGTAATGGTCTTGGTATTGGTAGTTATAGTATCTTTGATAAATATGTAGGATTTAAGCAAGTCTACACAGGTAGATGGTTATTAAAATATTATTCAGATGGTTCTGTAGTTCCAGAGGCTGATAGAAAGTATGCTTCTACCTATGCAGATTTTAACGGTATTGATGGTTATTGGGTAAGAGAACCAGTAGCAGGAGATAACAGTCCTACATTGTCTGGTGGTAGAATTTATGAAACAGAAGATGATAAGTGGGTAACAAACGCTGATGGTTCAATGACTTATAATATGAAAGTCTTTGATAGAAAAGATACACACTACATTGTAGAGGATGAAAACCCTAACTTTATTAGAACAGATAACACAACAACGGTAAATGGCAAACAAGCATCCACAGCAGTTATTGGTAAAGATGAAACGACAGCAACTGTTGTTAACAAATATATAAACAGCACTAATACAGAAGTTAGAAACTTAACTATTAGAAAGAATGTTGATGTCGAAGATTCAACACAATTTATCTTTGATGTTACATTAAAACATTCAACTCTTTCTGGTATTAAGAAGATTAATGGTATTATGTTTAAAGACGGTGTAGGTACTATCACTCTAATGGGTAATAAGTCTATTACATTAGAATTACCAAAGGGAACAGAATACACTATTACAGAACGAGCAGTTAAGAACTGGACACTAACAAATCAAGAAAATACTTCAGGAACGCTTGACTTAAATGCAGAGGCAGTATTCACTAATACACGTGACACATTCCCAAATACGTCTGACAGTGTAACTGAATTAAATATTGAAAAGAGTGTGCCAGAGAGTTATAAGGGATTTAACGGAAACAACGGTTTCCAATTTGAAGTAACTTTATCCAATCTTACACCTAACTCTACATATCAGTATGAGCAGTATGGTCAAACAAGAGATTTTACATCCGACGAAAATGGTCTTGCCACATTGAGTTTATCTATTTCAAAGACATCACCAGTTAAGATTATTGGTAATGGTTTAAGTAGTTTTAAATACTCTATTAAAGAGAACGCACCTTTAGCAGGTGATACTTATACTTTTATTCCATCTATGCAGGTCTATGAAGATGCTTCCTTAATAGATAATGTAGGTGGTAAAAAAGGAATAGACTTTATATCTAAGACTTACACAGCCAAGACAGGTAAGATTAATCGTGCAGTTGTTACGAATGATATGTATGACCTTTATCAGTTTAATTTATCTAAAGTAGTAGAAAATAGTGAAACAGAAGAACCATTTGACTTTACTGTTTCTATTAAAGGACTAAAAGAAGGGGATTTCGTTTACTATCAAATATACGGTGAATCAGAAGAAAGAAAAGTTAAATACCAAGGAGAATACAGTGAGTTTGATGTAAAAATCTCTAATGGTGGTGGTTTAGATATATTCAATATTCCAATGTATGCACAGGTATCTGTAATAGAACATGCCAATACTAAGGGATTTGTGTCTAACTATCAAGATATGAATGGTGTTATGACTGAAAATACCACCGTTGGTAAGGAAATGGCTACACCATATATTTCTGGTACGGCTAATAATAGTTATGTATCTTACACATTCTATAACCGAAAGGAACAAACTATTGTAACAAGTAAAACTGTAACAGGTAACCAAGGCGATAAGTACAAGAATTTTGACTTTAATGCCAAATTCTTTAAGGAAGATGGCAGTGCTTATACAGGTAAGGTAGTAATCGCTAGAAAGAACGGTACTAAGGAAGAGTTGGCACCTAATTCTGAAAATGTTTACACTTACCAAATGAAACACGGTGATGTTATGCAACTATCTAATTTTGAAGAAAAGATTAAGACGGTTGAAATCACAGAGACTGATAACGAGTACGATACAACTGTTCAGGTCGTAGGTGAACAACCAACCAAGAGCAAGACAGTAACGCTAGATGTAGAAAATAGCGACAAGCAAATTAATTTCACGAATAACTTGGGTATCGACATCCCTACAGGCATCGCATTACCTTTAGGTGGTGTTGCCCTACTTGCAGTGGGTGTATTAATAATTGTCATGAATAAAAAGAAGAGAGAAGCGTAAAAACTTCTCTTTTTCTATTTACATTTACTGATGGGTGGTATATAATGATTAAGCAAAAACATAGAGGTATAGATATGACAAACATTACAAAAGTAATTAACGACCTATCACAGTTAGACTACGAATCATTAACAGCACAAGAATGTGTTGAATTAATGGAAGAAATTGAGAAATTAAACACCGTTATAAAACAAAAATTAACTAATGCGTTGTTAAGAAATTCAAGAAGATACAAACCATTTTATGATATTGATTCGTATAGTATTGCAACCACACCACAAGGAAATAAAGTATTTAATGCCAGTTGGAAAGAAAAAGATAGTTTTGGTGTGGGAAGTATTATAAAGTATGAAACGGTAAATATGAAAGATTTTGATGCAGTTAATTTAAGTGATAATAGAGGTACATTACAATTAATGAACCTATTAGATAATAGATAAGAAGAATAGAGGTAAAACACATGGTAAAGTTAACAGAGCAGATTATCAGAGATATTTCTTTAGAAAAGGGTATTTGGTTAGACGATGATTTAAACGGTGAATATAATGACGGAAGTCTAAGATGTTATATTTGGTTTAGGCTGTTAAGAGATGGCAGTTTTGAAATCGTAAGACAGGTTTTAAGAATGCCATACATTTCGATGGACGATATTTCAGATTATACGGCTGTGAAAAGAATTGAGACCGTTGAAGATTTAAACAAGGCATTTGAGAATATTTTTAATCTCCCACAGAGACTTTTAGATTTATTTTCAGAATTTTAATCTCTTGCGGTTTTATAACAATCCTACTTTGATAGAACAATTTTAAACAAAAATAAGAGAGGTGTGTAAACGTCTCTCTTTTTCTAATATTTTTGAAAGTTGATATATGCCCGAAAATACGAATTTTATTCGTGTTCAGGCAGCCGCTTAAAACGATTTTTAGGAAGAGTCCGTGCACCTTTTTGAGTGCGAAAATAGGCTAAAAATAAGAGGCTGATACATTACACAGATTCAGCATAAATCGCCGTTTAAAACCTTTCCTCCTGAAAATCTAAAAACTTGACACAACTCTAAAATCATGTTAAGATAAACGATGTAGAAAGAGAAGAACGGTGAATATATGGCAAACGAGTACCCAAGACTAATCAGTTGGCATTATTATGACGGAAGAAATGTTTTCAGCAAGGCACCGGAAAAAGAAGAAATCATTGAGTATTATATTCTTGATAAAGATGGCGAACAGGAAATCGCCGATGGCACATTAACAAATATGAAAACATCTTTTAACAAAGTTTCAGCACATTTTAAAAGGGTGGTCAAAATGGGCTACACTAAGAAGTCAAGAAAATATCGTGATATCTACCATAAAATGAAGAGTACATATCCTGAATTAGAGGATAAGATTAAACCATATAATGACACACTAAAGGATTGTGGTTCCTATGTGTATGTTTATCTACCATATATTAATAATACCTTTGCAGACGGTAGTTTCGCATCAAAGCATAAGGATGTTTTCTTAAATGGAAATACAAACTATATTAAAAAAGAGTTTTGGACTGTAGACTTAATTAACGATATTCTCAACTATAAACCATGTTCGATTTTTGGCAATGAAATCGCTGAATACCAAGAGAAGTATATGCCAATGTTTCTACTTAATGTTAAGAAGCATTTCCCAGCGTTATATGAAAATCTTGACAGAAAAACAGACAAAGACGAACGAGAATTACTCTTAGGTAAATATGTGCCTCTAAAGACACTAAAGCCAGGCATTGTTGGTGATGTACAAGGTGTAGTATTGCTTGCTGATAGATGGAACTATGATGGTGAATATTTGACAGCAGGAGAAGAGTATGGCAATATCACAGTCGAGCATAGAATTAAGGCGAATGGTGATGTCAAGGTTAGAGTAATTGACATCAATACAGTGCCAGTAGGTAGAGAGAGTTAGGTATGAGATATTTTATAACCTCAGACATTCACGGACACTATACAGAACTAAAGAAAGAACTAGACAAACAAGGCTTTAATGAACAATTAGACACTTTAGTAATCTGTGGTGATTTGCTAGACAGAGGTAAAGAGAATGTAAAATGTCTACAGTACGTCAACTCTTTGCCCAATAAAGTTCTGATTAAGGGCAACCATGAGTATAACTTGGAGAAATGCCTAAGAGAATATCGTTTTGATTACGCTGATAAACATAATGGCACGGTTGATACAATTCTTGAAATCGCAAAATACGTATCAGGCAGAAAGCATTTAAACATTTATGACCAAGAAATTTACCATTACGCAAACCAATACCTAGAACTATCCCAATACTTGAATAGTTTACAAGATTATTTTGAGTTTACAGACAAGAACGGAAATACTATTGTTTGCTGCCATGGTTGGTTACCAGAGAATTATAAAGATAAGGACTGTAAAGATTTTGAAGAGTATTCATGGATAAATGGTATGGCTTATTGGAAGAACGGTCATGGTTTTAAAGATAAGACCATTATTTGTGGTCATTGGCACTGTTCTTTCGGTAATTCTAAGTATCATGGTAAAGGCTCTGAATTTGGGGAAGATGCTCGTTTTGAACCCTTTAGAGATTTAGGTATTATTGCCATTGATGCTTGCACCACAGTAACAAAGAAGGTAAATGTAGTAGTAATAGAAGGAATAAATTAAAATGGAAGAAAAATTGATAAATCTTGTAAAAAAATGAATTTGAAAAGGATTTTGGCATTTTTACAGAAAACGATAACACAGAATTGCATCTTGTTGGTCGTCTATGCAGCTGTGCATTTGTTGTATTTACAATTGCTCAGGAACATAATGAATATACATTAAAACCTGATATAATCGAAACAAGATTCATGACGATGAAAATGTTACCTAAGATAAAACCGCTTAAAACAGAGGAACAAGTCGTAGCATTAATAAAATACACATATCAATACCTTAAGGATAGATATAATAATACAAAGTAAAGGTAGTAGCAATAAAAGGAGAAAATACAAAATGAATAAACAGGAATTCTTACAATTAGTAAAACTAGATGATTCTATTATGCGATTAAACTTGAGAGTGTCATATGACGGAGTTGGTGTGACAGGAGAAATTAAATTCTTCGTATCAGGATTTTCAGACAACTTAGGTATCTTTTTCGTGGTAGATTTAGATAATAACTCATTAACGTTTCAACTCGCTAAATTTGAAGAAAAATTAAGAGTCCGACAACACAAACATTTAATTCAGAGGCTGATGCTTTGAGTGTTATTAGAGAAATTATTACTCAATTCTACCTTTTCACTATGATGCGTTGTGGTATTTAATTGTAAGAGAGGAAAACAAAATTTCTCTCTTTTTTGTTTACATATAGATAAAATGGTATTATAATTAAATAGCAAAGAGAGGTGGTCCCAGATGAAGAAGATTTATATGTGTATTGGTGTGAATGGTTCAGGTAAGACTACCTATGTAAACAAACAATTAAATGAAGAGGCATTGGTTGTCAATGAGTTGGACATTCAAGCGGTCAAAAAGTTCTTAGAAGATGAAACAAAGACAACACTCTATATTGATAATCAAAACTTAAAGAGAAAGACAAGACGTGGTATTTATACCTGTGTTCAAGGTAAAGTAGAAGTAATCGCACTATGTTTCCTACAACCACTATCTATGTTAATCCATAATTTTGATGAGAACAATGGTCAAACTATTTCAGGTGTCATTGAGTCATATAAGACGCTTCAAGTACCTCGTATCAGTGTAGATTGTGATAGAATTGAAAAAGTCTATGGTAATAACTTTAATGAGTTCAGACATGAATTTATGGGTAATCTGCCTCATGATAACCCAAACCATAAAGAAAGCATTAATGAACATATCTTAATGTGTGTTCAAAACTCTAAAACAAAACAATTAAAAGAAATCTCCAAGTATCATGACTTAGGTAAGTTCATCTGTAAGGAATTTATTTCTGAACATCACGCAGTTTTTAGAAATCATGACTCTGTTTCAGCAATGTACTACTTAACAAAGATTGATACAACAAACCAAGAAAAGTTAGACAACCTAGAGGTAATCTACCAACATATTTCTGTAATTAATGATTTGACAGAGAAGCAAATCAAGAGAAATAAGTTAGAAAAGATTGTACCTTTAATGTTAGAGTTCAGAGAAATTGATAAGAAGTCACGAATTGTTTAGTAAAACTAGGTGAAATATTCCTAGTTTTTTATTTACATTATCTTCTAGTGGTGTTATAATAATTCTTGTAAGAGAGGTACACCACATGACAAGACTTAAAGAATTTCTAAAAGCATTATCAGATAAAGGTGCTAAAACATATTATGTTGGTGGCTATGTTCGTGATAAGATTTTAGGTAAAGAAAATAAAGATATTGATATTGAAATTCACTATATCACAGAGGAAGAGTTCCTTGATGTGTGTAAGTCTTTCGATTTAGATATTAAGTTATGTGGTCAGGCATTTGGCGTATATAAGGCAGTCATTGATGGACAAGATATTGACTTCTCATTCCCACGTACTGAAAAATTAATCGGTACCAAGCATACTGATTTCGAGATTGCTGTGGACCCATTCATTGGTGAAGAAAAAGCAAGTATGCGTAGGGATTTCACAATTAATGCTTTAATGATGGACACACAGAGCGGAGCAATCTTAGACTTCCATCATGGAATGGAAGATTTACAAAATAAGGTAATCCGTCACACATCTGATAAATTTTCAGAAGACGCATTACGTGTATATCGTGCAGCCCAATTCGCTTCAAGATTTGGTTTTACTGTTGCGCCAGAAACGTTAGAATTATGTGAGCGTATTGATGTAGCACATCTGCCACAAGAGCGTATTCAGGAAGAAACATATAAAGCATTCACAAAAGGTACTCCTTCTATTTATTTCGATATTTTAAAGAGTATTGGAATTGAGTTGGTTAAAGAGTATAGAAGTATTGATAAAATCGCTAAGAAGTATGATGTAGAGATGTGCATGGCTTACTTAGCGAAGTGCGATAGTAGTTTTGGATTAACCACACATAAGTCTAAGAAGTGTTTTGAATTATTACACTTCATGAGTGATATTCATTCTATGATGAACCTTCAAGAATATGCATGTGAAGAGTACTTAATGTCTCAATTAGCAAAAGCATGGGTAAGTCAAAAGTTCGATGACTCTATGATTAGTGTAGTATTTGATATTTTCTCATTAGATACAGGTATTAAAACTGAAAAAGAGCAATTAGAGTTTACTCAATTTATTAAAAGTGTTAAAGAGCAATATTTAACACCTAAAGAATTAATGGAGTTAGGCTACAAAGGACAAGAGTTAGGTAAAGCGTTAAAAGAAATGAAGTATTTGGCATGTGAAGGACTGACTCGTGAACAACTCCTTGACAAGTTTAGAAAGTGATTAGAAACATATGGAAAATACTAATTTAACAACAATTCAATTTGCACAAGCATTATTTGGGCTAGAACCTGACACACCAATTGCCCATGAGTTTGATATGGAATTCGGTCAAACTAATGATAGATGGTGGTCATGTCAACGAGAACATTTTGTATTTTGGGCTATTTCACAAAACACAAATGGTGTTAAAGGCTACAAACATAAACCAAACACAAGTGCCATGATAATGTATAACAGAATTGGGGCACCAGAACTATTGCTTTGGTTAATTGAGGCATTACACATTTCATTAAAATTAGACACAACAGAGTTTAAAGAGTTTGTAACAGGGTTGTCAAAGTTAGGTAGGAGTCCAAAGAAACAATGTAAAATGATTAGGGATAAATACCCTTATAGACGATACAAGACAATGAAATGTCATTGTATACCAGTCGAAGAATTGTTGGTTAAGCATAGGGAAAAGTAGAATAATGACTAAGATTAAATTTCTTAGTCTTTTTTATTTACTTCTGTACAAAACTATGTTAAGATAAAACCGTAAACAAAGTAGAGGTAACAAGATATGGAATACACAGTTGTATTATTTAAATCAAGAAATAAAGATAACAAACACATTGAAGGTTTTAAAGAAAATAGTAAGCAATTTCTTGTAACTGATATGTCAAAAGTTTCTGAAAAGTTTGAACAATTTGTTTCAAAACAATTAGATGGTGTATTATGCCGTTGTTATGTATCTATAAACAAGCGTAACGGTGACCTAATTCAGAAACAATTAATTTCACATCTCGCACTAAACGATATGGACCTATCTAAGATTGAAAGTAAAACCGTATCTATTGCAATGTTGCCTCAGTGTGCCACAGCAAAAAAGTGGTTATTCGATTTTGACTATGAGAACGAAGAACAGGTGTTAGAGTTTATCGAAGATATTAAAGACGCTGACCATACTGTTGAAGTGAAGTACAAGAAAACAGTTCACGGTTACGCTGTAATTACAAGCCATGGTTTCGATACAAGAGCGTTGTTAGCGAAGTGGTCAGATTGTGAGAACAAGAGAGACGGTATGTTGTTAGTAGATTGGAAGGTGAAGTAACAATGGACATTAAATATTTTAAAGAAAAATTCGTTGACTGGATTGACGAGTGTAGTGAATTAGGAAAACATGCAACTATCCAAGTACAGGACAGTTGCTATTTCGGTAATCACTGGTGGGGGAGTTGTTGATAAGTGTACAATCTCTGATGGTGTTGCAGTTCTTAATGTAACAGATTATGAAAACGATATTGAATATAAGTTCACAGACAAGTCGTTGTTTGATAATATCAACAAGGTTGTATTCTGTATTAACGGTGACATTATCGAAGATGCAAAGTGGGTCGATACAAGTTGGAGTGATAGAATATTCTTATTTGAGGTAGACTTTTAATTGAAAGTGAGGGTGATTGAGGATATGAACACAGCAGAAAAGAAAGAATTATTAAAAGATTATCTAGGCAAGATTCTTTCTAATCGAGTAGCATATATTAATGGTAATATTGTCCGAGCATCTAATTTTGCATACGATGATTTATTCCAAGATGTTAAAGAGTTGGATTTCGGTGATGTTAAGATAACAATTCGTCCAGAAGCGTTTAGCCTCAAAACAATTCAGTCATCAATAGATTTAAAGATTTATGAAAATGGTGAAGTAGAATTTTATGGAAGAATACCTGTATACACAAACAAGAAATCTTTGAACTTCGTTTCACAATTCAATAATAATAAAATCAACAAACTAATTTCAGTGTTAGGGCCTATTGTTTCTGAAATTGATAAAGAAGTAGCACTTATTGATGGAGAAGAAAAATCTTTAGAGTTAGCAGAGAGAAACAGCCTCATCAAAAATATTAAGAAAGACATCAAGTCTGGAATTAAGTTTGGTAAATTAACAACATTAGAGTTAAAACAATTAGATAGGTTGTTGTATAAAGCAGTTAAATAAGGAAAGAGGTACATCTTATGGTTGAGTGCAATGTTGAAGTTCGTTGTCCTGTATGTGGGAAAGTATATACTGTCAGGGTTCCACACGAAGGCTTTATTAAGTGGAAAAACGGTGACAGAATCCAAGAGTGCATGCCACACCTTTCTAATGAAGATAGAGAGGCTCTAATAACTGGTATTTGTGGTGATTGTTGGAATAGGATGTATGGGGAAGACGACTAATGATGATTGAAGAATTAGAAAAGAAATTAGAAGAATTGTTTAATAAGCAGGGTATTGGCAAGTGCATTGAACGATGGAAGAGTACAACTAAGTATGCTACCAAGACAGAAGAAGCATACATTGAAGCGTTAAAGTTAAGATTAAAACAAGGTGGAATACTTTAATTTGTATAATATCAAATAAGAACTTAAACCATGGGATAAAACCATGCTTTTATTTTCTCTTAAAACCGTTTTACACCCCCGGCCGTGCGACTTTTTAGACCTATTTTAGACCTAAAACCAATGGGCTGATACTCTGTTCAGAAAAAGCAAAAACAACGCTTAAAACCGCTCCTCCTGAACGGTGTAGGTAAATCGTTCTTATACACTTTAAAATGACTATATAGAGAACTTGCATATATTTGTCTTTGGGCGAAAACTATTGACAAGTAGCCACTTTTCTGTTAGTATGTGTACGAGGTAGATATAATGAAAAATAGCAATCTAATAAGACAGTGGTTTAAAGGGTGTGCAGTTTGTGAAACAGAACACTCGATTAAATTTTTCAATCCTTATTTAAACAACACCACAGAGATTTGGTATAACAGTTTTAATGACACATACGGATTTGCAAGGAAGAACTATTCTGGCAACTATCGTGCAGAAGATGATACGGCTGATGGCCTACTATTTAGCGATATTCAAAGGCAGTTTAATAATATGAGTTCTGTAAATCCAACATTAACAGATGTTGCAAATGTCTTACAGGAACTTAGAAAGAGGTTTGGTTAAATGACACAGTATAATTTCAGAACATTAACAAAGAACAGACTACGGGAAATGGCTAAGCGTGGTGAGATTCCTATTAATATCATGTACACTGATAGGGAAGACAATTTATTCGACTTTCTATGTTTTGAGGACCACTGTGTAGAATTTCATAATGGTTGTAGAGTAATACTAACTAGAGCAGACGCACGGAGTAAAATACCATTACCTGCCATTCACTCTCTAATCAATTTATTCAAAGGTGTGTATGGTTGCTATCATCTTGAGTTCGAGAAGGCTGATGATAGAGGTCTATGTGATAACGACCGAGAGGAATATTTCACATTCGTAATCAAGAAGAGTGAGAAAGAAGACCTCTCCGTTTCTGACGATTATAAGTTGGCAACAGAGAATATGGAAGAGGTTAAAGAAATCCGTAGCCTAGTCAACGAAGCAAAAGAGGTTCAAAAAACTTCGGTTGAACGTTTAAACCTATTATTTAGACAGGTCAATGAACTACGGAAATATGGTAACGACCTAAAACTAGACCAAGAACGTCAAGAAAAGTACAAGCAGAGGCTAAATGATTTTAATGATGAAGTCAGAGAACTAGAACTTAGATTGAAGAAAGATATCCCAGAATTAGACAAGAATCTGGATATTAATAACTTTAAACTTTAAAAAGTTGTATAATATAAGAGTACATATTATGAAGAAGTAGGAGCAGGAACTATGGAAAACTATAAACTCTCATATAGCAGGCAACAGCGTCTTAAAAAAGAGGAACAAGAACTTGATAAGAATGTTGCTGAAATAGATAAAAATAATAAATTCAATAACTCTGTAGCAGACATCAGAACAACCAAGGAATTATCGTTAAAAGAGATAGACAACTTCATTGGTAAAAAATCGCTACCAGAGGCAATGTCTGTTCACCCAAATATGGCATTTGTATGTCTTAGTTTTGCTACCGCAACTATTCTAACCACTATACTAAGCATTGTACAGATATTACTTACACACAAGGCAATCGCTACTGATATGATTGTTCTCTGGATGTTTTTGTCACTTGTACCTGCTATATTGTTATCGGCAGAGTTGGTGTATGAGATGCCAGATGCGGCGCACACTAGAATTAGGAAGATAGAAGAAAAAACGTTACAGCCTAACTACGTGATTAGTAGTGAGATTGTGGACTGCCCTATTGAGGTTAAACGAGAGTTATACTACCAACTTAAAGAAGGTTACGTGTATTTCTCTTATAATTTCTATTATCAAACTATGAAATACTTTACCGAGAGTGGTAAAGAAAAGTGTGTTAAGATATTAGATTATAATGATAGTAAAATCTACTATTCAAGAGAGTTTCATTATTTCAGAGACCAACTAGTACGAGATAAGATATACAGGATTTCGAGCATACTAACTGATAATGCATTTAAGGAGCAATAAAATGGCGATTAGAACTTATCTAATTTTTAAAGAGAATGGCAAAGAAGTATTGAACACCCAGATATTTGGAAACAACTTTTGGGATGATACATTCTTCACTGAAATATCTAAACTTGCTGGTATAGATTGTTTCCTAGAGTGTGAAGAAGTTGAAGTGCCGTTTGAAGAAGTTTTCAAACTGATGGAAGATGTGTTAGTTAGAGAAATAGAACAGTATCAAACAAAACTTGTTGAAAAGTGTGATTTTGATAACTATGTCTTTGAGAATACCTACACTAACCCACTTCTTGATTTCACAAACAACTTTATTAGTAGAGATGACAAGACAAATGAAGAGCCAAATGAGACTGTTAATATTGACATCAGTACAACCATCAGTTCTAAAGTTAATTTTATTATTCAGTTTGGGAAGATTTTTGCAACCTATAATTTAATGCAGAAATTAAAAAAATCGACCAAGAGGTTGATACATTATTAGAGGAAGAAAAGAAGAAACAACAACTAAACAAACGTAAGGCTAAACTAATTGAGGACAGTAAGAAATCAAGACATTTTGCCATTTATAAGTGGTTAGGATGGAATCTTATGCTTGAGTATGTATGTGGTAAAATCTTAGAGGCCATACTCGTTGTTCCTTTATTTCTCTTATACTGTACAGATGAGAACGTATGCGAAAAGGTAATTCATATTGTAGCGCCATCAATGACTGACCTTATCAGGATAAAGATGCTAAAGAATAAGTACATGATACCATTTAATGTTATTGATTGTCCGATTGTGATTAAACAAAAACTATATAGGATGTTAGATTATAATGATTACTACATTGTAAATAAAGGCGGAGATTTGGTATTATGTAATGCAGACTTTGAAGAAACAACATATGTTACATATATAAACAAAGAAAGTCCTGACCTAGACCCATTCATTGATTGGGATAGAGAATATAGTGATGAAGTAAGATATTTACTACGTCAGTTACAAGAAGGTGAATACTATTCTATTGCTGATATTATCACAGACAAGCAAGTGAAATATGAGAAAGGGAACTAAAGATGAAAAGATTTAGTGTGTTATTAGTTTTATTATTTTGTTTAGGGTTTATTATCACTAATTTTAATGCAGCCGATTTTAGCCCGACTAATGTAGCAAAAGAACTATTGGCAGAAGGCAAAGAGACATCTAAGGAAAATAAAGACCAAAGCACCCCTACTGAAAAAGACTGCTCTGCCAACGCTGAAACAAAGTTCGTATCAGATGTAAATGTGTCAGATGAACAAGTAGTTTCTGGAACAGATAATAAGGCAAACTTACGAGAACTCTATTATAAAGATGGTTACATTTACTTTAAATATCTTATGGCTAAGAATGATGAATTTTCAGTTGGTGGTACTTATGTTCAGACCAATAAGGCAAAGTTTGAAGTGAAGTTGGTAGAAGAAAACCCATACGTTAACCCGCCAGCACACCCAGATGACTATGAACTTACTGAAAAGGATAAGTATAAAGGTGAGACAACTGTAACTATCGAAAAGTTTAATGAAGATTTTGGTAGAGTATATGTTGGAGAGATTGCTGAGGGTGAAGTTTATGGCGGAATCCTTGCAAGAGTAACAACATATTATGTGGCAAAAGATGCATATTCTAATGGTTTATCAATGACAAGAACTGTTGATTACAGAAACTATATGAACTAAAGGAGAAAACGACACATGTTTACAAGTAGAGAATTTGAAGAAGAACTTGAGAGAAGTAGAAGAGAATTTAATAGAGAATTTAAGATTGTTAGAATATTTTTTATCGTAATGTTTGTTATCGGATGTTTAACTGCTACATTGATTACACCTTACAACAATTTAGTAGATAAGCATGCCAATGTGGAAAGTGCTTATTCTGTTATTGAAACAACCTTACAAAGACGAAACGACTTAATTCCTAACGTAGTCAATTCAGTTAAAGGTTATATGGCTCATGAGGAAAAATTACTAACTGAAATTACTAACGCACGTAAAGAGATTGGTAAAGCAGAAATTGAAAGTGGTTCAAACCTAGATAATTCAATTTCTAAGTTAATTGCATTAGCAGAAAGCAATCCAGAGTTAAAAGCGAATGAAAATGTAAATGCTTTAATTATTGAACTAGAAGGCACAGAGAACAGAATCATGGTTGCTCGTCAAGATTACATTAAGACAGTAACAGAGTACAATACATTGTTAAGACAATTCCCTACAAGTATTATTGCTAAGTTGTTTGGATTTAAGGAAGTTCAAGTTTTCCAAGCAAGTCCAGAATCTAACAAAGTACCAAACGTTGATTTAAAGTAGGTGTGATATGAAGAAACTTATATTACTGTTTCTATTATTATTCTCACCTTTAACTGTCAAAGCAGAGAATATTCCTACACAGGCACCTACAAACGGTGTCTATGACCCTAATAGGTATCTAACTGATGAAACTATCAATCGTATCAAAGAAATTAACGACAAGTATGCAGAAAGTGATTTAAAGCCACAGATTGGTTTTGTAATTGTAAATGAAATTGATGGTAACATTGAACAAATGGCCAATGAAACAGCGAGAAACTGGAAAATTGGTTTTTCTGATACTAATAATGGTATGTTAGTAATGATTGATATTAATAACCACAAGATTAGAACAGAGACCTCTAATAGTATGTCCACTTACATTACAGACTATGAAACATCTATCTTAAACGACTCTGTTAAATATGACTTTAGAAATGGTGATTATGACAGTGGTGTAAATGAATACTTGAATGAATACACTAAAATGATGGATAGAGTTGTAAGTGGTAAAGAACCAATGTCACATGAAGAAAAATATATGAGAATAATTTTATCTTTTATGATTTTCGCCATTGTTGCAGGTATGATAGGAGTATTGCTGACTAAACTAGTCCAAATATTTAGTGGTGGAGATGACGATGATGACGGATACTATGGTGGTGGAAGTTCTGGTTCACATTATCACCATTACTATTCAGGTAGTTCTTATAGTAGTCGCTCTTACTCTAGCGATAGTTCAAGTAGTAGTTCTAGTTCTTCATCAGGTTGGTCTGGTGGTGGCTTTGGTGGTGGAGGTAGCACAGGTGGTTGGTAACAGGTTCGATTTAACACTTCCAATATTTAAACATTGGAGTAAAGTGTTTAATAACTATGGGTATAAGTTGATTAATAGTAGTTATTATTCTTCAAATTATTCAGAAAACTGTATTAGTATCGTTCCTATCAATGTAGAAGATGCCAACCAATATCATTACCCGTGCTTAGTTCATGGTCGAAGTACCAAGGGATTTGGTATTAAGGTTAAGTACTGGAAGAATTTAGGTAATAAATTTGAGCGTAAAGAGCCAAAAGAACTTACCAAATTGTTAAAACAATTCATTAATGAATTAAACACTGGCAACAAGAGTAAGAAATATATTCAAGAAAAGCAAGACGAATTAAATAAAATTGCAGAAGAATTAAGTAATGTATACATAGAATGGCAAGAGTAGTACGTGATAGAGATTGATTAAATCGGACAAACTAGAAGAAAGGAGCACTCCATGTACGAAGAACGAAATCGTAAAATTAGAGAAAACGGTAGAGCAACTAGAGAAAGACGTTCTTACATGGAATGTCGTGTTATCTCCGTAAAGGTTCAAGAGAATAGGCTGTCTACAGCGAAGTTAGAGAAATTAAAGCGTTGTTTTCTTGAAGGCAAGTGGTTGTATAACGCAGTAATCGCTACCGATTCATTATCTCTTAAAGATACTTCTTGTGTTCAAGTTAAGGTTAATGGTACTTTTGAAACCAGAGAAATCAATACACTTTCTGTGCAAATGAAACAATCAGTTTTAGATAGTGTTAAAACTAATATTATTAACTTATCTAAAGCCAAGAAGAAAGGTTTAAAAGTTGGTAGACTTCAATTCAAGAAAGAGTGTAATGAGATTAATCTGAAACAGTTTGGGCGAACTTATGCCATTAAGGGCAAAAATAAGATTAGAGTCCAGAATATTGGTATTTTAGTTGTAAATGGTCTTGAACAGATTAACTTAGATGAAGTAGAATTTGCGAACGCTAAACTTATTCAAAAGCCATCTGGCTACTATATTTATCTAACGGTCTATACGAAGAAACAATCACAACCAACAACCGAAAAAGAAATTCTCGGTCTAGATATGGGAATCAAAGACCAATTGACGTTCTCTAATGGAGTTAAGGTAAACTTTTACTTGGAAGAAAATGAACAACTTAAAGGGTTGATGAGGAAGTTAAATCGTCAAGTTAAGGGTTCTAACCAGTATAAGCAAACTTTAAGTCGAATTAAGAGAATTTATGAGTATTACAGCAACAAGAAAAACGATGTGGTGAACAAACTAAATTCAGTTTTAGAGAAAAACTACATCATCTGTTTCCAAGACGAATTATTACGTCAATGGCAACAAACGAAATCTAAGCATGGATTCAGTTTTGGAAGAAAAGTCCAACATGGGATTTTAGGTCGAGTTAAGGATAAATTAAAGAAAAATTCATCTAATCACGTATTAGAGAGTTCAGTTCCAACGACTCAAACCTGTCCTGTGTGTGGATGCTTAACGAAACATGGTTTAGATAAGAGAATATACCATTGTAGTCATTGCGGATTCGAGAACCAAGACAGAGATGCTCATTCTGCAAATATGATGGTACTATTGAGCGGGTATGGAACGTATCGCTCGTTAAACACGGATACTGTTAGCACCGAGAGGATGGTTGGTTTCTTAAACAATCTGTCTCATCTTGGTGTGGTAGTAACTACCAACAGTATGGAAGCACGTCACTAAGTGGAGTGTAGTTCATAGATTGTTTAATTCTTCTACAATTCTATTCAATTCTATATACAGAATGGACAGAATGATGTATAATATTGATATGGAAGAACAATACAAGTTAGATTTAATCAAAGCAATACAAGAAACAAAAGATGGTGAAGTCAGTATAATTCAATTACCGATTGAATTAATCTCGACTTCTACTATGTACAAATAAGGAGAAATGTATTATGATTAGCAAAAAGATTTTAGCGGTAATGTTTTACACATTTGTATTAGGATTATCTGTCTGGGAACTATTCAGTTGGGGAAGTTCACCACTAGATAAAACAGTAGCATTTTTCACAATCCTGTTATGTGTTAAAGGCATTGTAGAAAACCTAACAAAGAAGGAGTAATATGAGTACAACACGAATTGATGAAATTATCGAATATTTAACAAATAATGGGTTAGCACCGGAAGATTTTGAGAGAAATAATATTTCTGCGTGTCTTAATTACGATTCGTATTATATTGATATTGATTTAATTGGTAGTGAACTAAATACGGAATTTCTCGCTCCACTTGACCGGCATACAGGTTTCGGTCAAAGTTGTGTAAATTTCATAAACTCATTTACAACGGATTGGGAAATTTATGAAGGATACCTTAAAATCAGATTCAATACCAAAGATAAGCAAAATTTGTTAGACACGCTAGAACGTTGTATTGCGAGATTTGTAAGAGGAGAATAAATAAACATGAGAGTAAATATGAAAGAGACTTGGGATATTTTAGACAATCCAAAAGTGGCGTCAGTTAAATGTATTAAGCCAAAGAATTTGACATTCACAGTACATAAGAGCATGAGTGTTCTTAACGCCCTGAAAATGGCAGGAAAATAATATGAAAGAACAATTATTAGCACTAGAGAAAAAGTTGCGTGACAACATCTATGAATTTGCAGAAGAGAATAGTGGTAAGCCAGTAGAGGAAATCTTAGCCATGCTTGGTCTTGAATATACTCTTAAAGATGGTGTGTATTCTTTCACAGCATCCGAAATTGATACACGTGAGTTAATTTACATGACGTACGATGGAACATGGTTAAATGTGCATAACACAAGAGATGATAAACCTGTTAGTATAGATAGTGCTTTTAACTGTCCTGCAGGTAAAGAACTAATTATTGAGATTTTATTTGCAACTACATATAGCAATAACTTAGTTTGTGCCATGATGGAGGCTATGGATAGAGCAATAATTATAAATGAGTAGAGCCACAGGTTAAGTGGTTTTTCTTGATACAGAATGTAAGAGGTAGAGTAATGAAAGAACTTCAAATTTGCTTAGAAAATTGTGATGTGATTAAGGTACCTTGGGAGAGTGTTGTTAATCTTTCAATATACAAGGTTCACAAGACGTATCACTTCTCTAAAAATATGAACTTAGAAATGTTGGTTGCAGACGATATATTATTGACACTTTCTAAGAGTGCAGATTTGCCCCATCAAGCATTTGGTGTAGGTAAGTTCACTACAACGTTTAAGCGTTTGTATGATTGTAGAGATATAACATCATTATCTCTTATTCACGATGATGGCAAAGAAGAAGAATTTTATGTCACTCATGATGAAGATGAGTTAAAATGTTATAACAAACTTCAATTAGTGGAGTTAGATAGTTATGGAAATCTAGTCATCAAGATAGGTAAAGATGTATGTTCGTGGTAATTGTTGCAGGTTCAAGAAGTTTTAGCGATAGGTCATTAATGTACAAGAAACTAGACTATTACCTTCAAAATCAAGAGCAGGTTCTTATTGTTCATGGTGGTGCTAAGGGAGCAGACACTTGTGCCGCGATATATGCAAAAGATAAGAACATTAAAACAAAGGTATTTCTGCCAGATTGGGATAAGTATGGTAAGAAAGCAGGTATTTTGAGAAACATTGAGATGTTTGAATATGCATCGCAGTTTCAAAATAGAGGCTGTGTAGTTTTTTGGGATGGCAAATCTAAAGGAACAAAAAATGGTATTGAACTTGCAGAAAAATACAATGTCCCTTTACGAATAGTTGAGTTTAGATAAACGGATAGAGGCATTTCCAGAACGATTTGCCTTTTCTTTGATATATAACATGCGAGGAGATTAAAATAATGAAAGAAATTAGAATCCTTTTAGAAAATTGTGATGTAATTACGGTTGATAGTAAAGATGTAAAGTTTTTAGATATGGAACAAATAAATAAGTTGCCTCAAGACATAAACATAGTTTGTCAAACAACAAGAGAAATGTGTACTACTGATAGAGTCACTTTAATACTGTCTAAGGATGCCAATTTACCTCATAGAGAATTTGGTGTTTTTGATGAAACAACAGTCTTTAAACGCTTGATGAAACGTAGAGACATTGTATCTTTGACGATTGTTTATGAAGATGGTAAAGAAGTAACATATCATGGGCCTTACGATGAGAATGAACGTTTAATTGGTAATTTAGCAACTGTTCGTAAAAATGGTAAGGAAGTCGTGTATTATGTGTCTTATGATGAGTTTGAACATGGATTTGATAATAAACTCCAAACAACAGAGTTAGATGATAACGGAAATTTAGTAATTAAGATAGGAGAGTTTAATGAATAGATTAATTAAATTAGGGTTAGTGTCATTGTTAGCATTACCTATTGTAGGTTGTGCTAAACAAGATAAGTTAGTATCTGAAAATACTAATACTACAAAAGAAACAAAAGACACCAAAAATCAAGAAACAATAAATAACTCTGAAGTAACTGAGAAGAACTTTAAAGACTTCCCAGAGACAGGTGAAAAGTACTTCACATATGATGAATGGCAAGAAGGTTATGTTATCTATAGTTGTACTTCTGACGATAAGGTTGTTCGTGTACCAAAGGAAATTAAAGGTAAACCTGTTATCGCAATTGGAGAACGTGGTCTAGCAAACCTAAAGAACTGTGAGGCAATTGTATTACCAGATACAGTCCGGTATATTGGAGTCGGTGCGTTTGCAATTGACAATAAGTTAAAGTATGTACACTTAGGTAAGTCAATAGAAACAGTAGAAGATGGTGTTTTCAACTCTGATAGTTCATTAGAATCAGTTGTATTCCCGGAAGGTACAAAGAGTATTGGAACATTAGTATTCTGGGGTACACGGTCAATTAAATCCATTA
>ERZ1674245.25-NODE-25-length-49751-cov-7.916291_pt1 | contig 49751 bp, 51 predicted proteins | sample MGYA00581205_ERZ1674245 | MGnify/ENA primary metagenome ERZ1674245 (study PRJEB41354, sample SAMEA4873314) | human saliva metagenome | biome: human-associated habitat [ENVO:00009003]; feature: mouth environment [ENVO:08000002]; material: saliva material... | reverse complement strand
GCGAAGAATCTCATGGGTGAAACCGATGGGAAAGTCAAGGACAATGCGACCCGCGACGGCTTACAGTCCACCATCGACGACACCGCTAAGACCCTTGATGAAGCACGCGAAGCGGTAAAGAATCGCTCGCACGTGGGCGATGACCGCAAGTGGAACGTCGATGAGGAAAAGAAGCTCACCGATGCTGTGAATGCTTTGGGTGAGAAGTCGAATCAGGTTCGTGATTCGCGTGGTCAGTGGGAGTCTGAGCAGGCTGCTCAGGCCGCTGCCGCTGCCGCCGCTTCCTCTTCTAACTCTGGTCGTTCTTCCTACAGTAACGGTGGCGGCTCCTACTCTCGCTCTACCGGCTCTACTGCTGGCCGTTCGTACAGCAACAACGGCGGTGGCTCCGCTGCCTCGCAGTCATCCGGTTCTACTGGCGGTTCTCAGGGGCGCGCTACCGGCGAGAGCTACTGGGTTCACACGCAAGAAGTAGACCCCAGCCTTGGTTGGACTTGCTCTGGCAGTCTCGGAAGCGACCCCTCTCGTTGCTGGGGGCACGACGGCAAGGAAATGCACAAGGGCGCAAACGGTGTCTGGCACTGACCTCACCTCTCAACCAAAAACACAACCACTCCAATAGAAAGCAGGCCAACTATGGCTACTCTGAACACGTTCACTATCGTCGGTGGCCTCACCGCTGACCCCGAGGTTCGTTTCAACACGAACGGTAAGGCTATGGCAACGTTCACGATTGCAAGCAGTGAGCGCAGCTATGACCGCGAGCGCAACGAGTGGGTAGAGAAGTCCACGCTGTACATGCGTTGCGTCTTGTGGGGCAAGGCCGCTGAAAACGTCGCTGAAACGCTCCGTAAGGGAGACCGCGTGATCGCAACCGGCACGCTCGTTGCCTCTTCCTACACTGACCGTGACGGCAATAAGCGAACCTCCACGGAAATGCGTGTCGAAGAAGTTGGCCCGTCCCTGTTGTTCAAGACCTACAAGGCCACGGAAACGGGCGCTCCGCGCCAGTATGACGCTCCCCCGGCTTCCGTAGACTACTCGGACGAATACAACCCCCAGCCCCCGTTCTAATGCCTACCGCAAGCGAGATCATTGCCGCCGCTCGTAGCGCAGCCACGCTACCCGCCTGCGAGCGGCGCGCAATGTGCATCAACCGGAAAGAACAACAGCGGCAAGAACTTGCTAGGAGAAACAGGCTACGCACGGAACGGGAAAACCTCATTCCCCCCCACGTACTGTTACCTGCCTTTCAAGGACGGCATGAAGGTCGTTAGTCCGCCTGAGAGTAGGCCAACGCCCGTAGCGGCTATCCTCGTGTCGTCAAAACAGAACCCAGAAAACCTGTATATCGCGGCAATGGTCGGCCCCGTCCCCAAGGGGCGTATCCTCACGTGGCTCGGACGAGACCACGCATACATGATCGGGACCACCCTATGCGTGTATGCGCGCGGAAACGACCCGACAACAAGGCACGCCGTCAAGCACGTGAGAATCGCACACGCGGGAGATTGGATTATCAAAGCCCAAGACGGGCTGCGAGTCCTCTCCCCGCGTAAGTTCGCAGCCTACTACCAGATCATTGCCCTCAACGGGGAACACAACCTAGAAGAAGCGAGGTGAAACCGTGGCCCGAACACCACTACAGAACTCCTACAAAAGCCTAGCCTTATGGACCGAGACTCTACTGCGAGTCAAAGAACAACGCGGCTGCACAAACAAGGAGATCGCCAAGGCCCTCGGCATAGGCACCACTCGCCTAGCGAACATCAACAGCGGGAACCGTGCCCCCACGATGCCCGAGTTCCTTACACTCCTCTCCCTCGCTGACACCGGTAGGAAAGTGAGCACGGTGCGAATACGAGAACTGGTAGACGCACAGAACACCGATAACGTATAGTTTCAGAGAAAGCCTTTATTACACTGGTTTTAACGGCTTTCTGGAGGGTTTTTTCCCGGCTCTGGTGGCTTTGACAGGTTCACCCAGGGCCGGGAAAAACATTTTTTGCACCTAAATCAGTAGTCCCAGCACTCCATCCCGTCGTAACGGTTCGGGCCTTCCGCTGGGACAGTTTTCCAGACGTTAAACCCGACTTGCTGTGTGAGGCGACGTTCTTGGATTCGCCCGCTGCGCGCCTGCACTTCAATGACCATGCCGCGCCTTGCTGGGCCGTCAGTTTTTACTCCAAACGTGCCGTCGGATAGTTTCACCCAACGCCCCCGCGTCTCCATCGAATACCCAAAGTACGGCATGATCTTGTCCCTTCCTCGCTAGGTCTAGAACATGTACAGTCTATTTTCCTGCATGGAGTCGGCAATTTCGGGCGGAATAACACCAATCTGGTAGGAGTAAGCGAACATGCACTGTCTGAGGACAGACAGGTAGGTGTCTCGGTACGCGCCCTCGAACATGCTGTCAGCCGCAGTGAGCGTCGCGCTCACAGCCGCACGGTGGGCAACCCATGAGGCGTTGACGGTTTCCCTGATCTTACGCCGGTTTTCGTCGGTCTTTTCCTCATATTCTTGGGGAACGCGAATGAACCCGTAGCGACTGTATGGCGGGTTGACGGCTAGTGGTTCACCGAACAGGTCACAGGTGCGGCCTTGCCTCGGGAAACCGCCTTCTTTCGTTGTTTCTACGCGGATGCGCCGCGCAATGTTCTCGTAGTCTTTCCGATTTGGTGCGTGCTCGTCTACGGTGGCGAGGAGGCTTGCTGCTACGCGGCGGATGGGCACGGCTCCGGTCCACGGGCCGACAACGTTCCACGCGGCTGTTTCCCCGTGCTTGTCGTATAGGGCGAACTGCGTGTAGACGATGCCGTTTTCTTTCTTGGCTGTGGCGGCTTGGAGAAACGCCCTGAATGAGCGGATTGTTTTCGACCTGAACTCGTATCGCTCGACCTGTGGTGTTTCCTCAAAGCGTGCGATTTCAAGGTTCGCGGGATAGATCAGCATGGCTTGTTTTTCTCCGTTCCGGTGTTTTAAGCGAGGCTATTGCCTGTTGGCTGCGATTGTTTAGATATCGGTTTAGAACGTTTCTAACGTAAGCGTCGTGGAAGGTAAGTTTCGGTGACGTATTGGTTCACTAGCGACCTGCATTTGGGTAGCCCGCAGCTCACCAAACAGCGCGGCTTCCGTAAGGATATTGCGGCGCATGACGATGCGATCATGAGTGGCCTCTTGGGGAAAGTCCGTCAAGGCGACGAGGTGTTCATTGTTGGTGACGTGACCAGTGGGGGCGCTCGTAGCGTTGAACATGCCGTCGAACTGTTGGCCCCGTTGAAGAACCGCGTGGGATATCGGCGTATGCATTTGGTACGCGGCAACCATGAGGCGAACACGGCGCGCGAGAACGCCTTGTATTGCACGGTGTTTTCAACGCTCACACCGATGCTGAACTTTTTCGCTGACGTTGACGGTTTCGGCCCCGTGGAGGTCGATGTCTGTCACTATCCGCCTCTCCAATTCGTTGATGCGTGTAACCGGACGCGCTGCCACGTGCGCGACGGGGAAACAATGGCCGCGCCTCTCCCCCGGTTCCGGTGGTCGCGTCCGCTAGTGAAGTCCGCCGGAGCGTGGAGGCGCGTCTACTTGTATGGGCATACGCACGCGAAAACACCGTTCCTCGGTGGGGATGAGGGCGTGGCAGTGAATGTCGGCGTGGACGTGTGGGGCTTGAAACCCGTGTCTTTAGAAGAGATTTTGAGTGTGACGAAAAAGAAAGCACCTAAATAGGAAATAGATTTTGCGTTTTGTGGCGGTTTTAGTACGATTATGAGCGTACAAACACCGCCGATAGGCACCAAACCGAAAGACAAACCCATCATGACTCAACGCATTTTCATTCCCGCGCCCGTTATTGACGACACTGCCGCAGGGAAGGCCCCGCGCTACGCGCGTCTCATCACCGAATACTGCGGGTGGGACGAGAAGTACGCTCAGGCAGCAGAAGAACTCACTCGCCAGCTTGCCGACATGCATCCGCGCATGTTCATCGACAACGCCGATAAGGTGTCTAACTCGTACATCAAGCAGTTCCGTATTTCCCGCTCGCAGGTCGCTCACCAGTCGTTCTCTATGCGCCGCGCACTCGCTGGCCGTAAGGACCGTAAGCAGTATCTCCCGCTTGCTGCCGCTGAACTCGCGTTGCTTGCCGTCAACAAGGACGGCGCTGTGCGCTCGTTGGAGGAGATTGAGGAACTGGCTTCACAAAGTTCGCTTGTTCGAGAGATTTTGACGCGCGATCAGGCCGCTATTGACCGTATTCTCGGCGCAGATTCATTCAGTCGCGTCGTTGATTATGCGCAAAAGGCGCTAAATACACGGGGCTGAGACCACTAAAACTCTGCTAGGGACGCATATTCATTCATTTGTGTGAGTGAGTGCGTCCCTAGTTTGTTTCCACGACGGTGCGGACGCGATATACCCTAAAACGCTCCCCCGGACACTGGGGTGAGCGGCTAGGAACTCTTCAAGATTACGGGCTGCGCTCTTCACGATGGGGGCAGCGTCGATCATGGCCTTGAGGTTGATGCCGTCCTCAACGTATTTCAGTGTGAGAGTGTCGAGGTCTTTAACGGCTTCCTCGAATGGGATGTCGCTGTCGATATCGACGGTTTCTTGGTAGGCGCGGTATGCGAGGAACCCATCGTCGAGTGTCCCAGCTAGGGAGCCGTCTTTTACGCCTTCAATGGTGCTAGACGTTGCCTCTAACAGTGGGATGTTCCGGTACTGGTGGGTTTGTTCGCGTCTCTTGTCGTTAGCTGCTGCGGCTGCGCTCGTCGCATACAGGTTGTAGCGTGAAGCGTCCTTATCAGGGTCGTTTTGTACGGCTCGAATAATTTCCAACGTGGGTACGTCGTAGCGTCTAGCGACTTCCTTGATAGACGCGAACGTTTGCCACAGGCCTGCCGGGTCAGCGAGCCTCATTCTGCTGAAGTAACGCACGGTCTTAGCGGGGCGTTGACGGCCACATAGGAGGCGTGAACTGGTCGCGCTTAGGCTTGTCGTACTCTTTCAGGGCCGGGGGTTTCCCGGATTGCGTGTAGGAAGCACGGCGAGGCTTGCGTGTGCGTTGGCGTTTGATGTGGAACATGGCTTGGTCTTTCTGGTTGATGGTCATTTGGTTTGTTCTTGGAGTTCGTCGAAGAAGTCCTCAAGGAGCGCGTCAACGAGGGGCTTCGTTTCGGGAGCGGGGGTTTCGTGTTCTGCGAGCAGTTTGAGTGAACGCATTTTTGAGCGCCCATTCAGCATCTCGACCTTGACTTTACGGTTAGGGATAACGTTTACCGCGCTACCCATGAGGGTTTTGAATTCCTCACGGTAACGGCGGCTCACGTATCCGTCTTTCAGGATTGAATAGATCGTGTCCTTGTACACCTCGAACGTGAGCGTAGCGTCAGGGTTCGTGATCTTTGGCGCTAAAGCTGGGAGGGCTTCTGCGAGGAGCGTGAGGATAACTGAGGTTGTGTTCGCGTCTTTCGCTAGGGGTGTTTCTTTTTTCCAAAGCACGGTTTCGTTGTCCGCTTTCAACATGATTGTGCATGTGCGGCCTCCCACTCTGGCGAACAGTGGGGAGACGTATGCGACCACCGTGTAATCCTTATGAGTCTCGTTGCTGGTCATTTCTGGCTGCTTTCGATGAGGTGCTTCGTATCTTCGAGGGTGGTCTTGTATTCGAGGAGGCTTTCGTAGATTCGCCCCGCTCGGGAACTGTATGTGTCGTCTGGAATGGCGAGCTTGTTCTTGATATATCCCACGCCACCCGTGAGAACACCCTCGTAGGCTTCCTCTAACGTCTGCTCGGGGGCGAATAAGGCTCGGGCTTCACTGCGTCCCACATGCGGGAGGAACGCGGCTGTGACGTAGTTTGGGAGAACTAGCCGGGGGCTTGCGATGATGAGGTCCGAGAGCTTCTGACGGCTCATGGGGTCAAGGAGACGCAACGGGTTCTTCACGTTAAGAGAGCGCACGTGAGAGTTAACGTCGTCCCACATGAGGGTTTCTACCCCACAGTAGCGGGTGAGCTTGTAGGCTCGTTCAACGATTTTTGCCGTGCAGTAAGGGTTGGTACATTCGAGGCGCGTATAGTCCACTCTAATTTGCGTAGCCCACCCGCAATCAGGGCAAACGGCGGGGAGCTTGCGGGCTGCTGCGTTTACCTCTGGCAGTGGGATTGTGGCGTTTTGTAGGGACGATACGGACGGCATGTGTTCTCCTCTGTTGTTACGCAAAAGAATACCATACGGTACCCAAATAGTAGCAGTACGGCCTAAATGACTTTCGTGACCAAGTTGTAAATCCCAGCGGCCAAAACACCCGTCGTCAACAGGGCAGACGCAAGCAAAATCAACACCATCACCCCAATAGCCTTGGGGATAGGGAGCCACTTGCGCGCACGGTCGGGGCTTCCGAGAGCTTCATCCGCGTGACCGCCCGGCGGAACCGCGTAGCCGCCGAACGTCAAGAACGTGAACGCCCCTACCCCAGAGAAAACAAGGTCGATAGCATATGCGCCTGCAAGAAGAACATCCCACACGATGAGGAGCAAACCGACAACAGAGATAGCCAGCGAGAACGTGCCGTCGAGGCTCGCCGCGTCCTCTAGCTGCTTTTGTTCCTTGATCTGCACAATGTTGTCGCGTTCGGTTTGGCTGAGCTTGTCGAAACTGGCACTAGCAAGCTGGACACCCGCGAGTTCTTCCATGTCTTGAGAGGACATGCGCTTGGTTTCGCCCTGCGTGCGTGGAGGCATACCGGGGAGGTCAAAATCGGACAGCATTCCGGTGTTTACGACGTTCGAGTCCCCGCTGTTGGAGGCGAGGTTCGTGGAGGCTTCGTCGATGTGCGGGAGGTCTTGGAGTTTCTTCCCGTCTTTGCGGGAGAACTTCAAGATCGGGCCGATACCACCGGGGTAGCGCGTGCGGTCAAGGGTGGTGACTTTCGCGCCGGAGTCAATGGTATGGACCGTGTTGCCTTCAACGTAGTCGCCTGCAATCCAGTGGCGGGACGTGCTTCCAGCCATTTGGACCATGATGACCACGAAATACCCTTCGTTCATGGCGTTACGCACGTCATCTTCACTGAACTGGTTGCTTCCACGCCCGGCACCATTCGTGTCCCCGTCAATACCGGCGAGAGTGAGTTCACCGTTGGTAATGTTCTCCACGCCCTGCTTAAAGCCTTGAGAGTTGTTCTGGTAGAGCCAGCCCTGCCCGTCGAACGGTGAGTCCTTGTCTGCGTCTTGGAGTTTCTTCGCTTCAGAACGCATATCGAGGACCGTGTATCCGCGTGCTTTCACTCCCGCACGGACTTCCATTGCGGTGAACGCGAAATTACCACACCCAGCCGCACCAAGATCGTATGAGTCTTGCTGCGACATTCCCTTGTTTTCTTTGGGGTTGTAGTTGAAGTCAGAGTCCGCGCAATACTGACACCACGTGGAGGGCTTGTCTTTCTGGTTATGCGGAGACGAGGACTCGTCATAAGCGTATGACGGCCCCGAGAACGCAAGCGCAAGCACCGACACCATGAGCAGTACGACGACTGCGAGGTATCGCCTCGACAATCCCTTAAAACGTGTGGCAGACAATTGCAGCGAACTCATCCTTCTTCCTCATCGAGCCGTGTAAATACCGATATGCTCACGCCCGTCACGCTCAACCTCAGTTTGGAGGAACCTCTGGGTAAACGAGGGCAAGTGGTACCAGAACTGCTCTTGACCGCCCCACAGGTAGTGGACACCGGGGTCAGCGATACGCATAGAGTCAGTGTTCGGGTCATAGGACGTGACAACCATGATGTGAGAGAACGTGCTGTTCGGGTGATCGTTGTAGTGCGGCCCGCCTCGGCGTTCTTGCGCGTCAACAACAGTGGGTATCCCCTTACGGAAAGAGTTCTTCACGGCTTCACGGACTTGATCGACCGTAGGCGTGTGAATCGTCGTGTAAGCGTCGTATCCCAGCCACTTGTTCATGCCGTACTCGAAACGACGGTCATGGAAGCTCGTGTACCCGTATCCGACGGTGTTCATGTAATCGCGGCTTGCGAGCGCGTTAATGCTCAAAGGAACGCCCTGCGCGGAGCGGTGAGCGCCGATAGCGTTAAGAACCATCCACCCGCTCGTCGGGCCACAGAAATAGTTGTTCGGCTGCCCGGCCCACGCGACGTTGAAGTCGTGGGCTTTTTCGAGGACACCGTGCTCAAAGTTCTGCTTATGACGGTTACCGTCCCAATAGGGTTCGGAAGTCGGGTAGCCCAAGTGTCCGTGCTCGTAACCGTGGTTACCGTATTCACCGAGCAATTCGCCTGTGACCGCGTGAGAGCCGGTACGCGGCGACCAGTATGCGGTGCCGCCTTGGAAACGCTGGTACACGCCACCGTTCGCCGTGCCGGTTTCGTCGCTCAGCGGGTATCCGAGTTCCCCTCGTTCCCAGTTGTAATAGCGATAAGTGCCCATGATCGCGTCGTGGACGAAATAAGAGTCCGAACCGGGATGCCAGTAGGCTGTGCCGCCTTGGAAAATCTGGAACACGCCGCCGTTCGCGGAAGATGTTTCGTTACTGGTCGGGTAACCGAAACGTCCCCATTCGTATCCTGCGCGGCCGTATGCTCCCAGCATCGCACCATGCACGTAATAGCTGCCAGTACGAGGGTGCCAGTAAGCGGTGCCGCCTTGGAAAGTCTGATACACGCCACCATTAGCCGTGGCAGTTTCTTCGCCCGTCGGGTAGCCCATCTGGCCGCGTTCCCAGCCCTGAGCTTCCCACATGTTGCGGATACCCCCGGTCACTCGGTGTGCGCCGGTAGATGGGTGGAAGTAGATCGAGCCACCAGTGAAATGCTGATATGCGCCACCGTTGGCCGCGTCCTTCATCTCGTCATTCAGCGGCCAACCCAGCGAACGGCCTTCTGCTTCTGCGCTCTGGTAGCGTTCAAGGATTTTGCCCCAAATAGGGTGCGCGCCTCCCCTGCTACTCCAACTGATCTGACCGTTCTCATAGGTCTGTACCGCGCCGGGGACACCTGCAATCGTCCGGTTTACTTCATCGGACGTGGGGAACCCGAGAGGCCCGTTCTCCCACTTGTAGGAGCCGTAGGCCCCGTGGATTCCACCGCGTGAAGCATGAGCACCATACTGGGCGGTCCAGTAGATTTGACCACCACGATAGAACTGAATGAACGCGCCGTCACGCAATGGGACTAGCCCAGACGTAGCAGAGCCGAGGACACCGTTCTCGCCGCCCATTTCTTGCCAATGTTGGCGGATGAAGTCGGCTGCGGCAGGCGTAGTGGGGGTAGGTGTTGGCGTGGGTGTCGCTGTGGTAGGTGCGGCGGTGGGGGTTGGTGAGACTGTGGGCGTTGCTTCACTAGGTGTTGTTGCGCTGGGCGTGCTGCTTGCCGAGGGCGCGGGTGACGGCGTAGGGGTCGTTTCAGTGGCGGTCACGGACGGGGACGGTGAGGGTGTCCCGCTGGTTACGTCAGCGAACGCGGTCGGTGCGACACCTACAGCGAACAGTACCGCAAGGGCACACGATGAAGTGATAAGCGACGGACGCATCAGTATTTTCTCTCCTGTTGGTTGATGGGGTAAGCGCGAGTTTGTTGCCTGTCTTTAACGCTACTGCGCGAGCCTAGCGGCTCGTTTTTTCATGCGTTGTAAGGCTTTCGCGGTACGGATAATAGCCGCCTCGCGGTCGAACTCAAACACGGGAAGCGCGGGTTGGTCTTTCATGTATCCGATTGCACGCCGCACGATGTACATGTTCTGCGCGTGAACACCGAGGTCGAACATGAAGTTGTTTCCTGTCGCGGGATACTCGTCGAGGATGTTCTGCAACTTGGTTTCCGTGTCATCTTCTAGTTTGATCGCCGCACTAGGGGTCTTTATGTACCCTAAGTCGTTTTCGAGGGAAGCCCACTGTCCGCTACGGGTTTTGAGCATCCACATGTAGCCGCCCGCCTCGAACTGCTTAGGGAGCGTGGCCCCGCGTTCTGCCGCGTATTTCCAGAGTCCTTCGTGGAGGCGCGTCTGGTCTGGCGAGTAGAGGCCGCATAGGACTTTCAAGGTGGGTTGAGCGTTGATCTTTTCGTCCTCGCCCGGTTTCCCTAGTGTCACGAGGACGCTTCCGTTTTCTTCGTCCGCGTAGATGAGTGCGCGGGGTGTTTGGAACACCATGAGAGTTTGCCTGTCTGCGCTCTCGGGCTTGAATGGCGCGCCTTCTTCCATCACGGTCTCATACATGGACACAAGGTCAGTTTCAGACAGGGCGCGCGCCCCGTTCGACTCGATGATGAGACGAGCGAGGCGCGTCACGTTCACGCGGGACAGCAGGAACGCCCCTGAGAGCGCCGGGCCACCGACCGTAGGCTTTGGGAGGGCAACCCAAAAGAACTCCCCCACAAGGGGCATGTAGGCTGCGATCAGGCCGCGTAGAGTGCCGTCAGCGTCGGGGAATGTTGCCCCGTAGCCGCGAGCGCCCATGAATGATGCTTCATGCCATCTCATGCTGCGCTACCTGTCAGTGCTTCAACGGTTTTTACGTCGCGTTCTGCGATTGCCTGAGCCACCCAGAACGGGTTGCGGGCAGGCTTGTACTTGCGGAGGCGCTTACCGGTTTCAGCTTCGGCGCGTAGGAGAATCTTCGCGTAGTGCAAGCAGATAGCGTCGGTGCGCCTCTGAGCTGCGGGAACGGTCTTGAACTGTTCCTTATCCATGTAGATACGTCCACCAACGCCAGCGAAAATGTGAACGGCTGCGTGGCAGCGGTTACATAGGGTCACAAAGTTACTGGCAGTGTCAGCGCCACCAAGGTACACGGCGGTGATGTGGTGGCATTCCAACAGTCCGAGGTGAATGTTGTCCTTATAGCCTTCACCGAACCCACACGCCTGACACTTCGCGCCGTCGCGCATGAGGATAGCTGCACGGGTTTCGGGCGGGAGCGGCTGGCGGTTCTTGGGGTCTTGGATAACGTCTTTACCGAGGCCGGGGAACCGGTCGTCAAGGTCGTCGCCCTGACTGAAAGGCTTGTTGAAGATCGGGACGACTTCGCCTTCGTCGAGAAAGTCCTCGTCTTTCAGGCCACTGAGTTCGTCTTGGAGGAGCGTGTTCTCCAAGTTTTCACGGTCCTCGTCGGTTAGCCCGGCGAAAAGGTTTGCTTCAGTGTTGAGTTCGTCGCGGACGCTGATGAGTTCTTCACCCATGCCGAGGAGCTTTTGGACTTCCTCATCGGGCAATGGGGCTTGTTCCTCGTCGTTTGCGAGGTCTTTTGCCTCTTCAACGTCGTTGACGCTGCGAGTGTCGTCGATTGCGCGCGGGTTTTGTTCGTCTCGGCGTGCTTTCTGCAAGCTGTTGTAGCTCTTGAGGAGTGAGCGCTTCCCGCTGGTGAACTCGTCAATGATTTCGGGGTATTCGCATTCCATTACGTCGCGTAGGCGCATACTGTCGCCCAAGTCGATGCCAAGGAGCCAGTCGAGGGCTGTGGCTTCGACCGTGTAGGAGCGGTCTACGGTTTGGAGCATCTTCCAGATTTCGGGCCACGTGTGCTTTTGGTGGCGGTTGAGGACGAGATGGAAGAATATTGCTAGTTCGCTGGACTGCTGGGGGTCGCGGAAGCGGATGATCGTCGCGGGGACATCTTCAAGGTTGTAGGTCAGGGCTGCGGACATGCGTCGGAAGCCGTCGAGGAGCTTGTAGCGTGCTCCCGCGTATCCGGCTGCGTCTGCTTCTACTGCGGTCGTGAACCCGTGAGCGTCGAGGTACTTCTGGTATTCCTCGGTGAGGGTCACGACAATGGGGTTGAGGATGCCGAGGTCTTTGACGATATTGTTCAGGCCCCTGCGGGTTTCCTTACGGTATTCGCGTAACGGGAGGAGCGCGTCGATCTGGTTAATGTTGACGGTTTCCCCGTAGGTGATCGTGTAGTCGCCGGGAGTAATGTTCGCGATATTGGAGGCGCTTTCAAGGAGGCTTGTCACGTTCTCGCTCTTACGCGGAGTGGCTTCAGTGGTGAGAGCTACGGTTTCGGAGGCTTCGGCCAGAGCTTCCGGTTTTACGGTGACGCTAGAGGATTCTTCTTCGTCCTCGTCCTCATCTTCGTCCCAGTGGACGATGATCGGCTCATCGCCTTCTTCTGGTTCCTCTTCCCCGTCTACCGCGCGTGCGGGGGTGTTGGCTTCGTCGGCCATGAAAGGAGGCTCGGTGACGACGCTAGAGGGGTCGTCTACTTCGTCTGCGCGGATAACGTCGTAACTACCGTCCTCGTTGCGCACGATAGCGAACTCTTCGGGGATGTTTGTGCTCCCATAGGCGCTATAGAGGGCCTTGAGAGCTTCATCGTCTGCGAAGTGAGTGCCAACATTCAAGATGGTGGTCACAAAGTCTGGGGTGTTTTCCGGGTCCATGTTTAGCTTCCTATGGTGTACATAAATTATGAGAGTATGGCAATTATATCAATCGGGTATGCGGTTTCGTCTTGATGAGGCACAATCTCATCACCTTCCTGCCGCCACTCGACCGGCCCATCGCCCATCTTCACTGCAACAACTGGCATGGGAGCCTGCGGGACGTTAAGGGCGACCTCGCCGCAATAGGGGGCTTCAACGTCGTCAAGCACGATGCTTCCGTCTGCGTCCCCGGCCAATGACACCCATTGTGTTTGCGGGTTCCTACCGAGGGTTGTGCGCACGACATCGACGTAGCCGCGCTCGCGGATAGCTTTAGTGATCGGCTTACATGCCTCGTCCCACTCGCGGCTAGGGACGAGGATGGTTTCTTTCACGTCTGGGCGCGTGGTTTCGATGAACACGGGGTCACAGTCCCTTCACGGTCGCCTCGTAGGCTGCGCGGGTTTGGAGAATACCGAGGAGAGCGTTCTTGGAGGGGGCGAGTTGCGCTTGGGATAGGAGCTTGGCTTCGTTGCGTGCGGCCTCGCTGGGCGTATAGGCTTGCCCGCCTGACACGAACACGTAGTCCCCGTATTCGCCGCTCACGTTCTGCATGAGTTCCCGTAAAGAGAGGCTGAAAGCGGGGTATCCTTCGTCGTTCATGGTGATAACACCGCTCTCGTTGACGCTGTAGTAGCCGAACCGTAAAGACTCGGGCTTACGGGAAAGCAGATAGCGCCACTTATCCAGCATCTTCATGCGAGCGTCCTGCACGTCACCCATCACGCGCGATGCATAGTCGGGAACAAACGGGGAAAGTTTCGCTACCAATGCTTCACCTAGTGCGGTCAGGAGGAACCCTGCGTTCACTGGGAACACTGCGATCAAGGCTTCCCCAGCCGTAACGGGCTTCAACCCTTCGCCGTCTACCGCGTAATACACGGGGCCATCAGGAACGCCTTCCGCACTCAGCGTGGGGCCGAAAATCTCTTCATATTCATCTTCGGGGAGGCAATACGCGGGGGTGCCAAGCGAAAGCGAGGGAAGCAATAGGGAGACGAGCGTGGCGAACACTGGGCCGTAGGCTTTTTCGGAAGCGTCCGTAATACGAATTGCTTCATCTACTTGCTCTTGCGAGAGACCTTCGGGGAGATTCATGGGTTTGTTGTCCTTCCGTGTTTATGAGATGAAATAGCTTAAAAGTGAGGTGATTGCGTCTTGTAGGGCTGCTGTTAGGAGGAGCGCGGCCATGATGAGCGTTGCGACTGCGATACCTATCGCGCCCTTCAAGGTCACGTACTTGTCGCTTGTTGCTTCTTCCGGGGTGGGCGCGTATTCAAGGTTCCCAAGCATGACAAGCCGGTAGGCGTGCAACTGTGGGGAAATAAGACTGACAACTAAGCCAGCGAACTGCATGACTGCCCAGACGATCAGCAAGATACCGAACACTGAACAGCCCACTGCGACAGTCCTATCGAGCGCGGACTGAGACTCAAGTTCCCGCTGGGCGAGAATGTCATACAGGTTGTCTTTCTGCTGCTGAGACAACTGAGAACCTTCAGCCAGTGAGACGGCCTGCCCTTCCGTGATGCTCGGCTTCTTGGGCATACCCGGCAGTTCCCAATCGTCCTTTATTCCCCCGCCCGCACTATCCGTACCGGCAGACGCGGACGATGAAGAAACAGAGCCGCCGTTTACTTTCTTGAGGATTGTCGCCGTGTAGGAGACGCGCTTCATGAACCCGGCTTCCGCACCTCCGGGCGCTTCCCAGTTCGTCATCCAAATCCACGTCGCGAAATACCAGTTGTCGGTTTTCTTGAATGCGTCTACGTTGTCGAACTTATCTTCCCCAGAGGGGACGGCTGCGCCCTTCACTCCGTACTTGTCAGCGTCGGTGAGCGCGTACTGGGCCATTGATGGGTAGATGCTTGCGGTGGTTTTCCAACCCACCCACTCTAAGCGCCCGTCCTCAATGGCGGCTTCCATTGTTTTGTCGGCTTTCAGTCCGCTACAGGAGTTCACGCCGTTCTTAGCGAGTAGCGAGGTGCGCCTTGAACCGAGAGCCTGATACAGGCCACACGCGCCACTAGAGGGGTTTTGTGCGTCCAAACTGAACCCTGACTCGCGCCAGAAGTTCCCTGCGATAGCTGCTGCTGCTTCCTTACTGAATCCTTGGGCTTGTGCGGCTGATACGACATCTTGCGCGATCTTCTTATGCTCGTCGTCAAGACTGTTCCAGTTCGCCTCAATAGCCTCGTCAGAAACAGTGGGATTAGCTGGCAGAGCGTATGCGCCGCGAACGCCGCCTAGCCCTAGCAGCATGACGATGAGGCAAACTACTAGGGCCAAGCGCGCGATGAGCGTGTGATGGGGTTGGTTGGCTGTAATCATGTGTCCCCTTAACGGAACTCCACTCCGATGATCGTGATTCCACGCTTAGCGGCTGCATCCACCAACGCTAGTGTCGCGACCTCACGGCTCCCATATAGGAGAGCGAGCATGTTCAATGCGTCAATACCGCTGTAGAGGTCCGAGGTCACTGACGTGAACTTTTCTCGCATGGGAATATCGCCATGCGCGTTACGGAAGTTCTCGACGGCTTTGACGATTTCTTCGTCGCTCAGATATAGGGCAATAAGCCCTTCGAGTCGAATCCGCCACTCGCCTTTTCCTTCGCTCTGTAAGTACAGCCGCGTGCTATAGGTGAGCGCAATCTTGTCGGGTTGCCATAGCCCCATGATGGGGAGAGCTGCGTCGTATTCCTCGGGAATGTTGAGAGCGCGATTGATCGAATGTCCTTCGATATCTACTAATTCGCCGTTAGGTTTTCCGCCTCGCTTCTCGCCCGCGAACCCGAGTGCGTGAGAAAGTGCTTCCCGCGCGTTGTCCAGATATTCCTCGATGCGTTCGTCAAGTTCTTCCTCATAGCGGTCCCCATATGTTCGGTCCTCGCACTCTGGGCCGAAAACTTTACGCATTTCGTCCATATCAGCGTTTGACCGTAGTACGTCAGAAGCGGCATCAAAGTCCTCGTCGCAAGTGACAAAAACTGCGTCCCTACCAATCGACACTAAAGCTGGGTATGAGCAGTAGTCTCGGACATCTGATGCGTTTCGCCCGTCTAAACCAATGGTGCAGCCCGTCAGGTCTGTGTACTTCGATATGCCCAGACTCTTTTTGGAAAGATTCATTTCCTCAGTGAGTATTCTTAACACTGCTTGAGTGCTTTGGAGGTTGGCGCAAGCATTAAGCGCGCTCAGGCCGTCCGTGAAATGCAGGAAATGCAACGCATAGCATAAGCCTTTCCGACCGTGCGGTTCGTCCTCAAAAATGTCATCGTCACCATCAATGGACTGTTCAATGGCCTGAATTAGGTGATCTTCATGCAGATGGTCGTTGATTAAATCTGCGAGCTTCATTCCCGTGAGATGCAGTCCTCGGCGGTCTTTGTAACCAACTTCCTCATCCCCCGTAAATGAACCACTGCCCATCAGGTCAATGTAGGCACCAGCGCCGGGCTTAAATAGCGGCCAGAACCTGTCGGGGCATTCAAGCGCTTTGAGGTTAGCGAAATTTTTACCCACATCTACGGGGAAGCCGGATTCGAGCAAGTCCGTGAGCCAGTTTACGAAATCTTGCTTAACGGCTTTCCCGATTTCTGCGTCGTAGAACTTCTCGTCCGTTCCATAGACCTGCTCCGCGTAGTCCCCCAACAGTGCTGCTTGGGCGAGCGCTTCTTCCGGGAAATGCAGGTCGTCAAATATCCCGTCCTCTAGGTCTTTGGGTCCTGCAATGTAGAACCCTTCGCGGTTAATTGAGATAAACGCTGGGTATGCGCCGATAGTCACGGGACAAGCCTCCTTAAACTGCTTCTTTTGGCTGATAGTAAACGCCAAAGTTTTCGTCAATGACGGTGGTAAAAGTGCCCGCATAGTAGCCACCGGGCACTGTGCCTAACAGTCGGCAAATGTCGTAGTCGAATCCCGGAATGAACGGCGGGTACGTGTATGCGGGTACCTCGTGGCCGTCAATGTAGGCGATCTGCCCTTGGGTAACACACTCATCCCCGCGAGCGCCCAGCAGGAAGCCGTGCTGGAACATTTCGGGCTGGTCTCGCATATCTTCTGCGAGGGTATCGCGGGCGATCATGGTGAGTTCTTGCACTTCGTCCACCCCGTCCGCTAGGAGCCTTCGGGGAATGGAGAGACGGCCTGTGAGATACGTGTACGTGTTAGTGTCTTTGTACCACTCGTAGGTGAGGACGTTCCCGGAGAGCGTGTAGCGTGGGGCGAGCCATTCATAGGACTTGTCGGCCATGCGTAGGTGCATGAGTTCCGTGTCGTCGAGGAGACGATAAGGCGTGTTCTCGTACAGGTAACTGTCCACTAGGAGGCGTGTGGCGACAGCGAGGCTACGGGGCATGGTGAGCGCGTACTCGTTCACCGTATCGCAATACATTTTCATCGGGACAGGGCCAACGAGAGCTTGACTGCCGCCGAACATTTCCCGGTTGAGCTGGTCTCGGGTTTCCAACGACCGGTTGTTTCCGAGGATGAGTGCGCATGTGGCTGCGACACACCACAGAAGTGCTCGCTGTTTCTTGTCCTCGTAGTCAAAGTTGGTTTCTTCACCCTCGGGGACGTGTACGCCGTGATTGTCGAGAACGTGGGCGATGCGCTCACAGGAGTATTCGTCGTTAAACACATCTTCGAGGGTGAAGCGGACGGGAGCGTCGTCCACGTAGACCTGCCATGTGGGCTGGTATGCGAGGAAGCGCGTGCGGAAACGGAATGCACTGATGTGGCGGGTGACTGCCAGAGTGTCCTCGGCTGAGAGATCGTAGGGGTCGATGTGCGGGATATTCCCGTCCTCGTGGAGGTCGTAGAGGCTTTCTGCGATCAAGAGAGCATCTGCAAGATCGTATCCATCCTCGGTGCGTTCAATGACTTCTGCGATGAACGGGATAGCTGCCTGTGAGCCGGGGGCGACGAACATGTGTCCATCGGTGTCGATCAGGATGAGAGGGGTCATTTCGGGTCTGGTCTTTTCTGGTTGGTTTGGTTGGTGCCTGTTGGTTTGGAGCTATTTACTGGTCGGGCTTTTCGTGGTCACGTGTACTTCCGCTGGGGAGAGGATGTGCGTGGTGCCGGTGGGGGTGACTTTAGAGCGGTCTGCTTCCCGGTTGTGTCGGCATTCGCTGGTTGTTTCCCCACAGTAGGTGGCTGCGTATGGGAGGAAACCGACGTAGGTTTTCCCGTCTAGTTTGAGCCTTGTGGGGGTTGCTTGTGCGATGTCGGGGTCTGGGGAAGCGTCTCCGTTGGGCACGTAGGAGAAGATGACTTTGGGCGTGAGGACTTGGGCTGCGTCCTCGACGGGGACGAACACTCCCCCTGCCCATGAGTCGTAGATGCTAAACAAGGCGTATGCGGGCTTGTTGCCGTTGTCGAACGTAACAGGGACGAGGCAGGTTTCAGCGAAACATGTCGCTGTTGCTTCCGGGTCGATCACTCCGTCGTTGTATGGGCCAAGACCACTACCGGGGGCGATGAGCGAGGGGCGAGAGTTTTCAGGCCGGTCTTTGACTTTCCCAGTCCACGAGACGGCCCCGAGTTTCAGGTCGCCTTGGACGCACGACCAATACAACTGCGGGTCGCCCGTCTCGTACATGCGCTTACATGTGTCTGGGTTTTCCTCGTAGTCGCTTGCGTTGTAGGTGACGCGCGGAGCTGGCGTGGTTGAGACCGGGGCGCTGGGTGTTGGCGTGGTTTTCGCTGGCTTGTAGATGGTTTTCCCGAGGATGAAGAAACCCATGAGTAGCGCGATGAGGATTGCGCACACGATGTAGACCTTGCGGCTCTGGTTTCCACCTTTAGTGGCCTTGCGTGTTTCAGCTTGTACCGTGGCGCGCTTGGGGAGCTGTTGGGGTTCTTCCTCCCCTGACCACGGGTCGTATTCGATTTCCATAAGAAGTACCTCGGTTCTAGCGAATAAGTGCCGTATGCAAGATTGCGCTCAGGAGAGCAAAACCCATGAGGAATGCGACGGTCGTCATGAATCCCCAGATTTTCTCTCCGACTTGCCTGCCGCCCATCGTCCGATACTCCCCCAGCTTAGGGATGCGACTCCACCCCCTGCGGGTAGCGAAATAGGTGAGGGCAAAAATGATGATGAGTAGGGAAATGTAAGACACGAACGGCTGGTGGAAGAGGCTCACGGGGCTGACGAGCACGTTCTCAGAAGCAGAGTATGCGGGTGCCCCTGCGTGTGACGAGACATGAGCGGTGATAGCACCGTCTGGGAGCGGGTTGGGGATTTGTGTTGTCGCGTCTGTTGGCGGGTGGAGGGCGAGTTGAGCGTCGTTGCGCGTCATCTGCCGGTTTAGTCGCGTGAGGGACGCGGATAGGTTACCGCCGATCACGTATGCGGCAATGATGAACGTGAACCTAATGAGGCGCGCTCCGAAGGAAGTGAAACGCCTTGCGAGCGGATTACGCGGGTTTGCCATAGTGCCCTTTCCTTTTTGGTTGCCGTTTTGTAATGGCTTGTCCTTGGTTTGCGTAGGCGGTTGTTTGTGTTTGGTTGGTGGTTTCACCATACCACACATGTAGCGAAAATGATACATGTGTGCGCTTAACTTTACGTATGCGCGTTTTTCTTATACACTTTTAGGCATGGACATCACGGATTACACGTCAAGCGACTTCCGACGAGCAGTCGGACACCGACTCAAAGTGCGCCTCTTTGACAAGGGAATAAGTGTTGCTGATGCAGCGAACGCTATCGGATTATCGCGCACAACCATGTCTCGGAAACTTAATCCGGCACGCAATGTGACATTCACGGTCGATGAGTACGCGCGACTATGCGAGCTGATTGATTCCTCTGCCGACGACATCTTCCAAGAAGCAAAACAGTCTCTCTCCAACTAACCAAACCAAAGCCAACAGCCAGAAAACGTAAAACCATGAGCAGTAAAGAATTAGCGTCCAGACAAGATGACGCACACAACGTGGTTGTTCTCGACGTAACCGAGGGCGACATGGAGACTGCTTCCCCGAAGCGGGAACGTTGCTTGTATGACGATGCGGATTTTCGCGCGTTCTGGACGATCTACCCTCGGCATGAGAACAAGAAGGGCGCATTCCGGTCATGGAAGAAAGCCCTAGAAGCCGGTTTGCGGGCCGAAGATATCCTGCGTGAAGCAACAGACTATCGGGAGCTTGTAGCCGCCGAGAATCGCGATCTGCGGTACGTGAAGCACCCGACCACATTCTTGAACCAGCTTGACGCTGACAGCATCGGGGACGCACGTAAAAGCATGAGTGACGCGGCCCAGTTTGAGCGCGAAAAAGAATACATGGCTTCCACTCAACGCCAGCGCGGCATGAGCATGAGCCAATACAGTGCGGAAGAAGAAGCCAAGGCCGTGCGCCGCCAGTTGGAAACCTACCCGGTCTTGACCACACAAGACATTGACTCAGCCGCACGCGACCTTGGGTTCATGCTCGAAGATATCCCACAGCACGCGGACATGATTAGTGGGCTGGACAAGATTAAGACCAGCCTTGAAGAAGTCGTCCCGAAGATGACTAGCCTCGTGGAAGCCTACAACGCTTACGTGGCCTCCACGACGATGGAAGAACTCGCCCGCACCTCCCACAACCTACAGGCAGTGTGCGCGCAGACAACAAGCGTGATCTTCCATAATGCGTGCCGCTACGGGTGGTACAAGACGTTCCACAACGTTCACGCAATCCCCAAGGCGATCATCATGCAAGCCGCGCGCGGCGGCATGAACCTAGAGGATGCGCGCCGTCAAGCAGCATTAGCAGCCTTGGATGACGTAAAGCTCCTGAGCGGCAAAATCAACCACAGCGCGGTAGCAAGCGTCCTCACTGAAGCCCTCTCCCACGTGGAGACAGGAAGTGACGTAGACGCGGCGATCAACAATACTTTGAGCTACTTGCGTCCCCAGCAGGAATACTCCCCACAGGAACAAGCGGTTTTCGCGAAAGAAATCTACACGAAAGTCCGCCCAACACCTGACATGCTTGAACTCGACCAACAGCAAACCAAACTCCTTGTAGAAAGCCGGTGACCAGACATGTATGTCACTCCTGAAACGATGCGCGAATGCCTCACGAAACTGTCCGAAACCGGCCTCATTCGCCCGCTCCCCGAAGCGCCTAAGAAACTGGAAGCACTCACCCAAGCGTGGCGTGAGGGCATTATCCCGAACGCGACGGACGCGAACATGAAGGCCGCTGTTTCCTACCTCATGCAAGAAGAAGAAACAGGCGGCTCCTACGTGACTGTTGCCCGGTTCAATAAGGCTTTGCGCGTGGTACGCCAGCGCGCAGCCTCAGCTCGAAGCCAGATCATTAAGGACTTGGAAGAAAGCGACACGGGTGTACTCGCTGAACTCACCATGAACGACACCGCTGACGAGGCCCTTGAAGAGAGCAACCAGTACGCGGGCTTGTTGTATCGGCGTGCGGCTCACATGGCAGCAGCCGGTGGTGCGTCAAAGCGCGGCATCGAACGTGCGGGCACTATCGCTGTTCAGCGTTTCAATGAGGGCGGTGCGCTCAAGAGCTTGTATGAGCACTTCCAAGACCTGAGCGAGGCAATCTCCGGTGGCACGTTCTTGTCCCCCGTTGAGGCCGCTGCCGTGTTCTCGACCGACAGTGAGCCGAGTAGTGTTGCCGCTTACTCGCCCGACCGTATCCAGCAGCTCATTCACGGGCGCACGCAAACACCATCAACCGCTAACAGTGGAGCGCGTAAAGCCCAAGACTCCCCCGAAGCGAAAGAACGTATCCGTCAAGCTAACCGGCAGATCGTCGAGTCAATTAAGCGACGCGGCATTGAAGCTCGGGAAGCGAAACGGGAAGCGGAACGCGCGCAGCAAGAAGAAGAACGCCGCCACGCGAACGAAGCTCTCGCACAGTTGGAAGAACTCATCGCAGCCGGACAGATTGAGCTTTAACCAGACAAGCACACAGTCCGAACTGTTTAACACCAACCACAACATCAGCAAACACCAATAGGAAAAACGAACAGAATGATTACTATCAGTTACCCGTCCGGCTCTATCAGTGGGGACACTGTTTTCGACATTGAGGAACGTATCTCGCGCATGTCTGACAGTGAGCAAAACACCCCCGTGTGGCAGTGGGATGAGGCTCGCAAGGTCTGGCAGCGTTTCGACGGCGCGACCACTGACCTGTATGGGCCAGATGAATACCCGCTGCGCATCAAGGACCTCATTCGGTTCCTCGCCTATGTCCTCGATGATGACACGATCAGTGTCCGAGATATCAAGGTTGAAGTCAGTCTTGAGGACGATGAACGCCCATTCCCGTGGGAAGTACTCGCCTACCGGGAAAACATCGGCTTAGGACGAGCACAGCTCGCTCGCGCACTCAAAGCACGCGGCCCGAAGCTCGTGGAAGCATGGGAAACTGGGGCGACTAAGCCCGGCCCGTGGGTGGGTGACGGGATTGAAGAAATCGCCCGTAAGCATGAGAAGGCCGCGCGTGACCTACAGGCCGCTATCTACGCGACCGATGGGGATACTGTCGCCGTCGTATGTCCCCACGCTGACAGCTTCCCGCCAGACAGCGCGTGGGGCGCGTATGAGTGGCTGAACTTGTGCGCCCGCGTGATCGGTGGCCCTAAGCGCGGTGTTCGTATCGTCCGAACCCCTGAGCAAGCAGAAGAGCGTGGGTGGCCTCTCGTAAACGTTGCCCATATCTTGAACCGTGACTACTCCAAGCCAAACAACAAGCCTGAAAACTAGCCAGAAAGAAGAAACACCATGACATTCACTGTCTACACTAAAAGCAACTGCCAACAGTGCGTCGCAACCAAGCGGCTACTTGACCGCCGTGGCGTGCCCTATACGACCGTTGACCTTGACGCTGACGCAAGCCAGATCGAGGTCGTGAAAGCCCTCGGGTTCACATCAGCTCCGGTGGTTACCGTGACTGACGGGACTCGAACGATTGATTCTTGGGGCGGTTATAGGCCCGACAAGATCAAAGAACTCGCTTCCATCAACTAAAACACTCTCACAGAAAGAACACTCAACATGTCCATCATTTCGATTGTCTCAATCGTGTTCGCGATTGTTTTTACCCTATTGGCCGCGTTCCTCATCTTCTACTACGTGCGCATGACTAAGCAGCGTGACGAGGGTGGCCGTATGGGCTTCACTCAGACCAAGGGAACTGTCTCCGCTGAGACGGACGAAAACGGTGACCTCACATGGGGCGACTAGAAGTCCGCTAAAAACGCTAAACGGGGCGCTCAGAGCAATTTCGTGTTCTGAGCGCCCCGTTTTCGATAGAAAAGAGCGTTTTTTCGTCGCTAAGAGCGATATGACCACAGTCTGTCTTTTGTGAGGACTGTTCCGGCCCATACGGTTGCAAGTTGCCCGTCAATGTGAATGGGGGTCTCGCGGTGGGCTTTCAGGTTGATTCGGCACATGTGAATGGTGTTGTTCACGGGCATGTCGCGTACAGGGAACCGATCTCGGTCGCTGGGGACAGCTTGGTCAGCATGTACTTCCTGAACCCATAGGGTTCTCTCAGTGCATCGAATCACCTGCCAGAACCTAATTATTCTTACGTCGAGGGGCATGGGGCGTTCGGTTACGAAGATTGTGCCGATGGGGTAAAGTTTCGAGTCGTTTTGAGCTTCCCCTTGCTCGACTATGCAAGTGGCGATGTTCCTGACATCTTTTTCCTTCATTACTAGCAGGCGTGCAATGTGTTCGGGTTCCATTCCGAGCGCGATAGCCGCGATTATGTTGTCGTTCCGATCTAGGCCGGGGATGACATACCCCGGCGTGTGTAAGAGCATCCGGTAGTAAATGGGGAAGCCCTTTTTTAGCATTTTGTCCGGGAAGTCGATGAAGCCTTCCGCTTCTTCAACTTCCCCTGTCGAGTAGTTGTAGATGCCAGTGACTTCATAGTGTGGGCCGTGTGCTTTCAGTACGTGATCTGCCCACTTTGTGATTGCGCGTAGCGCCTCATACTTATCTAAGTTGCTAGGGAAGCTCTCTTTGTATGGCCCCACGTGAGACACGTAAGCGCTGACTTTGCTGAACAATGTTTTTGGAACCTGCGAGTCTCCCCTACTGGCGTTAACTGCGTATCCCGTGAGAGTGTCTAGGTCAACGCCGTTTTGTGCGGTTACAACAAAGCGTGCTTTTTCTTTCCCATTGAGGAGATAGGAAATCCGTGCGAGTGGAATATGCGTGCCTTTAAGGTGCTCAATCTTGAACTCATACGGCAGGAGGTCGCTTGCGCCGTGGAAATTGAGTTTTCCGCTTTTCCCTTCTTCTTCCCACTCGACAACAGCGATTACCCCGGCATATCTGCTGAGGGGGACGGTTTCTTTCTTCTGACTCATTGGGCTATTGCCTTTCTCGTGCTAAATGGTTGTGTTTGGCTAGGAGTAATCGTCGGATAGTTTCGCGCGACTAAACAGTGCGATGAGCGTCCTCTGTGAATACTTTCCTGGCCCAGATGGTTGCGATATCCCCGTCGATGCGGATGGGTGCCCCGACTGCGGCTTTCAGGTTGATGCGGCACTCGTAGATAGCGTCATTCTTCATAGTGTCGCGCACGGGGAGATATCGTCCTGTCTGGCGGTCTCCTGCGGCTTGTAGCTCTTGCATCCAGAGGGTTCTTTTCGTGCAGCGGACCACTTGCCAGTACCTAAGAAGCACCTGATCGGATGCCATAGGGCGCGCGGTCATGAAGATTGTCCCAATGGGATAAAGTTTCGACTCGTTTCGTGGGTCTAGCCATATTCTGCGCGCGGGGGCGCTGAATGCTCTGGCTTGTTCTTCTGAAATTGACAGTAGCCATGCGATGTCTTTTGTTTCGGCTCCGAGTGCGGCGGCTGCGAAAGCGTTGCTCTCTACGCTTAGGTGCGGGAAGAAGCACCCCGGCGTGTTCACGAGCGAGGGGAAGTGAATGGGGAGGAGGCCCATTTCTTCCATTGTTTTGGTGAAAGTAACGTTGCCGTCTTGAATCTCTAGGACGTCTTTCCTCTTGTAATCGTAGATTCCGGTTATTTCACATCGGGGTCCGCGCGTCTCTAGGATGTGTGTTGCCCACTCTGCGACTTTGCGCACCAAAGTAGATAGTCCTGGACGGCAATCGACAAACCGCGCGTATGGCCCCTTGCAGAGGTACACGAATGCCTTGTGAGAAAACATTTGCTTGTAGGAACTCGGGAACTGTGACCTGCCTTCAAGGTACAAACTGGCGTAGAACTCGACCATGTTCGCAGTGACAGTTTCCCCTTCTCTCATGTCCTCAACGAAGCGCGCTTTTTCTTTCCCGTTAAGGAAATAAGTGAATCGCGTGAGTGAGACGGTGCTGCCTTTAAGGTGATCGACCTTAAACTCCAACGGCGGGAACTTATCTTGGAAGTTACCTGTGCCGTGGAACGTTAACCTGCCGCTCTCGCCTTCTTTCTCCCACTCAACATCAGCGGTCACGCCGACATACCCGTGGAGAGGAACGGTTTCTTTCTTCTGGCTCATCGTCCTGTTGCCTTTCGGTTGTTAGATGGTTGCTGTTGGTTAAGAATAATCGCCGGACGCTTGCGCGGGCGTACCCTCCCAGACGTATGCGCGCGCGTTCTGAATGCAGATAGGGGTATTTCGTCCGAACCGGAGGTTAATTCGACACTGGTACACGGTGTCGTCAACTGGTTCTGGGGGCATGACGGGAACCAGCTCCTTGTATGCCGGAGTGTTAACTGTTGGCGTGACGCGGATTCGCTGAACCCAGAGGGTTTTCTCGGTACTGCGAACAACCTGCCAGAAAGCGACAGTTGTCCTCTCGTAGCTCCATGAGGTCACGAGGATTGTGCCGGTGGGATAGAGCTTCGACTCGCCACTCTCCCCCGCGCTGCGGGTTTTCTTTCCCGCGCGTCGGCTCTCCTTGATGATGTCTTTCACTTCTTCCTTGGGGAGTGCAAGTAGGAATGAAATGAAGTTAACGCTCATGTCGCGCGCGTGGCAGTAAAGCGCGGTGTCGTGTGCGTCTAGGTCGTCGATGAGGCCGGGGGTTTTTAAGAACTGCTGGTAGGTGATGGATGCGCGTAGATTACGTTGGCTTACCAACGGCTGTTGTGGCATTTCGTCGAGCCTTGCTACTTCCGCAGCAAGATAGTCACATATTGCTGCTTCATCATGCCTAACACCGCGTTCTTCATATAGCTGGAACGCCCAACGCGCGATTTCCTCAGCAAGCGTCTTGAGCCTCTTGAACTCAGGGTGGTCAACGAGCGGGCCGTTTTTAATGAGAGATACGGCCTTGTAGAAGAAAATCTTCTTCAGCCCAATCATGCGCTGAATAGAACGCATTCTGTCCGGTGTTACTTCAATGCCTGCCATGACGCTTTGTGCGTTTAACGGTGCGCCGGACTTTGGCCTGACATGACGCGCATAGTCGCTGCCGCCACGGTAGTAGATGATGCGAGTGATCGGTTGGTGGGTTCCTTTAAGTTCCTCCACCTCAACACTGATCGGCTCATATCGTGCGTCACTGAAAACAAGGACTCCGCGTTCGTCTTTCTTCTCCCACTCAAGTCTGACAGTGACGTTCGGACTGGTCGGAACCTGAGCGATATCTGGGTTGCGTGCCATTATGCGGTTTTTCCTTTCGACTGTTAGATGATCGGAGCTTGCGGTTGCCATACGTGGGCGAGCTGCCCACATACGTGGATAGGCGTTTCACGTCCAAGTTTGGGGTTAATACGGCACTGATAAACCATGCTGTTAGCGGGCACGTTAGGTACGGGGAGATCGGTGAGGCGTATCTGGTCGTATAAGCCCGGTTTGGTTTTGAGTTCTTGTACCCAAAGCGTTTTCTCGGTGCAGCGGATGACCTGCCAATATCTGACATGCGCGCGCGGGTCAGTGTGGGTCGTTGAGAGAATCGTGCCACGCGGGTAGAGCTTCGACTCATTCTCGTCTAGCGGGCGGGTTTTCTTCTCTCCGAGCAGGCTTTCCCCGATAATCTCTCTCACTTTCGCCTTGGGGAGTGACACGAAAAACGCGATGTCATCGAGCGACACTTTGCACGCTAGGCAGTAGAGAATCGTGTCATGAGTATCTAGCCCATGCAGGCTTCCGGGGGTCATGATGACCTGCCGGTAGCTGATGGGGAACCGTCTACGAAGATCGTCTATGGTCAGTGAATCACTGCCTGTCCTGACGGGGCTTAACCGGCCTGTAGCAATATCGTAAATAGCCGTTTCATCATGGTTAACGCCGTGGGCTTTGTATATGTTTTCAGCCCAAAGGGTGATTTCAGCGGCGACTGTCTGGGCATCTCCCGGTTGTAGCTTGACACCAAAGTTGTCGCTTTTAACGAACGCTAGAGCTTTGTAGAAAATCATCTTGAAAACGTCGGGCGCGTGATGGTAGGAGCGTATTTCATCTGCTCTTACGTCGATACAACCCATGACCCTTTGAGCGTCTAGCGGAAGAAACTCTTTCGACAAGATAGCGAAGGCAACCTCTTGGCCGTCACGGTAGTAGACGATGCGGGTGAGCGGCTGATGGGTTCCTTTCAGCTCGTCCACTTTAATAATGATCGGCTCGTACCGTATGTCGCTGAAAACAAGTTTCCCGAGTTCGTTTTCCCTGTCTTTCTCCCACACAAGTACAGCGGAAATTTTCGGGTTGCGAGGGAGACGGGCGATCTCCTTATTGCGTGCCATTATGCTGTTTTCCTTTCGGTTGCTTGTAGGCGCTTGAAGTCGTTGAGTAGGCGCGTGTCGATGAGGCTGGCTTGCTGGTCAATGGAAGCTAACTGTCTGCTTGTGGCGTTTATGTCGCGCGTGAGGTGGTGGGTGGCGGTGTAGCGTTTCGTGAACCCACTGTGCGCGTGAACGTGTTGGAAGATGCTTTCGGCTACGTGCCACGTGTAGGGGTTGAGCGTGGTCTTGTGTGCGATGAGGAAGTAGAGGGCGCTGACTTTCTCGTAGCAGTCGTACATGTCGTAGCCGCCGCAGTGGGCCGCTGCGTAAGCGCCTGATGGTGTGGACGTGTCTTGTGGGGTGCGTGCTACGGGTTTACCGAGGTCAATGTAGGCGGCTGCGTGAGCTAATGCGGGGTTGTTTGTGTATGGGCTGGTTGATGCGATTTGTATGGCGCGCTCGCGGTGTTTAGCGATTGTTTCCACGTGGTAGGGGTTGCGGTGAGGCAGGTCGATGTTGAGCGTCATTTCGGGAATGTACTCGTCGAACGCGGGGCATTGCAGTTCCACTGCGTCCGCGTCTACTCCGAGGCGCGGAATATCCAAATGTAGGTACATGTAGCGGATAGCTTCTTCAGGTACCCGAGCGTCCCCCATACGTAAAGCGTTCTGGGCGAGAATCTGAGCGAGAGGCTTATGAATGATGAGCGCGATGACGGGAACATTAGGGTGACGTTTCTTCACGTCCTGATACAGATCGGCGCGTAAGAGTCGCCTAATGTTCGTCGCGTCAAAGAACACGTCTTGTCCCATGTCCAGCAGCGTGTGAATGTAACTGTAAGCAGCCTTGAATACTTGCGGGTTATGTTTGTTGCCTTCCGTGAGGGAACCGTATCGTTCGATGCGAATAGCGTCTGTAGACACGACATTACCGGCGCTAATCCTGTTCACAAGGCTTGTCTTACCGACCCCCGCTGGGCCGATGAGGATATAAAGCGCTGGCATGAGAAACCCTGCCTTTCTAAGGGCGGTGTAAAAATCCGGTTGTATGGCTTATATGTCAATGCTTCGGCAGGGCCAGTAAGGAGGTTTAACACGAGTGTCTTTCGTAAACCTTAGCGGGAGCAGACGATCAGTCCATCGTTGAGGAAACGTAGGCTCAGGACGCTGGCGCGGACGATGCTGTCCCACTCGCGGACGGTGAGTACGCGACTGCCTGCCACTAAGGGGCGTTCTGACATGTCTTGCGGGAACGCTAAAAGCACTGCGCTGGCTGCTTCGGGCATGTCTGCCGGGTAGTGTGGCGTGGTGGCGTTCCCGTCACTGGGGCGAGTCCCGTAGCCAACGTAGAGACCAAGGTCGTTTTTCAACGGCGGCTGGCCTTGGGGGGACGTGAGGTTGCGGAGAATAATGTTCGCGCGTTGCCTACTGATTTCTAGTTCTGGCGCGATATTGACGACGGCCCTACCGCTTTCGCTTTGGACGATTGAGAACAAGCCCGATAACTGCTTCTGGTTGTCCGGCTCAGCGAGTGCCCACAGTTCAACAAGAACCGCTGGCCCCCACGCTTGGACACGCACTTTCAGGCCGTCCCACAGGAAGCCGTCTTTAATGGCTTTGCGCAGGACGCTTGCTGCGATCTTGGCTCGCAGCCCAGTGTCGGCTCGTACTTGGTCGAGGGTGACTTTCTGGCGTTTGAGTGTGGCCGTGGTGGCCTTACCGAGGTCGAATGCGTCTGAGAGCTGCATGACTTGCTCCTTCACTAGGTGCTAGTGGTTAAAAACGTCTTGTTTTAATGTGTTTCCGCTGTTATTCCGCGCGTTTCAAGCTGTTATCGGTAACTAAATTGGCCGCTTTGGAGGCTTAGAGTGTTTTTCCATCCTCGGAACGTGATCTTGTCCCCTGACTTGAAAGATAACGTGTGGGGGACGTATCAGGGAGACATTGTTGTGTCCTACCAGAGGCCCGGAAACCCTAAGTTGAGTCTTGGGGTTTTGACGTTGCGTCAAGTGGGTGCGTCCACGATTCAAGTGACTGCGACGGGTAAGACTAAGGGGTTCCACCCGCAAGCGTCGTTCGCGTGGAACATTTACGTCGCTGACCGTAAGCCGGATTTGCGTATGGTCGCGTGCCTCATGTTCCCGCTTGTCGCCCCGTGGCGGTACACGCGGGAGGACTTGATGCTTGTTGCAAGCCGGGCGCGTGATTTTATGCGCCGAGCAGACCAGAGGGAAAACGGTATGCCGCTGGACATCGTGTTCGACCTTTTGGGTGGGATGCTGCACTACTATCGGCCCGGTGAACTGGATGTGTTCGCGCAGACCGCGCCGGGCACGTTCATGGCTCGCACGGACTTGATTCACCAGTCTGGGGGGAACCGGAAGCGGCTCGTGAACATGGTTTACGCCGCGTGGCGGGCGCACGAAAACGGGTGCGCCGCGTCGTTGAACTACCGTGGCATAGACGCTTCACGCGCCTATAACGAGATGTACAGCGTGGACTACGATTTTCAGATCAGCCAGTACAACTTGGACCGTAATGATCGGATTCCGGCTGACCTTTAACGGTGGTGTGCGCCGTTTAGTGGGCGTTTAACAGTCAAGACCAAAACCTGCAAAGAAAGAGGTACCTAGCCGTGCTCTACTACCCTGACCGCGTGTCCTTGAAGGGCCGGGACGTGTTTTATAACTTCCGGGCTGAGGGGAAGAAGAAGGTTGCCCGGTTTGAGACTGATGCTGACATGGGGCGTATTCGCGTGAAGCTCCCCAATGGGGTGGCGTTGTGTGAGTACACGACGGACGCTTTGTTTGCCGATAAGGAAGCCTTGCGGTTTACTGTCGCCCAGCTCCTTACCGCCGCCACGTTCACCGTGGAGGACGCGACTATCGCGGCCCGTAACATCCGCCGCCACATGAAGGTCGTTATCGAAAACGAAGGGCTTCACAGGCCGGTTATTTTCACGCTGTTCGGTAAGGAAATCACCCAGCGTGAGGCTCTAGAAACGTATGCGTTCGGGCATTTCGTGATGGACTCGAACTTGATGCTCATGGACGAGGAACGGTCTCGCATGTTCACTCGTCACCTCGTGTTCTGCATGTGGGCGGCGTTTAAGGAAGCTGCCGAGGTGGTAGAGGCTGTTCCTACTGGCGTTGACCGTAACACCTTGTACACGACGTTCAGGAACACATACAGCGAACGCTGCTCGACGCTCATGAGCGCACCAATGACCACGAACGGCCTACCCGCGTCGGTCCAGCTCTGAAAAGTGGATTGCATGATGACTGATGAGATGCCTGCAATTGGCATGGATGAGAACAGGCTGCGTCACTGTCACGGCGTGGGCGTGAAGGCATCTGAGCTGGGGCGGGCTTTATTTGGCTGGTCGGATGAGAAGTGCCGAGAAATGTTCGTCATGGGTTACCTGCATGATGTTGGTTATCAATTCGCCCATGAGCAATCTGAGCACGAGGAACTTGGTGGCGACCTGCTGCGTTCTCTTGGGTTCGCTTACTGGGCGGAAATCTTTCACCACGGCAACCCTGACAGTGCTTACCAGTCGAATGAACTCCTAGTGCTCAACTTGGCGGACATGCTGACATCCAAGGACGGTAGCGCGACGACTATCCCTGCGCGCCTTGAGGACATTGCGAGCCGCTACGGCGTTGAATCAACGCAATACGTGGCGGCAAAGAAACTCGCAGACGTGCTCGTCGCACAAGTGCAGGAGATCGAAGGCTCACAGAGTGTCCTCAGCCAGCTCGTCTCATTGGATTCGCAATCGTAGGAGTGGAAGTGATTTACGACCCGGAGAATATTCGACTACGCGAGGTGGACTCGCGTTCCGGTCGCCGCTTTAAGGTCAGTTACTACTTCCGTAGTCTCGACGTGCGCAACGGTGGTAATCCGGTTCGCTCGTTGGGTGAGCTTGAGGTTGAACTGTTTCCTATGTGTGCGGGGCGTGTAAGCGCACAAGCGGCTAGGTCTCCTCTGTTGGTGCGGTATTTCGATGAGGGTGATCTCGCGTTCCCGACCGTTGATCGCACTATTGCCCGTCATGCTGCGTTGATGATGTCGTCTGTTCCGAACTGGATGGGTTTTAACGTGGATGACGTGAAGCGTGTGGCGACTCGTATTCGCCGCACTATGGCGCGCATGGTTGAGCAAGGCCGCGTGCCTGACAGTGGCGTTATCTTGTTCGACTTCTTTGGTGAGGCGATCAGTGTTGGCGAGGTGCCCGGCCTCGATTATGAGGATGCGTTTACGCTTATCCCGGTTCATGTGAGGTTGCTTGACTGGTCGCCGGAAGAAATTCGCACTCTGTTGCGGCAGTTGGTTGCCGCGTCGTGTTCTGCGTACCGAACTGCGTGCCTGCAAAGCGCAATGGAAGGGCCGACTGCAACGCCTCGGCAAACGTTTATTACTCGCTACAGTCGCGCACATGCTGATGCTCTTGCCATGTATCGCGGCGAGAAACCAAAAGACCCGGCTCTTCTTGAGTTCTGACAAGGAAAGGATTTCCTGATGCTTCTTGTTGTTAAGTTCCGTAACCAACTCCACCGGCTTAATCCGGCCTTACAGGTGGACATGAAGAACATCCGTATTAACGGCGTTGCGCGTGGTTGCAGCGGTTATGTTACCGACCCGGCTACCGGCCTCGTCGTCGAGGTGGACACGGAAGAGTCCTGTTGCGTGAGAGAGCGCGGTAAGCCTGGGATGGTGTGGCGCGGCGTATGGCGTGAAGCAGGTCGTCAAAATATGGTTCGCGGCGTGAATCACTGGTCGAACGAGGACACGATAGCGGCGGATATCGTACAGGCGTTCAAGTACCCCGAACACTCTGGCGCATGGAGACACCGCGTGTAAGGCGTAAAAGAACGGCGACTGTCGCAATCTGAATCAATTAGGTTGCGGCAGTTGTTTCACATCACTGCATAAGACTCAACCAGAGAGGACAACAACCATGCTGCTATTGCCTGAAAGGCTCACCTTGAAGCCTGTGTCTAGGCCGCGCCCTTATGGTGATCGGCGTTTTTGGAACGTGTTCTACAAGGAGCCGGACTGGGAGAAGCCGCGTTTTGTGGGGGTTCTAGAGGTTTCTAGTAGTCCTAGACGGCAAACGTACTCGGTTCAGGCTGCGATAAGCGTGAACAAGGTGAAGTGGAAGATAGAGGGAGATCGTGCGGCGATTGAGCCTGATGTTTCTCTTACTTTCCCTGAGCAGTTCAAGCCCGCTAATGCGACGGCCATGACGTATTACGCGGGTGTTTTGTTGAACTGCACAATCATGTGGGGGCTGACTGAGGAGGTGTGAACCGTATTGCGATGCGGTGCCGTCGCACTATCCGTAGGATTCGGGAAACTCTCGGCGTGGAGAATGGGTTCTCGCTGTCGTTGTATGGGAGTGCTGATGTGCGCGAGCCGCAGGTGTACTCGACGCATAAGCAAGATAGTGCATATGCAGGCAGTATTAGCATTCCTGAAGCGCCGCCTAGTGACTCTCGGGATACGGCGGTAGTGCGCACTGCCGTGCATACCGCATGGTGGGCATACAAGATGGCATTGAAGTCGTCTTTTGTCTTGTCACAAGATGTTCACGACCCCACTGAGGCTTTCCTGCGTGAGTTCATGAAGGCTCGTAGGTTCGTGGAAACACAGTCGCGTAAAGATGGTTCTTTGCCTGCTTTCTCGTCCGCTGGGTTCTGTAGTTCCGATGAGGTGGATGCGGCGACTTCGCGTGAAAACGGGCGTGTCCTTAACTCGTGGTTCGACTATGACGACACTCGCTCAGAGTTCAACCTCATTGAGGGCGATCCGGTTACGTCCAGTGAGATCGCGGAAATGATGTATGACTCTGCTTGTGCGGAACACCCTCGGACGGGCATTGTCGCCCCGTGGAAGGCGTTTGAGAAGGTTGCTGTGCGTCTTGTCGCCGGAGGCAGTATCCCCGGCTATCAGGGCATGATTCTCACGGACGATTCGATTAGGTCGATAGCTAACCGATATCCCCGTAATGATGAGGAATATGCGTTCGTTTCCTTGTTCAAGGAGTCGCACTTGTCGGATAAGAATCTTTCTCTTGGCGCGGCCCTTGATGACTATGACGGGCGCTATCGGAAGGTGGCGGCTATTGCTTGGCTTCTCGCCCGAGAGGGACGAAGCGCACTGAGGAGTTTTGAGTCCTAACGGTAAAAGCAGTGGCCCACCTTGGTTTTCTTGGTGGGCCACTGCTTTTTGTATGTCAGTATCCGTAGTATTGGCTGACTGGCTGGCCGTCCCACGGGAGCATCACGTCTCCGGTTGGTGACTTTACGCAGTGGAATGTTTTCTCTCGGAGAATGCGTGCCATGTGTGGTTTTGCCTTTGGGTTGTAGGTGTCCGCAATCGGAACAAGGTCTTTCCTTAGTACTGCCGAGTCGTAGGCGACTACCTGCGCGCGGATTTGCAGGTACCACACGGTTCGCTCCGTGCAGCGCACTACTTGGTAGAACAGAACAACATCGCTGCCGTATCTTCCGAGGTCAACGAATACTGTTCCAACGGGGAAAATCGTGGATTCTTTTGAGACTGTCATGATCGTGTTTCCTACTCGTCGAGTGGCTGGTTGAGGATGCGGGAGATTTTGCTGGCGCTGACTCCCATAAAGAACGCGATCACTTCCTGCGTATAGCCCTGTGTGGCCCACAGGTACACGCTTCTGTCGAATGAGCACTCGTCAAACAAAGCGGGCGCATCGAGGATGTCGTAGTATCCGACGAGTCGCACATGTGACGGGAGATTCTTCTTGTCGATATCGGAGAAAATACCGTTGAATTCCGCTGTGAATTCAAGCGTGTTCAGGTCGATGAGCCACTTTCGGTTATGCGCTTCTTCTGGCGTGATAACCCCGTTTTTTAGTGCGCGAAACAGCCAGAAACAGTGTTCAGTAAGCTGATGGTAGAGGTCCTTTTCGTTTGCTGATTCAGCGCAGTGCGGTTGGTGTACGCCAATAGCTTTACGAATCTTGTAATAGAAGCCCATTTTATGGTTTTCGTCAGTGCCGCCTTCCTTGGGGCGGCAGCGGATGTCCGTTGGGGACTTGATTTCGAGGCCCCAAAGCAGCTCTCGCGCAGTCAATGGCTTAGCCAGATAAGAGCGAGAAATAAGCCTTGTTCCGATAATCATGTCATCGTGCGTCAGGTAAGTCACTTCGCGGATAAGCCCATAATGGTCAATAGGTTTGGTGATGAAGTGGACGGGCTTGAAAGCTGGGTCTGAGAACGTCAAAGTCCCTGTTAGTTCGTTACTTGACCAGTTGGCTACTGCTTGAACGTCGGGGCAAAGCGGCAGAGGATAAGGCTTCTGATCGTTCATAACGGTTTCTCCTATTGCGGATAGTTTGGAAGCTCTTAACGTGTAACCTCTGTTGAGACGGCTAGACAGGGTTTATTAGCCTTGTTTTTCCGCTGCCCGCAGCCTCATGTACGTGTCCAAGATGTCTTTGTCTACGATTTTCGAGCTACTGTCGATTTGCGCGAAAGCGCGTGCGGTTTCCAACAGATCGCCGGTGAGGTGGTGGCGGTTGATGTACTTGTCGGTAAAACCACGATGGGCTTGCATATGGTGGAAGATTGCTTCCGCAACGAACAAGGCGTGCGCGTCAAGACAGTCCTTGTGGGCGATCATCCAGTAGACGGCGCTCACGTTCTCGTGGCCCGCATACTGGTCGTGACTCCCGTAAATGGACGCGATATACGCTGACGACGGCCTAGAAACGTCTTGGGGCGTGCGGGCAACGCTCTTACCGAGGTCATGGAACGCCGCGATATCCACCAAAGCTGGCCGGTCGGCCTGTTTACGCGCGTTATGCACCGTGAGGGCAACATGCTCAGCAATGGACTCCACGTGATACGGGCTGTTATGCGGGGCAAGATACGAGTGGTTGATTTCCGGCAGGTACGCCGAGAAGTCGGGTGTTTGCAGCGTGAACGTGTCGCAGTCAACGCCCATGCGCGGGATTTGCACGCTCAGGTACTCGCCTCGAACATGGGACGCGCTCACACCGTTAGAACGCTTGATAGCCTCAGCGAGCGGCACATGCACCAACACGACAACCACCCTCACGCCCGGAAACCGTGCTTTAACCTCACGATACAAATGCGCGCGAGACATGCGAGAACAGTTAGGCGCAATAAAAACCGCGTCCAAACCGCGCTCCAATAAGGCGAACAGTTGCTTAAATGCGCGCCTCAAAACCGCGTCTTTATGCCGACTCTCAACCACCGGGGAGCCATACGCTTCACGGTGAATAGCACTCAATGACACAACACTGGAATCCAAAAAACACGAAGCCGCATCCCGCGTCTTACCCGCGCCCATAGGCCCCGCATAAACAAACAACGTTCCAAACATGCTGTTAAACGTCTCAAGTCAAAGCGTTTTGGGCACAAAAAGGCCCTCCGGGTTGCTTTGCTTTTGTGTTTCTCTCTTCCCTCTACTGTGGCTGAGTTACTGAGTTATCGTTTTGCCTCTTTGCGCTTCCACGCTGCACTCGCGCTTTGGAACTTTGAGCGCGGAGTTGAACGTTTGTGCAGCCCTGAGCGAGAAGCAACCAACAGCGAAAGCGGGAACAATTAAAAGAAACTTAAGAACACGAGAACTGTAGTTAACTGCTCACTGTCCAACAGCGTTACTCAACTCTTTTCTTTGAGCGGCAGTGGGCAGAGAAGTGCCTCTAAGTAATCTCAGCTAAAAACAACGGGTAAAACTCGCTGTAAAGCTAAGACTCTTAGAGGCACTACGAATCAACCCAAACTTTTCTCGTCACGTATAGCGTCGTCGTAGGGGCCGGGGCATTACTCCCAACCGGTGGCGGCATATTCTGCAAACTCCGGTAATCTCACTGGTTTGTTAGACACACCCAACCGCTTTGCATCTGTGTGAGCGGTTGAATCGAGCCGTGGCACCCCTTCGCCCCCGCACATCACCATACGGGGATAGGCTCGCTGTTTTGCAGATCGTTAAAAAATCCCGCACAACCGGGGACGCACCGAGTGTCAGTCGGTGGGGAGGTCGTGAGATTCCTGTACTCCTGGCCCCCCAGTAGACAACCAGCTTTCGCAGGCTTCCAAAGGCTTCGCACTGTTAAGGGAATGTGCTATATTGGCTCTAGTTTCTTGGTGCTGCTAATCCTAGCAGCTTTCAGGTCCGTGACAGTTGGCTTTTTGGGTCGCTACTGTTGCGGGCCTGATTTTTTTCGCCTATTTACAGTCTTTACTCAGTAAAGTGATTTGCGTTACGGCGTGTTGCTTGTATGCTTACGTGTGAGAACAAGAAACGCGGTGGCGATGATCGTGTTTTACGTCCTCTGTATTCAGGTCGCACGACGGCATGAGCATGAGGTTTCCTCATTTTCCTTGTGTTTGTGTCGTTTTAAGGCTCGCGCGGTGCCCCCTCCACTTCTGGTGGGCCGCGCGGGCCTCGTGCTTTTTAGGCGTGTTCCTGACAGAACGTGGTGGTGGCTGTAGGCTTAGTTATGTGAGTGCTGGCGGTTGTGTTGCTTCCAGTTAATTCACAGCGAATAAATACGGCGTGAGCCGCGCGGTCTTAGCCTCGATGGGCCGCGCGGTTCACGCTTTTTTATGCCCTCTCCCCCATGTTTTCGAGTGTTGTAGGTTAGCAACTTTCTTTGCCCCTAGTGCGGGCGCGAGTAGAGAGGGGACACTAAGCATGGTGTCTTTTGATGACGTGTTGAAGGCGTTGGGTGGTCATTGGGTCACTGACGGTGAGGGCACGGATTACGGTTCGTGGACTCCGAACACGGTGAAGAGCCTGATTATTTCCCATGACGGCGTGTATGTAGAAAAGCATGGGGCGAATAAGGGTGCGTTGACTCCCGCTAACCCGAAGAATGCTGATTCGCGTCGTTCTCCGCTGCGCGCGTTGTCGTATAAGCAGTTCGGCGCGTTGGAAGTGATTGTCGCGCCGGAAAGCATGTTTGAGGGCGTGGATTTGTCGCGGTTTTTCACTGAGGGCACTCGTATTGGCGCGATTTACCGTATTCCCGATGAGAACGCGATGGGGATTGAACTGCTTGCGGGCGCGTTGCGTCGTGAGCGTGAGGCTTACGCGGAAGCTCAAGGGGGTGGCGTGGATGCTCGCCCGCTCCTGTTGGACGCTCCTGTCCCCTTGCAGTTCGCTGTTGACTTGTCTCAAATGGGCCAGTACGTGCAAGTGAAGCCCTATGACATGGTGATGAACAGTTTCCAGCTCTCACCTCAAACGTATTCTGCGGACATGATCGGTGGGACGCTAGAAACGTTCCTGTCGGGGTTGTGTACGCGCCCGCGTATGCCCGAAGAAGAAGCCGTTGAGACGGTTGATGCTTTCCGCGCGCCAGAAGAAGAAGATGATGGGCTGGCTGCGCGTCTTGCTGAGTTTGAGGCTTCCCCACTGCGCATGAGCCTGTTGCGACTGTTGAAGGCCGCTGCCCAGCGTGGAGGCGTTTACCTTGATGCTATTGCCGCGCTCACGTGGGACTTGTCCCCGCTTGACTCTCAGCCCGAATGGTTCCCTGTCGTTGCAAGCAGCAGTGTTCTCGGTCAGCTCACGAAAGAACAGTTCCACGGCGTGATGTGTGACTGTGAGAACGAAGCCTTGTCTGCCGCGTTGTATCTTCATGCCCTACCGAAAGAGCAGCGCGAAAAACTCGGGTTCGACACGGTTTCTAAGAGCATCACGATTCAAGAAGTGATTGACGCTCTCAATGGGGAACGTGAGCCTGACAAGAGTGTGCCCGATGAAGCACTGTCGTTCTTTAATGGCGTGATTTTCGCCCGCGTCGGGTTGATCGCGGAAGAATACACGCGAATCTTCTCCTCCGGCTATGAGGTCATTAAGCCTTTCGGTATTCTCGCCCCCGAAAACACGGGCGCGGATGGGAAAGACTCTAAGGGCCGTGTGCTGGCGATCAACGACGAGGGCCGGGCGTTCATGCGCCTACCGGACTCGGTGACGATGGAAACATGGAAGGTCATTAAGGGCCTTGTCCCCCAGTTGGAAGCCATGCCCACGAGGGACATTAACGAAATCGCTGAGATCGTCGTGAACGGGAAAGACTCTAGTGGCGCGGTGTATGCGAAAGACACTGAGTTCTACTTCCCCTACAAGATGCTCGAATACGCTTTCGGGCGCGGTTTTGACCCCGCGTCACCGGAGTCGTATCCGCGCCTCGCTGCGGCCTCTAAGTGGGAAACCTACCTCGAACAAGAAGTGAAGCCGAGCTTGGAGACGATGCTTCAAGCTGTCGTGAAGAAACTCCTCCAACGGGCCGCAAGCAACGGTGAGGATTACACGTCTAAGAGCGTGAAGAACAGTGTTTCAGGCGCGTTAGAACGTATCTACAATGCGATGACAACGTGTTTCCTCGTGTCCTCGTTCGAGGTCAATAGCCGAGCAACCCTCACCAAGCTCAAGCTGCGTTCCCTCACACACCACGAGGAACTAGGCGACGACATCGCTAAAGAGTCCGTGGAACGCGCTTACGGTGTAGCTGCGGGCAATAAGAGCCGGTCATATGCGCCGGTTCGTAGCAGCCTCATGTGGGAACACCGCTACGACGTGGATACGATTCTCGCTAACGCCGCCCCGATTTTCGCGTACAAGATTCTTGAAGCCAAGATGAGCCAAGGCGCGAACCTGCGGGCTGAAACCGTCGCGATTTTCGGCCTCGGACTAGATGAGACCATTGTTGACACGTCCAAGGCCCTGTCTGCGTTCGCTAAGAGTGGCCTGCATGTTGTTCTAGCTGGTTCTCGCTCCGGTAAGGGCCTGATGACTCAGGCGTATCTCGCTGCGATGCTCATTGCCGGTAAGGCCCTCGGTCTTGCGGACAATAAGCCTGACATGGCTTCCCTCCTGTTGGAAATCAACCCGAATGCGTTCGTCATTAACGGCCCTGACTTCGGTAGCGAGAAGGGCACGGACTTGTTTGGGCATTTCGGTGCCGATCAGGTAGAAAAACTAGGCCGCATGGCTCACGTCCCGTCCTACTTGAGGCCCCTCGGATTCCAAGGGGAAAGCTACCCCGGTCTACTCGGTACGGTCGCTTACATCCGGTACATGATTCTCGCTATGGGCATTCTCCTTGCTCGCACGAACGGTGAGGACGTTGCCGAACAGTTGGGCGGCAAGAAGGGCGTATCGTTCGTTTTCGATGAGATCAGTAACGTCGGCTTGTCGATGAGCCGGTTCTTTGTACAGCTCGCTAAATATGCGCGCCCCGCTGACTACGTGAACAGCTATGACACGTGGGAAGCATCCGGGTTTGATGAGAAGAAGAAACCCAAGGACTCAATCACTGAGGTTCACTTGTGGGCCTCAATGTTCAGTGAGTGTATCCGTATGAGCGCGGACAAGATCACGACGATTGGTAACGCGAACTATAAGAACCGCGAACAGGCCGTGAGCGACATCTTCCTCATCGGTCAACACGAGGTGGCTCCTACCCCTGTTTCAACGTTCGTACCCCCGTTGAACCGTACTCAGGGCGTGACCGTGAAGCTGGGGAACATGGACAATTTCGTGTTCTCGTTCGCCTCGTCCCTTACTGCTGCCGATGCGTTTATCGGCTACAACAAGGAACGCCCCCAGTACCTCAATCAGGGTTCCCCGAACGGGTTCATGCATGACAAGCTCTCTGAGACGGTGCGCGCGTTCGCTTACGTGCAAGACTTCAACGGGCCGAACATTGAGCGTGCTCTCGTGAAGGGTGATGAACAGTTAGCTAAAACTGCTCTCCCGTTCCGTCCCGGCCTCCTGTATGCGGAAGCCGAAGAGGACGGCTACTGCTGGCCGTTCTCCGTGGAATACATGAAGCGCGCGGGCGTGGACGTTGATTCTGTCCGTAAGGACGTGTCCCTCGACGATGGGCGACTTGACCCGGCCTTGGGGTTCATTGGCTACCTTGAACGCGCGGGAGTGTCACGCGCTGAGGCCGCTGCAACCCTACAGAAGCTCTCTGATGCGGCGAACCTCGTCGTGAAGGAAGCCGGATACCCGGGGACGTGGCAAGAATGGCTTGTGGACTTGCGTCCCAAGTACATGTACTCCTCTGCCGAGTTCTATGCGGCGTTTAACCGGTCAGAAAACCCGGTGAACGCTGAGCGCGAACTGTTTGCCCGCGTGTATCCCAATGAGTTCCCCGAAGAGGACGCTGCGGACCCGTTGCGCATGGAAGAAGAGGACGCTTGGGATGACTCGGCGTTCGCGTCACTGACTGATACTGCGCCCGCCGGGAAGGTGGAAACCGTCGGCGGGTGGGGTGAAGAGCCTAAGCCTACTGCGGCTCCTGTCATGCCGGTTGTGAGCGCTCCGGCTCCCATCATGCCTGACATTCCCGATGACGCTCCCGTGCCGGTGAATGCTCGCATGAACGACGTGACGGCACCCGCTCCCGGATGGGACTACTCCACCAGCCCTGTCACACCGAACCAGTATGGCGGGTTCTCGTTCAACAAGGGCACGCCTCGCACTATCCACGCGCAAGAACTCACCCCTGATGGTGTTCAGGACGCGATCTATCAGGATATGCGCCAGTGGGTTGGCGACTGGGGCCGAGTGAAGCGTCTGGGCGTGGCCGGTGGCCTCGTTATCCTCAACGGTGTCGCCTACCAGACTAAGGTCGCTGAGGAATGGGACATTGAAGCTATCCCCGAGTACCTGCGTGAAGCAGTACGGTCAAGCAACATTGCTCCTATCGCGAACTGGCGGATGATTCGCGAGATGCACAACCTACGTCGCATGTCGTTCGACTCATGGCAGTTCTACATGTCGTATGTGTGCCCTGACCTCGGGTTCGAGGGCCGTAAGAGCATCGGGCAAATGTTCGCCGCTTTCCCCACTCTCCAACACATCACGATTGCCGGGGAAGAGTTCGACCGCTCCACGTGGAGTGAAGAACACGGGGTTCCTACAGGTATGCGCCGCTACGACGACACGCAAGCAGCCATGTACGCCGCTACCCGCTACCTGTCGCGCGGTCGTAAGCGCACGTGGGAGTGGACGACAGACACGTGGAAGCGCAACGATATCGGGTTCCTCGGTAAGACGTGGCGTAGCGCGTTTGGGTTCACCGCGAGCGCGTTGTTTGGTGTGGGCCAGTTGCTTGGTGGTGGGGGTAAGCGTGCGATGGGTGCGGTTGCTCGTGGCCTGAACGACGCTCGCTAGTGGCCTAGTTCACACCAAAGCAGCTTGCTTAACGAACTGCCATACTCCTACAATTTAGGTACACATCATTCAGGTGTGCGCAGTTCACAACAACATAACTCAATACGCCCCCTCCCTGCTGTCAATACTGACTCTGCTTTTCCTTGGGGAGGGGGCACCCAAGGAACGGTGCCTGATGGGGATAAAGGGATTCGCGACAAGCGGAGGCGACCTTACCGACTGAGCCGTCAACACAAACGGTTCTTACAGACTGGTCAAGCAGGTTCGACTCCTGCCCGTTCCGCTGGTGGCGTTAGAAGCGCTGAACTGGGTTACTACATGATGGATATGTTTTTTCACCCAGTTCGTCTTTCCTCTAACGCCACCTCTTTTTTTCTAAATAAACACGCCAATAATGGAGGCAATTATGTCGCGCATGAATACGCGAACCGCTCGCCCTAAAAACACTGCAACCACGCCGGTCGCTACCACAGGCCGTGTCGCGCTCACTCATGAAGGTGCCTTGGGTTATACCCGCACCCCTAAGAGCGAACTGTTTCTCGCTGCCGTCACCTCACTAAATGAGGACACGTTTTACGAGAGCGCTAATGACCGCATTAAGCGCGTCCAGAACCTTGCTCGTAAAGACGAAGTATTGAACTCTCCTGAATGGGTTCTCGGGCTTGTGGGTTGGCTCCGTAAAGATGTTGGCCTACGTTCTGTCCCCATGATCGTCGCAATGAGTGTCGTTAAGGCTCGCCTTGAAGCTGGGCTTTCCGGCTACAATCGCGAGATCGTTAGGGCTTCCATTGGCCGTTTGGACGAAACCGGCGATTTCCTTGCCGGGTGGCTGAGCAACTACGGTCGAAACGTCCCCTCATGTGTGCGTCGAGGCGTGTCCGACGCTCTCAAGGCGCTCTTGAATGAGCGCTCGTACTTGAAGTGGAACGGGCGCATGAACTCAGGCACCGTCAAACTGCGTGACGTTATCAACCTCGTACACCTCTCCCCCCGTAATGAGGCACAGTCTCGCCTCGTTCGCCTCGTCCTCGATGAGTCATACGGAAAAGCTAACTCTGCTGAGGGATTGGAGACTATTCGTGCGCGTCGAGCGTTCCTGTCTCTACCTGTTGAGAAGCAGATCGAGGCCCTAACTGGCCCCGATAGCGAGAAGGTCATTAAGGAAGCAGCTTTGAGTATTGAAGTTGTTTCCAGCGCTTTGCGTAAGGTTCCCGCGAGCGTGTGGGAGTCCCTTGTTCCTTTTATGGGCTACACGGCGCTGCGCATGAGCTTGCGTCGTATCGCAGAAACAGAGGACGTTTCCGACAGTTTGCTAGACACCGTGTCAAAGCGTATTGGAGACCGTGAAGAAGCACGCGCCTCGCGTACTCTCCCCGTCGCGTTCTACTCTGCCTACAAGAACACGCCGTTAGAGTTCGCTCCTGCTTTGCAGCGGGCAGCTAACGCCTCTTTGTCGGCGGTTCCCGCACTCAAGGGCCGTACTCTCGTTCTCCTTGATGCGTCCGGCTCAATGCACGCCGTCTTGTCTGAGCGATCTAGTTTGACTCGTCAGGACGCTGCTAACGTGTTTGCGGCTGCGCTCTCTATCCGAGGCGAAAACGTTCGCGTCGTCGCTTTCGCAGAAAACGCAAAGGATATTCGAGTAGATACTCGCGACCTTTTGCGCGCAACGGAAGCCATGCCCAGTTCTTACGGCGGAACTTACACTGACCGCGCTATCGAGTACGCATACGCGAACGGTGAAACGTATGATCGCGTCATCATTTTGACTGACGAACAGACCTCAATGAACTCTTGGGGCCGCTCAGTCGATAACGTTCTCGATAGTTTCGCTGAGAACACTCCCGTGTTCACGTGGAACCTCGACGGATACGCCGTAGCACAGGGAGCCTCACGGCCCTTGCGATGGACGTTCGGTGGCCTCACCGATAACGCTTTCAACATGATTCCTCTCCTTGAGCGCGGCATCGCCCAAAAGTGGCCGTGGGAATAAGCACGACAAGCGCATAGCTTTAAGCGTTCAAGCGTGGAGGAAAGAACATGACCGGCCTCTCTACCAGTCAAACCCGGTTGGTAGAGAGGCTTTCTTCAGAAAGGACCCGTGTTTTGGTTAAGCTCATCTTCAAGACTATCGGCCTAGTGAAAACACTCATTTCACTCGCTGTCTTAGCGGCCCTCATTTACCTTTTCGTCCAATACAACCCGTGGGCTAAAGAATACGTGCCGGGCGGTGTCTTAGAGTTCGGTGGCTACAGTGCCAGCGTCTCACAGTGCATGGTCGAGAAAAGCCAAGGGGAAATCAGTGACCATGTTCTCCGGCAAATCCAAGACACGAGCAGCGTCCAAGGCGTATCGGTACAAGACATGAACACCTTGTACTCTCACGCGAAAGAATGCTCTAGGAAGTGACCATGATGTTTTCTAACCGTGAGGTCGTGGACACGCGAGCCGGAACTGCCGTGATGGAGTGGCAAAGACCGCGCGGCGCTATCCACACGGGCGGCATACTCTCCCTCCCCGACCCAACAAAGCCCAGTGCTCCCCCGATTAAGTACCGAGTGAGCATTGTTCAGCTAGAACCTCAACCAACAAGCATCTTCCGCCGGGTACGAGTGACATTCGAGATTTTCGACGACTGCAAGGGGCGCTCTTTTGACGGCGGCACGAATATGACTATCAAACGTGCTTTGCATGACCCGTTGGACATTAGGGATATCCTCGGCGGCCTAACGGTTAACTCGTCTGGATGGCGGCTCCTTGAGCTGAAGTAATGCCCAACAAGAACCCTGTGAAAAACTAAAACCGGAAACACACAGTGCGAGTGCCTGTGTCGCATTCACGTGCGGCACGGGTACTCCCCTGTTTTAACCGGAGTTTGTTGCCCGTCTAGGTGGTTCTCTAAATAAGAACGTAACCTGTTTCGCTTACCGGAAAGGAAAGAAGAGGCATGTCGGAAGGTATTTACGCGACCATTAACCAACGCAAGGACGGGAAAACACTTGTCCGTCTCGTTGAAGTGGGAAACACGAGCATCAGCCATGACTCAATCCACCACATGATGTCTCTCCCCCAACAGGGGTGGGACCCATATAAAGTCCTCGATGTCTTACTGAAAGTCATCAAGGACTGTGAAAGCATCCACGCAATCACAGAGTGCTCGGCAGAAGAAGCTGAAGCTCACGACGATTGGGCTGCTTTATTCACGGAAGATAAGACGCAAAAACTTTTAGTCACAAACGTGCGGCTCTCTAGCGACGTACCCGCGTTTGAGCGTGATTTTGATGAGCGAGTGTTTGATTCTCGACAGGAAGCTCTCGACGCGATCTACAACCACTACTCTCCCGTTTTAATGAGCAAGAACCTCCTATGGGACTTAGACGCGAACACGTTCACGTGGTTCACCGCTCCGGGGAAACGCTACAGTTTCGTCGCGTTCAATTTCGGCCTAGAGAAGGTTGAGAGTTGTTCTGCCGTGACTTACACGTTCGAGCAGATGTGTGACCGCCGGGCCGTGGTCAACGCTATCAACGGCGAATCACGTCACCGACTTCCTGAAATTCCGCTTTATCGCACGCCCTTAGAGCAGCGCCCCCCAGAGGAGTATGAGAGCAAGCTCCTGCCAGTGGTTATCGAATACCGGAAAGGCAAAGAAAACACGGAAACCAGTCTCACCGGGACTATTGAGAAAATCCTTGTTCACGGTAAGGAACATGAACAGTGGGAACCCACCTCGTTCAAGGTCGTTCTCGACAAGCGGTTCGGTTACGACACTTTGGTTGTCACGTTCTACCGCGACGAAAAACCCGTGTTCAGGACAAGCGTTAACCCCTCTGCCTACAGGAACATGAGGGAAGCCGTGTTTGAGACGCTGTGCGCCACCGCGAGGTTCATTGCCGACAACCACGATGAGTTGATGATCGGCGTGAAAGACGGCCTACGTTACAACGATGACTGGACGCTGTTCCAAGACAAAGCTAAGCATCTTCTCCTCGGCGCATACGACACTTACAAGAGTGTGCGAGATGTGAGTGCTCCACGCAGTGAAGGACTGTCCGCCGGTGAGCAGAATCTAGCTGAACGCTTAGTTCTCAGCGCCGCAGCGACATTCAAGGCCATTGAAAAAGCGGAAACCCGGCAGGAAAAAACACGCCTTAGAACCACGTACTTCATTGTTGACCGGCAAAACGGCGTGTTCACGCAGGCTATCGGCGCAGCAGCAGCAAAGAAGAAACTCAAGCAAGCCGCTAGTGCCCACACGCACGTCATCGCTTACAAAGACCTCGCAGGCTCTCCGCTGGTTCACCCGCAAGCCCAAGACCGGCCATTCCGAGAAAGCGTCTTGGCCTACACGAAAGAAGGCTATACGCAAGAACGTATCGCGCTGATTCTTGCCATGAGCGTTAAGGAAGTATCAGCGTCCCAGCGCGGCTTGTAAGTAGGATTCTCGCTCGTCTTAAGCCTGGTTTCGCGCGCCTGTCGAGCGCAGGCCCAACCGTTCGGAAAATCCGAATACTTCACACCCCGGTCCCGCGCGCCTGTTGAGCACAGCGCGTGGGACCGGACTTTTTTTAACCACGCTCACGCGGTGAGAGGAAACATTTCACAGCGATAAGACAATCACTCCACCAAAAGAAAACGGAGGCCCATCATGGGACAACGCGGCGTTTACGCAACAATCCAGAAGAACCCTGAAACCGGAGAATACGTCCTAGAACACGTCACCGTGCAATGGGCACTGCATCTTCACCACGTATTGAACTATCTGCTCCAAGACCCTGAACGGACGCAGGCAGACAAGTGTCTGAATGTTCTTAAAAACGTTATCCGCGACTGTGGACATATCAGCGCGATTGAATATCTCCAAGACGACTATAAGTACTTTGAGCAATCGGTCGATGAGACTCGTAGCGAGTACTTGGTCTATTCGCGCGACAAGAAAGAATGCTTCTGTGTAGGTGGCGCAGAACTCTTGAAGGACACCCCGAAGGAATACCGCTTCTCTGTCTCCAAAGTTTTTAAGACCCGTAAAGCAGCAGAAACGTTCATATTCACCCACAATCATGTTCAGGACGCTGTTTCGCTCCTGTGGGACTTGGACGCGAACACGTTCACATGGTTCACCGAAGGCGAGTACTACAGCATTAAGGCATATAACTTTGCGACCGGACAGTATGGGTTCTGTTGCCGCGTGACATACAGCTTTGAGCAAATGAAGGCCCCGGAGATCGAGGACGTTGAGTTTTACGGCAGGTTTAGCGGTAAGGACATTATTCCCCTCTTTGGTGAGAGTTCTTCTCCCAGTGAGGAAGGCCCCGAGAAGGGCGAAACCTATACGCCCGCCCACCTCCCGGGCGAAACAATCAACTACACCATGCAGCGCCACGATGACGGCCCCGCTACTACAGTGACCGGAAGCATCTACTCTGTTACAACGCCCCGCACCATGCGCACTTTCCAAGGATTAACCTACATGGCTGTGCTTGACACTCGTTTCGGGTTCGACACGTGGGTGTACAAGCTCATCAAGGACGGTAAGCAAGTCTGGCGGTGGAGCCACACCCCGAAGATCGACGGGCAAGACGGCGACATGTTCCTCGAAGGACTCCACACGGCGGTCGCCACCTACGACCCCGACGACATGACCGAGAAGATGACTAAGGGCCTGTACTACAACGACCCGCACGCAGTCTTTAACGAGAAGATCGACTTCCCCTACGGATACCGTCAGGTAATGGACTTCATCGACATGCTGAACCGGCGAAACCCCGACGCAGCAGACATGCCGCCCGTGGCGAAGTTCGTGAACCTGCTGGCCGCGACCTACCGGGATGTTGAAACAGCGGAAACTCAAGAGGACCGGGAACGTCACGCATCCCGTTGTTTCGCTGTCATGCGAGACGGGAAGATCGACATGCTTCTCAGTGGCTCTCGCAACCTTGTGGCGCGTATGCAAAGCGCGGTCGCTGTCTGCTCGTATCGTGATGTGCTCGCTATCCCTGTGCGTGAACACGGGCAAGAACTGAAGATGGAAGCCCTGCTTTACACGAAGGAAGGCTACAGTCAGCCCACCATCGCACTACTCCTCGGCGTGACCGTTAAGCAAGTCGCAGCCGTACAACGCGCAGCAGCGGACAGGTAAGAAGGCAGGCTCGTCATGGCGCAAGCAGGTATTTACGCGACGATCAAACAAGAAGGCAAGAAGTGGCGCGTTGAGCACACTCACGTCCAGTGGGCACTCAACCTAGAAGCTAATCTTCACCGTATTCTCAATGACACTGAGGCCGGTTGGGATATCAGCGAGGTCTTGAAAACCTTAGAGACCATCATTCGTGAAGCCGCGCATATTAGCGAGATCGTGATTGATGGCCCCGGTGACGATATCGTTCCCGAAGGCGTTCCCGCACGGTTCGTCTGCCAGTCCGGTGAGGACTATTACTTGTGGGCTGAGCGCCCGCAGTTCACTCCCGCCGGGGAGGAAGAATGGTCTCCCAGTCGAGTGTTCGACTCTCGGAAAGCGGCGGAAAAGTTCGTCAAGACTCACCCGTATGTGGAGGATGGCATTTCACTCCTATGGGACTTGGACACGAACCTATTCACGTGGTTCGTGCCAACTGTCCCTAAGAAATACGCTGAGCACGCTTCATGCTTACGGGCTTACGACTTTAAGAACGATTGCTTCACAACGTGTTTTGAGGTGACCTACAGTCTCGATGAGATGGAGGCGGGCGGCGAAGAACGCGAGCTGGAAATCGTGTCTGGAATGCCTGACCGCAAGATCGTGTCAGCCCACACGGACGCGGAAGAAAAACCCGCTAAGGATAGCGAGCCTGATGATGCTTTCACTTTCGCTTCCACAGACAGCCCCGGTAAGCTCACATACTCAATGAGAGAAGAAACCCCCCTCCTAGTTTCCGGTTCCATTTACTCCCTACGAGCAATGGGGCCAAGCGTGAACATTGACAGGCAGTTCACTGGCCTGACATACACGGCGACGTTTGACGCTAGGTTCGGGTTCGAGACGTGGGTGTACCGTCTCATGCAAGACGGGAAGCAAGTGTGGCGCACTTCCATCCCCGCTGACTCTTACGACGGCATTAAATCGTCCCTGTTGGAGGGACTGTGTGCGACGGTCATTTCGCTCGTCAAGTACCCGCCGTCAAAGGAAATGTATAAGGGCCTGTACTACAACGACCTCGACCACGTTTTCGAGAGCAAGATTCTACGCACCGTCGAAACCAGCCTCTATAGGCACCTGATGGAGAAAACCGCCCCATACGGGCAGAAGCGCATCAGTGGCCTCACGAAGCTCCTTAAAGACACGCTGCACAGAGTTGATTCCGCTAAGAACACTGAGGAACGCAAGCGCCTCATGGCGAGGCTAGTCGCTTACGACCCGCAAGCCGACGAGTTCACTCTGATTCCCGGTGGGAAGGAAGAAGTCTTTCGTGAGGGAGGCCCGAAGAAAGGCTGGTTCTATTTCACGTACTCGGTGATCGTAGCCGCCCCCGTGTTCGTCCCCGAGTTCGATGAAGGCGATCTAGTTAGTAGCGTCCAGGTGTACACGAAGGAAGGCTACTCGCAAGAAACAATCGCCCTACTCCTCGGCATGACTGTCAAGCAGGTTGCTGACATCCAGAAGGCAGGCCGCTAACCATCTCTCCCACTGTCCCCGTCTCGGCACCGTCCGGGGCGGGGACACATTTATCCCCATGCTCTCCCACCGCCCGCGCGTTCTAAACGCATGGACATGAACAACGCCATCGCGAAAGCCATCTCCGCCGAAAGAGCCATTGCAGGCATGACCGTGCGCGAACTATCCGAAGCATCCGGCATACCCGTAAGCACTCTTATGCGCATACTCTCCGCAGAACGTGACATTAAGATCAACCAGATCACGCAACTAGCACGAGCGTTCCACACCACGCCCGCCGACTTAGTGTGGCGAGCACAAGAGATCATCCGGCGACGATAGAAGCCCCCAAAGACACGTTCCAGACATAGCCATACTCGCACAATTACGGCACAAACCAGCGTTTATAACGCCTTGGTCATGAACATTTTTCTTGGTCATATAGTTGTGTTTCTTGGTTATGGAAATCGTGTTCCTTGGTCATGAAGTTTGTTTCCTTGGTTATATAGTTTCTGTTTTTTGCACGCTAGTGTTTTTGGGGCGTGTTTTACGGCTTGGTCATGAAGTTTCACTCCTTGGTCATGAAGATGGGTTTCTTGGTTATATAGTTTCGGGTTTATAGCATGATGCTTTGGTTGGTCACGTTTTGAGCGTCTAGTCCACGTTTTGAGACGCTATAGCACGCTCGGCGGCTTGGTCACGGTCTCCCTTTTACAGCACGCTACCCCAAGAGACCTGTTTCGTTGGGAACACTAGCATCCCGGCGTGTTGATGACGTTTTTTGATGACTGATGTAAACTGAT
>ERZ1674245.24-NODE-24-length-50275-cov-25.337037_pt1 | contig 50275 bp, 46 predicted proteins | sample MGYA00581205_ERZ1674245 | MGnify/ENA primary metagenome ERZ1674245 (study PRJEB41354, sample SAMEA4873314) | human saliva metagenome | biome: human-associated habitat [ENVO:00009003]; feature: mouth environment [ENVO:08000002]; material: saliva material... | reverse complement strand
AAAGCCAACGGGGGTTCAAATCCCTCCACCACCGCACCAACGAAAACCCGTCGAGCTGAGCTCGGCGGGTTTTCTGTTTGCCGAATTACGCGGCTCGCCTGTGAATGTATATGCGAGTGCGAGTAAAATTTATGCCATGCGTATTAAGATTCTTGACCACCCGCTGGTCGCCCACAAGATTAGTGTTCTGCGCGATAAGAACACCCCTTCCCCGATTTTCCGTCAGCTGGTTGACGAGCTGGTGACTCTCCTGGCCTACGAGGCTACTCGCGAGATTCGCGTGGAGGAGGTTGAGGTGGTGACTCCGGTGGCTACCACGACCGGTGTGCGCATCGCCAACCCGAAGCCGCTGGTGGTGCCGATTCTGCGTGCTGGTCTGGGTATGCTGGAGGGCATGACCCGCATGGTGCCGACCGCCGAGGTGGGTTTCCTGGGTATGGCTCGCAACGAGGAGACCCTGGACATCGTGACCTATGCCGAGCGTCTGCCGGAGGATTTGACGGGCCGTCAGGTGTACCTGCTGGATCCGATGCTGGCCACCGGCGGTACCCTGATCGAGGCTATTAAGTTCTTGCGTAAGCGCGGTGCCGAGTCGGTAACCTGCGTGTGCCTGATTGCCGCCCCAGAGGGTATCGCCGCCCTGGAGAAGGGCGTTGAGGGCATGGAGAACGTGGACCTGTTCCTGGCTGCCCGCGATGAGCGCCTGAACGAGAAGGCTTACATCGTTCCCGGCCTGGGCGATGCTGGCGATCGCCTGTACGGCCTGGCTGAATAATTTTTGATTCGGCTTCGCGAGACGGTTTCGCGAGACCAATTGTGCACTGTCCCCGCGCTGGCTATTTCGATAGCCCGCGCGGGGACGCTTTTGTCCAATAGGGCGCGCGTACGATGCGGGATGGGTGGTGTCGATGATTTCCCCCGTCGGACGGGGGATGATTCAAAAAAATCTACATGTGACAAGAATCATTTCATGTGGATATTGTTGGGTTAATGAGGGGTATTTGAGGGTCTCTCAAGCTTTGATTGAGGGCATGAAAATACAGTGCTCCGCGTCATCATGCCGCTTTAGATGAATATTTATGTAGATGGGGCGCGACGGGGCTTGATGCGGGACGAGTCTGGCCCGGATGAGTGGGGATGTATTGTACTCCTTTTTGGATGCGGGAAGTATCCACGATGCCGAATTCGCTTGATTTATCCGTCAAATAGGAGAAATATTAAGAGAAAGGATTGATGCTCGAACAGGTATTAGGGACTGTTGGGCCACGCGTCACTTCCGGCGCACCCCACCACCATGTAGGTAAGGCAATTCCTACGTAGATTTTGAGAGAAGGCTGAACCATGTCAGGTGCTGTACCTGGATACGTCCACATCTCCCAGCGAGGCCGCGCCGCGAAGCGTCAGGCCGTCCAGCCCCATCGTCCCGCCGCACCTGCCGCAACGTTGCGTCCGATGACATTCTCCGCGGGGGATTCCTCCCCCCACAAGAATGCTCAGGAGAACGAGGCTCGCGGCTTCGTGCTGTACGTGGGTCTGAATGAGGAGCTCGCCGCCGCAAACGGTACCTCCCTGGTGCGCATCGTTCAGGATCTGCGCACCTACGCCCACCACCTGGCCCCCGAATCTGAGTCTTACGCCGCCGTGGCGCTGGCTCCCGTGAACGCCGAGGGTAGCGACCTTGAGGTGGTCCGTAACGCGCTGGGTGATCCGACCGCCGTGTACACCTACCCGGAGGCGAATACCGCCCGCGAGGCGGAGGGCATGAACGGCCACTCCTCGGGTGTGCTGATTGACCTGGCTCGCCGCGAGGTGTTCCTGGACGGTGAGCCGCTGATGCTGACCTTCAAGGAGTTCGAGCTGCTGGCCCACCTGGTTGAGAATAGCTCCCGCACGGTTGGCCGCGAGGAACTGCTGAAGGCCCTGTGGAGCTCGGGTGACGAGCACCCGCACGAGCGCACGATTGACGTTCACATTCGTCGCCTGCGTTCGAAGCTGGGTCGCCTCTCGGGTACCGTGCGTACGGTGCGCGGTCAGGGTTACCGCTTCTTTGAGCACCCCGAGGTCGTCGTCTGGGCGGCCCCGGAGTACTCCATCTAGGCTTGTAGTTTTAGGGTGCACCCCGGTGCGCCGGCCCCGTGCCGGTGTGCCGGGGTTTACTCATGCCCGGGTGGCGGGTGCGCGGGATGTATCGGCGCGCTCTGGATAAAATGGGTGTATGGCTGAGAATTCTTCCAACACTGCATCCGGCTCGCACCGTAGCGGAGCTAAGCGCCTGATTATTATGCGCCATGCGGAGGCCGATTGGGGCCTGAACGATTTCGACCGTCCCCTGACCAAGCGCGGTCACGAGCAGGCTGCCGCCGCGGGTGCCTGGTTGGCTTCGCGCGGCTATATTCCCGAGCAGATTATGTCTTCGTCGGCGTTGCGCACGCGCCAGACGACCACCTGGGTTGCGGACGGCCTGGGTTCGAAGGCCCCGACCGCGCATCTGGATGAGGGTCTGTACGAGGTTTCGGCCGCCCGCATCATTGCGCGCATTAACGGCGTTTCAGAGAACGTTCATTCGCTGATGGTGGTGTCGCACCTGCCCGGCGTGCAGGATGCCGCGCAGCGTCTGATGAGCCCCGACTCCGATCCGAACGCGTCGATGGATGTGTACTATGGCTTCCCGCCGTCCTCCATCGCGGTGTTCGAGGTGCCGGGGGAGTGGGCCCTGCTGGACGGGGCGGATGCGCGCCTCGTGGACTTCAAGAGCTTCTAGGTTGTGCGCCCGATGAAACGGGCATAGTAAAAGCCCCGTACCAGCCGGTACGGGGCTTTCAGTGGCGGAGACGGGGGGATTTGAACCCCCGGTCGAGTTTAACCCCGACCCTTCATTAGCAGTGAAGTCCATTCGGCCGCTCTGGCACGTCTCCACGGTGCGCTCGTGAGCGCATCCCTATAAGAATATAGGCTGTTTTGCGCTTGGTCAATTCGGTAGGGGCCTCGCGTGAATTAGGCGTGTTGCTCAGGTACGCGAGGTGTTTTGCCCCAAACCGGCTGAGCCGACGGGGGCTCTACTCCGTGGGATACGGGCCGTGCCCATTGAGGGTTATACGCATTTTCGATAAACTGCTACCGTCCGACCGATAAATAGAGGGCGTCTCTGGCGTGTGAATTTTCCATACAGTGTTGCCAGAGTTGTCTTATTTACTCAACGAAATGAGAAATCATGTCTGAAAACCCCAATAACCCCCAGCCGCAGTTCAACCAGGCACCCCAGTATGGTCAGCAGGCTCCTTACGGTGTGCCCGTTCAGACCCCTGAGCAGCTGGCTCAGGCGAAGAAGGCAAAGACCCTGTCGATTGTCTCTCTGGTGAGCGGTATTGTGAGCCTGTTTATCTTCGGCTACATCCTTGGCGCTGTAGCTATTGTGACCGGCCGTCTGGCTATGAATAACCCCGAGCTGAAGAACCGTGGCATGGCAATCTCCGGTATCGTGCTGGGTGCTGCCGGCATTATTCTGCTGATTGCTATGAGGATTTTCCTTAAGTACTAGGATTGGTCTGCTCAAAGCGGCTTTATGACTTGTGATAGCCCGCGAGCGCCCCGTGCGCACGCGGGCTTCTGTGTGCTTGAAGGGGCATCGTTGGGGTGCCGGGCGGTGTACGCAGCCGAAGCGTGAATATAGCTGCCGCTTCGGTGATAGGCTAGGAACAACACGGGCCAACGCCGACCAACCACAAAGGTGAGATGCCATGTCTCAGAATCCGCAGGGTTCAAACCCTGAAGACTCCGACCCCGAATACAACCAGCTGAACGAACAGCTCGCTGAGCTGTCTGCGCAGGATGGCCAGGATACGTCCGGCCAGCCTGCGATGTTGCCCGCGGATACCGTGCAGAAGATTATCGAGCGGATTGAGGGCGAGCGGGCCGCTCAGACTTCCCTGGTACTTGGTCTTGTTAGCCTGGTTTGCCTGGGTTCTCTTGCCGGTGTGCCTTCTTTCATCATGGGCTATATCGGTATGTCTAGAGCAAAGGAAGCGGAGCGTCTGGGCGTTTCGGCTGTAGCGGGTCGTCGGATGAGTCAGATAGGCGTCTATTTGGCTCTCCTCATTTTCATCTGCACGTGTGTCTTCACGCTGATGGGGATTATCGGATCCCAGCAGCTTGCCAGCTAATCCCCCTATTAAACTTCCGGGTTGGTTGGCATCTTAGCCCCGGGCGGGCACCATGAGGGTGCCAAGCCTCGCCGCCGAAAACAGACCATAGATATCGGGGCGTCCCCCGAAATACCTGTCGCGTATATAAATACTGAAAGATCGTGGTTATGATGTCTCAGACTCCCCAGCCTCAAGAGCCGGACCCGTTCGACTACAATCCCGCGTACAACCAGCTCTACGAGGGCCGCGATGCCGGGCAGGGCGCGGGCGGCGAGCCGCGGAATGTCCCGGCTACCTACAAGCCTGCCGGGGCGTACACTCCGCCTCCTGCCTACCCGGAAAGCGTCCCGGGGAATATCGTCACGCCCCCTGGCTTCCTGGAGGAGGGCCAGAAAGCGGCACAGCGTTCGTTGACGTTTGGCGTCATCAGCGTGGTGCTCATTCTCCTCATGTATTGGATTCCCTACTCCACCCTCGGATCAATTATTCTGGGCGCCCTGGGAATTTCGGCCGCGCGAGACGCGGAACGCCACGGTGTGCCGGCAAAGGCGGGGCGCATCCTCAGCTGGATTGGCGTAGTCCTGCCCATCGCCCTGACGGTCTTTGCGATTATTGCCCTCCTATCGCTCCTGTTCACCCTGAAGGGATAGCCGCGTTAGCGGTTCGGCTGGCCGAGCCTTTTGGAACCGAGCCCACCATCTTTTGTCTGCAACATGTAGAAGCCCCGTTTCTCGAATTGAGGCGCGGGGCTTTACGCATATTCGCGGAATCCCGAACTAACGCTCGAGGTGTCTTGCGCGGGTCAGAATGACGGGTGTAGTTGCCCCCGTTCCGTTGATAGGCTAGGGTGAATATTGTTTAACACACACCTGCCGCACGAAAGTGAAACGCCATGTCTCGGAATCCGTGGGGTTCTGACTCCTACGATTACAACCCGGACTACAACCACCTGAACGAGCAGTACGATCAGAACAGCCAGTATGGGCAGGGTTCGTACGGTCGGTACGGCCAGGGTTCGTATGGCCAAGGTTCGTACGGTCGGTACGGGCAGAGCTCTTACGATCAGTATCCCTATGACCCGTACGGCCAAGACCTATATGGTCAGAATCAGTACGACCCGTACGGTTACCAGTATGACCAGCCCATGATGGCCCCAGCGGGTTTTCTGCAGAAGACCCCCGAGCAGTTTTTTGGTGAGAAGGCTGCCCAGACCTCCACTGTGCTCGGCGTTATCGGCTTGATTTGTATCGCGACTCTCAATTGGTGGCTGTTCGGTCTGCCCTCCCTGGTTCTGGGTGTTATCGGTATTTTCAAGGCGAATGAGGCGGAACGCTACGGTGCCGTTGCTTCGGCAGGCCGCATCTTGAACTGGATTAACGTAGCTGGTGGTGGCATATTCCTGGTGCTTTTCGGCGGAGCTCTTCTGGTGGCGCTCATGCTGGCTCTTTCGGATTCTGCCGCTAATTCAGAGTTGGTTGATGCCGTGAAGATGCTGGCACTTCTCTAAAAACTTTGCCCTTCTCGAAAAGAAAAAGCCCCGCTCCTCACAGTGAGGAGCGGGGCTTCGCTGTACATATGCCGTATATTTTGCGTATTGGGCCGGACACGCTTGTTCCCTCTGATGGGAAGGTCTAGGGTGAAGTTAACACCCAGTATTGAAAGGTCGTGGATGCGATGTCGCAGCTGCCCCAAAACAACGAAGCCTTCAATAACAGTACCGAATATGCCAAGCTTTACCGGCAAAATGGTAACGGGCAACCCATCGTTGGGTCCGCAGGGGGCCCACTGCAACCCGCGAGTGGGTTCCCGAGTCAGGAAACTGGGCGGAGCGCCGAGAACCTCTCCTTGCTCTTCGGTATCCTCAGTTTAGTGTGCATCCCGGGTATTCGATGGACGCTGTACGCCATCCCTTTCTCACTGATACTGAGTGTTTTAGGTATCTGGCAGGCGCGAGTGGCACGACGGCACGGTGCGCGCGCTACCGCGGGTATGATTCTCAGCGCGGTGGGTATAGTCGTTGTCCTTCTTCTCGTTGCCCTCATCATATTGATTCTGAACGCTTTGTCGGGCATCCACTAATCACAGCGGCTCGATGTCGAGCCTAAATGCTCTCTCAACCCGATAGGCACTTAACACCCGGTATTGAAAGGTTGTGGATGCGATGTCGCAGCTACCCCAAAATAACGAAGCTTTCGATTACAACCCCGAATACGCCAAGCTTTACCAGGAAGATGACAGCGTACAGTCCGACGCTGATGATATGGACGACAGGCTGCTACGTGCAAGCGAGCCCCCTTCCGATGTGCGGAGGGCGCAAGCCGGTGAAAGAGCAGCGAACTTCTCCCTGCTTTTCGGTGCCCTTGGCCTGCTATCTTTCTTCATAGGGTTTTGGTGGTCTGCCTATGGCATTGAAATCGGTATACTCATGGTCATCGTCGCACCATTCCTGAGTATCTTAGGTCTCCGGCAGGCATTCGTGGCACGACGGCACGGTAAGCACGCCATCGGGGGCATGATTCTCAGCGCGATGGGTATAGTCGTTGTCCTTGCTATCGTCGCCCTCATCATAATGATTCTGAGCGCCTTGTCCGGATTAAATGATGCAGGCCCGTCGAGGATCCTGAACGCTCTTATGCTGTACTGGAACTAGCCTCGAGATAAATACAGAAAAGTCCTGCCCCTCATTGTGAGGAGCAGGACTTTTCTGTGTATATGCCGTATGTTTCGGCAGGTGGAGCCTGACATGCTTGTTCCCTCTGATGGAAAGGTCTAGGGTGAAGGTAACACCCGGTATTGAAAGGTTGTGGATGCGATGTCGCAGCTACCTCAAAACAACGAAGCCTTCGATTACAACCCCGAGTACGCCAAGCTTTATCAGGAAGATGACAGCGAACAGTCTAGCCCGGATGCTTCTGACGAACAGCTACTATCCGCAAACGAGTCCCCGGATGACTCTTCGGATGGTTCTCCGGATGAGCCCGCAGATCAAGCGGTCGGTAAGGGAATGGCGAACTTCTCCATACTCTTTGGCTTCCTCGGTCCCCTGTCTTTCTTCCTAGGGGGTTGGCTAATTGTCCAAGGTTTTGGAGAAAATGGTACGCAGGTAGTTATCTTTTCACCGTTGCTGAGCATCCTGGGTCTCTGCCTGGGGATCTCGGCAAGACGGCACGGTGCTCGTGCCACCGGTGGTCTGGTTCTTAACGGTCTGGGGATATGCTTTTTCCTCTGTATTGCCTTCCTCATCATGTTGATTGCAAACGCTTTGTCAAACATGTCAAACATGCACTAACGACGCCCCCGGTAACTCGGAACGGCGTATGCAAAGAGCCCCGCTCCTCAATACGAGGAACGGGGCTCTTCGCGCTCCACACGTGGAGCAGAAGCTAAAACGCGGATGGTAAGGGATTTGAACCCTTGAGACGGGGTTACCGCCTACTGGTTTTCAAGACCAGCTCCTTCGGCCGCTCGGACAACCATCCTTGCGCTCCAGAGACCGGCATTTTATCTCAACGCCGTGCCGCAGGGCACTACGAGATTATCTCACGATGTATGCTTTCTGTAAATCGAGTGCCGATGAGGGCACATCCGCTCAGGAGGAGGGCTCATGCGAGCAATTATTGAGGAAAACCACGGCGGTCCCGAGGTGCTTCGGGTCAGCGAGATTCCCGCCCCCGTTCCCCGTTCGCGTGAGGTGCTCATCCGCGTTCGCGCCGCCGGAATCAACCGTGCGGATGCCCTGCAGCGCCGCGGATTCTACCCGCCCCCTCCTGGATCGAGCTCCATCTACGGTCTGGAAGTGGCCGGGGAAATCGAGGCCGTTGGCGAGGGGGCATCCGTCGAGAACTGCGGTCGTCCCGTGATGGCTCTGCTCCCCGGAGGTGGGTACGCCGACTACGTGACGGTTCCGGTGGACCTGCTGCTGCCGAAGCCCGAGAACCTGAGCTTTGAAGAGGCCGCGGCGCTACCCGAGGTGGCCGCCACGGTCTACTCCAACCTGGTACTGACCTGCGGCATGAGCATGGATCCCGCCGAGAACCTGCGCGAGGACGGGCAGAGCGCCACGGTGCTGGTGCACGGTGGCACCGGGGGCATCGGGGTGCACGCCATTCAGGTGGCACTGGCCGCGGGAACCCGCGTATTCGCCACGGTTGGGACCGAAGAGAAAGCGGAGTACGTGCGCTCGCTGGGTGCTGAACCCATCGTGTATCGGGAACATTCGTTCCGGGATGTCGTTCTGTCGGAGACCGGCGGGCGCGGCGCGGACTACATCCTGGACGTCGTGGGCGGGCGGTACTTTGAGGATAACCTGCACACCCTCGCCGACGGTGGGCACCTGTGCATCATCGGGTTGCAGGGCGGACGAAAGGCCGAGCTGGACCTCGCGTACGCACTCACGCACCGGCTCTCGGTGCACGCCACGAGCCTGCGCAACCGCCCCGAGGCCCAGAAGGCCGAAATTCTGCGCGGCGTGCGCGAGCAGATCCTCCCGCTGGTCGAGTCGGGTCGCATCGGTGTGGGTCTTGACCGGGTATTCCCCCTGGAGGCCGCGGCCGAGGCGCACGAGTACTTTGATTCCGGTCTGCACCGCGGCAAGGTGGTGCTGCGGGTCGATTAGACAGGCTTCCGTGGGGTGCGGAGAAAACCTTGTTGCCGCGCTCCGCGAAACGTGACATAAATGCTCATATTTCCCTGACGATCCGTCACCAAAAGAAGATTTAGGGTAACCTAAGTATAGGTGGGTTTGTAGCTCGCCGCGGAAGGTGATGCACGCATCCGACGCTCACCGGCCGCGAGCGACTCCCACCCGATAACCGTTCACGGCACACACCTAACGTAGAGGAGGACTCATGGGACTCAAAAGCTACCTGCAATCGCGCCGAGACGACGCCGAGCTCGGCAAGGGCATCTGGCGGCGCTCCCACGACCGCTTTATTCGCGGCATCGACCGATTCCACCAGGTGCTCGAGCGTCTGGCGGGCACCGAGTCCTCCGCCTCCATGATTGAACTCATCGTGCCGGACGCCAACGAGCTTGCCGACCTCATCCCCCGGGTGCGTGCCGTGGCCATGGAGGCCCACCGCCTCGCCCCCAGCGACGGCGATATCCCCGCCTCGCAATTCGGCACCTACTCCGACCTCAACCGCGCCCTCTCCAAGGCTGGCAACGCCGTGGCCCTCTGCGCCGAGGCCCTGGCCATGGCCCGCTGCTTCGGCGAGTGCACCACCGGATGCGACCGCCAGGTGAGCGTGCACCGCCGCGTTGAGACCGTGGTGCAGCACGTGCAAGAGGCCGAACGTCTGATTCGCCGCGCCCAAAAGGAAGCGGCCGGCGAGCTGACCTTCGACGACGGAATCCCCGTGGGACGGACCGAACTCGTCGAGGCCTAGTGGTACGTCAGTTTGATGCTCCACCGGGCACACGATACGCTTAAAAGAGAGGTGCATGACACCCCGCAAGCGGTTCAGTCACAATGGAGGTGACGATGGTACGCAATCGAGAATCGCAGCTCGGTCCAGGCCCTCTACGGCATAACCAATGCATTAACGATTGACGGAAGAAGTCACACACCATGTTTGAATTCCATAGGAACGAGCGCGCGCGCCAGCTGCGCCCCAGCCTCTCCCGCTCCTGGTTGCTCGTTCGCGCCAACGCCACCGAAGACGTTTTTGAGCAGGCCTTCGAATCCGAGGCCGATTCCATCATTATTGACCTCGAGGACGGTTGCCCGCCCGAAGAGAAGGACGCAGCCCGCGAACAGGTCGTCCGCATGCTGAACTCCGGCGTGGTTGCCTGGGTTCGTATCAACGCCATCACCACCGAGCACTGGTGGAAGGACGTCAAGGCCCTCAAGAACGTGAAGGGTTTACGAGGCGTCATGCTCGCCACCGCCGAGCACGCCACCGACATCGACCGTACCTCAGCTGAGCTGCCCGCCGGTACCCCCATCATCGCGCTGATTGAATCGGCCCTGGGCGTGCACCACTCGGTCGAGATTGCTCGCGCCATCGGCACCTTCCGCCTGGCCTTCGGCGCGGGTGACTACCGCCGCGACACCGGTTCCTCCGCAACCCCCATGGCCCTGGCCTACGTGCGTTCGCAGCTGGTCATCGCCTCCACCCTGGGTGGCCTGCCCGGCCCCATCGACGGCCCGACCCTCGGCGCCTACGGCGGGGACCTCTCCAAGGCCTGCGGCTTCGCGAGCGACCACGGCATGACCGGCAAGATTACCCTGGATATCCGCCAGGCAGAGACCATCAACGCGGCCTTCTCGCCCAGTGAGGTTGAGATCGAAGAGGCCCACCAGATGCTCGACGTGCCCATCGACGGCCCCCGCGACGGCTCCTACCTGCCGCGCTACCTGCGCGCCAAGAAGGTCAAGGAACTCGCCAAGGTTTACGGCCTGTGGGGCAAGACCGACAGCGACATCCAGCGCGCATCCAAGTAACGCGCCGGCCCTATAGCGAAGGCCGCGCATCCGACCCCTCGGAGGGACTCGGACGCGCGGCCTTTGGTTTAACGCTCCGGCCACCGACCGGCGGACGGGCTTGGCGACTAGTTGCGCGGGGAACGGCCGCCCGTAAGGGCGTGCGCGGCAACGTAGGACGTCGCCAGGGAAATCACGATGGGCACCAGGAACGAGGTGTCGTCCTCGTAGACGGCGCGGTAGAAGAACCAAACCGCCAGCGAAATCACGAGCGCCAGCACGTAGACGATGGCGAAGCGCACGGTGGGGGTGAACGGGGCGCGCTGCGAGGAGCCCTTGCGGGCGGAGGTGCGGGACGAAGACATGAGGCCTCCCGGGATAGAGCGAGCTGTCGGACGCCTCGGAACGGGGCCGGGGCCTCGCGTGCCGAAGACGATACTAAAAACCGCCGCAACACACCGGAAACCGGCCTTGTTACGGCGGATGTGGAGCCCCCAGTGGGATTCGAACCCACGACCTTTTCTTTACGAGGGAAATGCTCTACCCCTGAGCTATAGAGGCACATACGCTACCTGCCGCGTTAAGACGGGCTTTCCGCGGAACAGTGCATACCCCGCAATGGTACCAAAAAGGCGGGGGAGAGGCGAATCATCGCGTTGCTACGGCGGCTCCGCGCAAGAGCCCCGCACGGACGCGTCATGCACCCGCCGCATCGGCGGGATAAGATGAACCTAAGCGTTATCCGTGCGCCCCGGCACCGATTCTTAGGAGGAATACCATGACCTCACCCTTTACCCGCCGCGCCCTGCTCATCGGCGCGCTTCCCGCCGCCGCACTGGGCCTGAGCGCCTGCGGCTCATCCCGGACTTCCTCTACCGCCTCCGCGAGCGGCTCGGCAAGCGGTTCGGCGAGCGCCACCTCGGAGAGCACCGCCGCGGCATCGGCGAGCGCATCCGCAAGCGCGTCCGCTACTCCCTCGAGCTCGGCTTCGGAGACCGCTTCCGCATCGGCTACCGCGGATGACGGCTACGTCGGCTTCCGCCTCAACCGCGAAGTACCCGGCGCGGGCACCGCAACCCTGTACACCGACTTCCAGTGCCCCTACTGCGCCAAAGCAGAACCCAAGTTCGAGGAGGCCGCCAAGAAGCTTGACGGCATCATGAACGTGACCGTGCGCCACATGCCGCTGAACATGCACGCCAACGCCGTGCCGGCCGCCCTGGCCGTGCAGGCCGCAGAGGCACAGGGCAAGCACCTCGAAATGGCCGATAAGCTCTTCGCCACCCAGAACGACTGGAAGGGCATCAAGGAGCGCGATAAGCTGCGCACCCTCTTCAACGACTACGCCAAGGAACTGGGCCTGAACACCGAAGAGTTTGATAAGGCTCTGCTCGACTCCGAAACCATCAAGCCCATTCAGCGCGATTACGAGCACGCCGTGAAGATCGGTGTGAAGGGAACCCCCACCTTCGCCGTGAACGACAAGGTCATTGAGGGTCTGGATTCTTCCTCCTCGGTGGATGACCTGGTCAGCACCTTCAAGCGTGAAGCTGGCGTGAAGTAGTGGCACACATTCAGCTCTCCGGCGGGCAGCGCGCCGAAATTCACCCCGACGGGTTCAGCGACCACGGCCACGTCCTCGAAATCGGTGGCGCCGAGCAGTCCCACGTGGACGTGCAGAACCCCGACTACGTGTTCTACGAGTACCTGCGCCGCATCGCGAACGCGGTGGATGCGCTCGCCCCTGCTGGCGAGCCCATTACCGCCGCGCACCTGGGCGCGGGGGCGCTGACCCTCGTGCGCTATATTCAGGAGACCCGCCCCGGCTCCCCCCAGGTTGCCGTCGATATCGAACCCGAGCTTATGGGATTCGTGACCGACCGGCTGCCGCTACCCGCCGGCACCAACTGCCGGCTGGTGGTGGGCGATGCCCGCGAGCAGCTGGCCCACCTGCCCGAACTGCTGGGCGTGACCGGCTTCGACGCGATTATCCTCGATATTTTCACCGGCATGGACGCGCCCGCCCACCTGGCGAACCGCGACTTCTACCGCGAGCTCAGGGACGCCCTGAGCGAGCGCGGCATGGTCGCCATCAACGTGGGTGACGACGCGGGTCTGCCCTTCTTCCAGCTGCAGGCAACCGCGATGCTGGAAGTCTTCGACCACGTGTGGTGCCTGTGCGAAAGTTCGATGCTCAGCGGCGAGAACGAGGGCAACCTCGTACTGATCGGTACCTCCCGCGAGCTGGACGAGGACACCCAGGATCTGCTGTACGCGATGGGACCGCATCCGGCGGAGGTGCTCACCACCGACGAGCTGCGCGACCTGCTGGACAGCCTGGAGGCTTAGGCGCGAGATTTAAACCGTTGAGGCGGGTACCAACCGGGTACCCGCCTCAACGGTTTTCTATATGCCGTGCACCGGCGACCCCGGGCCGTCACCCGTGAACGGGGCCTATTCGGGCAGCGGCATGGGAACGGGGTCCTCGCCGTCGTCCTTCTGCTTGTGGGAATTACCCTTCGTGGTGGTCAGCGTAATACCCACACTCGCGGTCATCAGCAGGAAAATTGCCACCCAACGAATCGGGCCCGTCTCCTGGTTTAGCAGCGCCCAGCCGGCAATCGCCGCGATGGCGGGCTCCATGCTCATCAGCACGCTAAACACCTGCTGCGGCAGGTTGCGCAGGGCCATCAGCTCCGCGCTGTAGGGGATCACCGAGGCGAACATCGCGGTACCGAAAATCATGAGGAGTAGCACCGGGTCCTGAGCCGCATTCCACAGCGGCTGAGGTGCCGGAACAACCGCCGCCACCGGGGCAATGAACGCGGCGCCGACCAGCATCGCCACCGCCAGGCCGCTCGCACCCGGAACCAGGGCACCCCCGGGCACGAGATACTATCCTACGTGCTACCCGGGGGTGCGAGAAAGAAGAGACATGCTCTCCAGCGCAATATTCAGCTGGGCTCTCTACGGCTACCTAGAGGCCCTTCGCCTCGCGGTCGGCCCTAATCTGCTCGGCCGATGGAAGCGTAATGGAACTGGTCGCCATCTGTGCGATATCCACCGCGTGCGCATCCACCGCACCAGGGAGGTAGCGATCCATCTCCTCGCTATCACCGCGTTCCTGGGCCCGTTTTTGGGCGCGGGCGTGCGAAATGGAGATGCCGATACTCGCCAGCACCAGCAGCGAGATGGCCAGCCAGCGAACCGCATCCGTCGGCTCGGCCAGCATAATGACGCCCACCAGCGCGGCAATCGCCGGTTCCAGCGAAAGCACCACACTGTAGATGTGCGCCGGCAGCAGACGCAGGGAAGAGACCTCGCCCAGGGCCGGAATGGCCGAAGCCAGTAGGCCCATCAGACAGCCAATCGCCAGCAGGTGAACGTCCTGAGTCACCTTCAACAGGTTATTGCCGCTCAGAATAAACGGGAACGGCAGCACCAGCAGCGTGGATACGGCGTTGCCCATCACCATGCCGCCCATACCCGGGATGAGCGCGCCCACCTTCTCCGTCGCCAGGATGTAGGCGGCACGCGAAATCGCCGTCAGCACCGCGAAGAACACGCCCACCAGGGCAAAGTCCTCAGGCTTGGCCTGTGATTCGGCCGTCAGAATCGCCATGCCGCTAAAGGACAGGGCAATCCATACCAGGTCCAGCTTGCGGCGGGACATAACGGTCGCCAACACCAGCGGGCCCATAAACTCGATTGCCACGGCAATCGCCAGCGGAACCTGCTCAATCGCCACGTAGAAGAAGGCGTTCGCGCCGGTGAGGGCCACGCCCAGCACGATGACCGCGGTCCATTGCGCGCGCGTCCACGCGAGAATATTCGGGCGGAAGAACACGTACAGCAGGATGGTGGAAGTCAGCAGACGTAGCGCCACCACACCCCAGGGCCCCAAATCACCCATGAGCTGCTTCGCGAGGGCTGAACCGAATTGCGCGGAAATAATCGCGCCGGTCGCGTAGGCGACACCCAGCCCCTGAGTGGCCAGGGGAGAACGCGCAGCCGTGGGCGTGCTGGCGGAAGAAGTCATGGTAATCCTTTACAGCATGAAGCGTAAGCAAGTATCGGCGGTACAGCCCAACCCGAATCGCCGTGAAACGGGTCACGCATTATGCAGACAATGAATAGTGTGTAATCTAGGACAATTTTACGCGGTTTAAAAAAGGGCGCAAATAAATGGGAAGCGATTTCAGAAGCGCCGCCGCCGCCGGCTGGACGACCGCGCTCAAGCCCTCGGTGAACTCAAGCCCTCGGTGAACAAGGCTCTTCCAGCCCGCCGGAAGGCTCGCCCGTTCAGGAAATATTCACCCGACCGTGCTTTACTAAAGACATGATTGACCCGAAGAAGTCTCTATTCGATGAGGACGGCAACCCCCGTCCCGCGCTAACCACCACCCTCGACAACGTACTGCGCATGCAACGACCGCTCGCGCTGTCCATCGTCAAGAAGCTGCGCGAAGCGCACCCCGACGAAACCCCCGCACAGATTCACAAGCGCCTCGACCGCGCCTACCTGCGCGACATCACCGCCATCGGTGGCGTGACCGGCGCATCCGCATTCGTGCCCGGCGTCGGCACCATTACCTCCATGAGCCTCTCGGCGCTCGCCGTGGGCGGTTACATGGAGCGCACCGCCCTCTACGCCCAGGCCGTCGCCGAGCTGCACGGCGTGCACGTGCACGACCCCGAAACCGCCCGCTCCATGGTCATGGCCATCATGCTCGGCGAGGAGGGCTCGCAGCTCATGAACACCGTGCTGCTGCAGACCGGTAAGGCAAGCGGCGTATCCAATAAGTGGGGTATGCTGCTGGGCAATTCCTCCGGCGGCAAGATGTTCAGCGTCGAGCGCACCATCCGCAACCTGTTCATCCGTCGATTCCTCTCGCGTCAGACCGGCGCGCTACTCGGCCGTGCCCTGCCCTTCGGCGTGGGTGCTGTGGTCGGCGGCGGCGCAAACCTGGCTCTCGGCAAGGATGTCGTGCGCAACACTCGTAACGCTTTCGGCGACGCCCCGGCATACTTCCCCACGGAGCTCATGATTACCCCGCGCGCGCCGCGCGTAAAGTCCGAAGAGGACGAGTCCCCGGAGAGCACCCGCGGCGAACGAGGCCAGCTCGTGGATAAGGCCGGTTCGATTCTCAAGGGTGCGGGCAAGGTCGCTAGTAAGGCTGCCGGAAAGGTCTTCACCCGTGGCAAGGGCCACGACACTGAGACCGAAAACCGCCCCATGCTCGAGCGCTAAAACCCTTGCTGGTTAGCAGACATAGCAAAGCCCCAACACGCTGAAGACCCCGGATCCCTGAACTCAGGGACCCGGGGTCTTCAGCGTTAAGACCGGCGCTCAGCCGATGCTACCGACTACGCGTTCTTCGCGTGATCGAGCAGCTGAGCCGCAATGCCGTTGTAGGTGTGCGGGGTCAGGTTCGACAGACGCTCCTCGGCCTCGGGGGAAAGGCCCAGGGTTGCCACAAACTCCTTGAGGCGAGCCGCATTCACGCGGTGACCGCGGGTCAGCTCCTTCAGACGCTCGTAGGGGTTCTCCATGCCGGGAACGCCCGCGATAGCCTCCGCGCGCATCACCATCTGGATTGCCTCGGCCAGAACCTCCCAGTTGGAATCCAGGTCGGCAGAAATCACGTCGGCCGCGATGTCCAGGCGCTTCAGGCCCTTCACCACGTTCGAGATGGCCAGGACCGAGTGACCGAAGGCCACGCCGATGTTGCGCTGAGCCGAGGAATCGGTCAGGTCGCGCTGCCAGCGGGAGGTCACCAGGGTCGAGCCCAGCGAATCCAGCAGGGCGTTGGAGAGCTCCAGGTTAGCCTCCGCGTTCTCGAAGCGAATCGGGTTAACCTTGTGCGGCATGGTGGACGAACCGGTCGCACCGGCCACCGGAATCTGGCGGAAGAAACCAATCGAAATGTAGCTCCACACGTCGGTGCAGAGGTTGTGCAGCACGCGGTTGAAGTGCGCGATATCCGAGTACAGCTCGGCCTGCCAGTCGTGCGACTCAATCTGGGTGGTCAGCGGGTTCCAGGTCAGGCCCAGGTGCTCAACGAAACCGCGAGAAATCTTCTGCCAATCGGCGGTGGGCACCGAGGCGTAGTGCGCGGCATAGGTGCCGGTCGCACCATTGATCTTGCCGAGGAACTCGGTCGCCTTCACATGCTTGACCTGGCGCTTCAGGCGATAGGCGAGCACGCCCATCTCCTTGCCCAGGGTGGTCGGGGTTGCGGGCTGACCGTGGGTGCGCGAGAGCATGGGAACCTCGCGGCCCTCCTCGGCCAGGTTCAGCAGAACCTCAATCAGCTCCTCGGCTGCGGGGATCCACACGTTCTGCACGGCATCCTTGATGCCCAGGGCGTAGGAGAGGTTGTTGATGTCTTCGGAGGTGCAGCCGAAGTGAACCAGCGGCACCAGGTGGTCCAGGCCCAGACCCTTCAGACGGCGACCGATGTAGTACTCGACGGCCTTTACGTCGTGAACGGTCACGGCCTCAATCTCGGCCAGCTCGGCCACGGATTCGGCGTTGAAATCGGTCACGATGGCGCGCAAGCCCTTCTTCTGCTCCTCGCTCAACGGGGACAGGCCCGGCAGCACCTTGTGCTCGCACAGGTAGATGAACCACTCGACCTCAACGTGGATGCGGTCACGGTTCAGCGCCGCCTCAGAAAGGTAGTTCGTCAGGGGTGCGGTGACGGAGGCGTAGCGTCCGTCCAGGGGGCCCAGAGCGAGTTCGCCGGTGCCCAAATCGATACGGCCAGAAGGCAGGATGGTGTTATTGGTGTGAGACATAACTCCATTTTCGCATGGATCGCCGGAAAATGCGGGCGGGGTGCGGGGCGGTGGGCGGTCGGAGGGGGCTCTGGATAGTGGTTTGGGCGAAGGCTCAGACTGCGGTCCGGGTGATGTCGGGGATGGTCCGGGCGGCGCCCGCCGCGGGCGCGCCGACTCCAACGGGCGGGCGTTTTTTCGGCTCCGAAGCGGCTCCGGAGTGGTTTCGGGGCAATCTTTGCGCGGAAATATGACGGCTACGGAGGCTGTGGATAAAGCATTTTGCGGGTTCTGCAGCTCAAATCCGTGCGGATTTTTCGTTTTGTGGGGTCGCTATCCACAAGAAGTCAAAAGCCGGGGGAACAACGCCGGCCCGCCCATAGGCTGGAACCAAAGTCCACCCGCTAAGCCGGTATCCGTAACCGGCCCCTCCGAAAGGACGCGCCGTGCCCACCTTCGTCGATGCCACACCGCCATCTGCGCCTCCGGGAACCCCCAACCCGCCCAGCACCGCGGATATTCTGCGTGCCGCCGGCCATATGGGCATCGGCTCCGCGGCCGGACGCGCGTTCGCCGCCTCGCTCCTCGCGGCAGCCGCCCTGGCTCGCACCAAGGGTGCCGAGCTTTCCGCACGCATGCGCGCCGAAGCCCACGAGATACAGGGGGTCTACGCGCGCACCGGCGAGCTCGGAACAGAGCACTGGGCCTCGGAGGCGGGCCGCGCCTTCCGCAGACAGCTCGAAAGGCACCGCGACAGTATTCGAGACAGGGCACAGATTGCCGAGAACGCAGCGGTCGATATTGCCGCCGCCGCTGAAGAGCTCGCCGCCGAACTGACCGCCAAAGCCCAGGCTGTTACCGCCGCGGCCGGTGCCCTCGACAGCCTCCTCGGGTCCCTCGCGGATACCGCCGCCGATGTTCTCGATCCCGGAAAACTGGAGGATCTCGTGGCCCGCCACGCGGGGTCCGCGCAACACGAGCTTGATTCCCTCATGCACGTCAGCCTCCCCGAGGGGCTCAACGCGCTCGTTACCCGCCAAACCGGCTATTAGACCGCCGCTTACCGCTAGTCGTCGCTAGGAAAACCCATCTAGGAGAACCCATGACCAACGCAACGTACGCCCTTCCCATCGAGGGGAGCGGCTCGGCCCCCACAGGGGCGACCATCACCGTCACACTGGAAGAGATGCCCGCCATCGCCGATTCCCTCACCTACGCCAGCCAGCGCTGCGCTGAACGTCCGGTGCCCATCTCGAGCATTGGCGCAGAGACGATGCTCTTTCTCGGGGTCAACGCGCGCGCCCGTCTGGCCAGCGGCCAGTGCACCATGTTGGCCGCCGGGATGGGCGAAAGCGCCACCGAGCTAATGGCCACGGCGGTGGCCGTGCGCCTCGCCCACAGCGCCTACCTGCAGGTCGAGAACATGGTAGCCGGCTGGTTCGAATCGCTCGGTATCGCCCAGGACGGTAAGCTTCCTGACGGGCTGACGGTGCGAACCCACATCCGCGGCGCCCTCGCCGGCGACCCCGACGAGGTCCGGTACCTTATCCGGCTGACGCTGCCCGAGCTCGGGTACTATAGCGCATCAATAGCGATGCCCTATTCACCCCTCGCCGCGGCGGTACTTTTCGGAGCGACAGCCTATCTTGACGCCCGACTCAACCCCGAGATTGCCCGCCGGCGAGTGGCTGGACGGCTGTCCAGGATCACCGGAATCCCCGCGAAAATCATTGAGAAATTCATTGGGAGGGCCACCCTATCGTTGAAGAGAGAGAATACGTGGCGGGACGTGGGCAGCACGGCACACAACGTGCGTACCGCTTCGGCTGATGAGTACGGAGTTAGCGCGCACCGAGGAGAGAAAAATCAGCTTTCTGTAGGCTCCAGCTCGGAACGTTTGCAGGCGGCTGCCAAAGCCCAGGACCAGGAATTCGAGCGTTCTCAGCAGGACCCGACGAAGGGCGAACGCGGCGCCGTGATGGTCACCGTCATGTACGAAGAAGGCCACGAGGGTGACCCCGCCTACGCCCTATACGTGGTGAGTATTCCGGGGACTAACTTTGACTCCTGGGGCGGCTCTCCCATGGACCCTGCGGGTGCTGTGCGTGAAACGTTAGGTGAAGATACCACGAGGAACCCCGCCTATCGGATGGTTCTTCAGGCTTTGCGTGATGCCGGTGCGCCGCAGGGGGCCCGCGTGTACCTGGAAGGGTTCAGCCAGGGAGCCATGATTGCCTACAACATGGCTAATAGTTTCGAGGTCGCCAAGGAAATCAACATCGTCGGTATCTACGCCCAAGGTGCTCCGCTACGAGGTCTGCCCGCCAAACGCCGAGACTTCGCCGTGGACTATGTGGAAGGCGAAGGCGATATCGTTCCGGATAGTGCACGGCGGGAAGAGGGCGGCTGGCGTCCTGACGACCGTGATACAGCAATTACCATCCAGAACCCTGTACACGATGGCGAAAAATACCGAGAAGCTCTAGAGCGTGAGGGGCATAGTAACGCGGTTTTTGGTGGCATGCGTGCGGCGATGGATGGTAAGGAATACGTGCTGGGGGAGCAGAAGGTTACCTCGGGTTCTGCTATGCCGGACGGATACAGCCTAGCTGAGCGAAGGGACGTAACGATCTCACGTATCGGAATCTACTCGCGACAGGCCTACAAATCGGGGGTTAGGTTTGACGAGAAGGGTGTAGACGAAGCGATTGAACATGGAACAGGTGGAATGATCAAGGGCGTTCAGGACGCCAAAGATAAGGGGGAACGGATCCAAAAAGCAGCCCAAGATACGTGGGAGAGCGCCGAACGGCGTCTCCCTCACCCGGATCCTAAACCGCAGCAGGAGCCGGGGAACCCGAAGCCGACCTGGCCCGAGATGCCTGCACCGCAGACACCCAAAACACCTCCCCTGCAGGGATACGACCCGCAGAATGTTCCGCCCGCCATCAACTTGCCGGCGGACCTGAGCGGCCCGGAGCCTGCCACCATCAAGTTGCCTGCCCGAATCGAGCCGGAGGGTCTACTACCCCCTGCAGATCTGTTTCCGCCCGACCTTATACCAGAGCCCGCAGGCTCACAGGCAAACATCGGAAAGGTTATTAATCAGCCAACCATCGACGACCTGCAACTCCCTAAAATTGGTTCTGCGCTCGGGGACCCGCTCCTCGGGCCCCGCCAGGGCGGGGACTACGAGGGCGGGGAATCGCTCACCCCCGACCTGCCAGACCTGAAGCCTGTTCCCATGCCCGTGGCGCCGGCCGAGGATATTGACCCGGGATTCCACACGCCGATTCCTCCCGAGGAGACCGACCCGGGGTTGATACACCCCGCACCGGAGCCTCGGCGCGCCGTCACCGTTGAGCGGGAGCCGGCATTTGCCTAGTGGGGAGTGCCGCAGGTGAGGAGGCGGAGACCGGCTTGGGGATGGCTCGTCCTGTCCCCATACTGGTCTTCACCCCGGTAGCGCTGGCTCCGCGGCGCTCGCGGGCACATACTAAAGCTATGAGTCACTCAGAAGAATCCACCAGCATCCCGGTCCGCCCAGTCTTCGATACCCTGCCCAGCTATGCCGCGGGTAAGCCTCCCGCTCCCGTCGAGGGCCTGACCCGGTACAAGCTTTCCTCTAACGAGAACCCTCTGGGCCCCGTGCCCGAGGTGGCGCGCGTGCTGGCCGAATTTGATGCGGTGCACCGCTATCCCGACCCCCTCTCAACCGCCCTGCGTACCGCCCTCGCCGGGCAGCTGGGCGTGGACGCCGAGGATATCGTGACCGGCGCCGGCAGCCTCGGCGCGCTCAACCAGATTATTAAAACCTTCGCGGGCGTTAACGCCGACGGTGTGCAGGACGAGGTCATCTACGCGTGGCGTTCCTTCGAGGCTTACCCCATTCTGGTTGGCATCATGGGCGCTCGCAGCGTGCAGGTTCCCAACCTGCCCGACGGCGCGCACGACTTGGACGCTATGGCCGCGGCCGTCACCGACCGCACCCGCCTGATTCTGGTGTGCACCCCCAATAACCCGACCGGTCCCGCAGTGACCGAGAGCCAGATTCGCTCCTTCCTCGCGAAGGTGCCGGCTACCGTTCCCGTGGTCATCGACGAGGCCTACTTCGAGTTCTGCGCGGCCTCTTCCATCCCGGAGGGGGAAGAGCCTCCGCTGAACGGCCTGGATATCTACCGTGACTACCCGAACGTCATCATTCTGCGCACTTTCTCCAAGGCGCAGGGCCTGGCGGGTTTGCGCGTGGGCTACTCGATTTCGCATCCGCAGATTACCCGCCACCTGCGGGTTGCAGCGACCCCCTTTGCCGTGTCCGCCCTGGCCGAGCGGGCCGCCGTCGCCTCCATCGAGCACCAGGAGGCCGTCATGGCGCGGGTCAGGCACATCGTGGCCGAGCGTGAGCGCGTCACGGCCCGTCTACGCGAACTGGGCTACGAGTTCCCGGGCACCTACGCAAACTTTGTGTGGCTGCCCCTGGGGGAGCGGACCGGTGACTTCGTTGACCTCATGAACCGGAATGCTCTCTCGGTGCGTGCCTTCGGGTCCGAGGGCGTGCGCGTGAGCATTGGCGAGGTCGAGGCAAACGACCGTTTCCTGTCCCTGTGCGAGCTCTTCGCGCAGGAGGGCTAATCTCGCTCAACATCGCTGGATAAGCTTGAATCGTATAGCGGTCCTGAGCGGATGAAGATGAAGGAACCCTCCTATATATTCTGATTATCGAATATATAGGAGGGTTCCTTTGGCCAATAAACGCAATTGGTAGCGCCGCCGGTTTTCGCCTGCTCATATGCTGAATGACGGGGCGCAATACGCGGTGTTCCAGGCGTGTTCCGAGCGTGCACGTTATTGCCGAGAGCCCGAAATAGTAAACTGGTAGGTATATATGCCCAGTCCTGATGGTGCACCGGCCGTAAATCAGCCTCTCAATCCTCCACCTTTCGTGGAGAATGAGGCTTGGCCCCGGTAGCCCGCAGGCGAAGCCATCGTCACGTGTGGAGGTTAGATGCACGAGAACGACAAGTACCCGGGAGTGCCCGAGCGCATCCAGCTCATGGATGAGAACGGCACCGTCCACGAACACCCCACCTTCAGCCGATACGTCAAAGACGTCGATGGTGATACCCTGCGCGAGGCCTACCGCCTCATGTACACCACCCGCCGCTTCGACGACGAGGCGACCGCCCTGCAGCGCCAGGGCCAGCTCGCCCTGTGGGTTCCTAGCCGAGGCCAGGAGGCCGCGCAGGTCGGCTCCGCACTGGCCTACGCCCCCAACGACTACATCTTCCCCTCCTATCGTGAGCACGCCGTCGCCCTGGCGCGCGGTGTGGATTTCCGCGATCTGATTACCATCTTCCGCGGCACCACCACCCACGGTTGGGACATGAAGGCCCACAACTTCCACACCTACACCAAGGTGCTGGCCGCCCAGACCCTGCACGCCGTCGGCTACGCCATGGGCCTGAACTTCGATGCCGATATCGAGGCTGAAACCGGCAAGCGCCCCACCGGCCAGGGCCAGGCCACCGACCCCGCAACCGACGCGCAGAAGCCCGCCGTCGCGGTCTACTTCGGCGACGGCTCCTCCAGCGAGGGCGACGTTCACGAATCCATGGTCTTCGCGGCCTCCTACGATGCCCCGGTGCTCTTCTTCGTGCAGAACAACCGCTGGGCCATCTCGGTTCCCTTCGAGGTGCAGTCGCGCGTGCCGATTTCGACCCGAGCCGCCGGTTACGGCTTCGAGGGCCTGCGCGTGGACGGCAATGACATCCTGGGCGTGCTCGCGGTGACCCGTTACGCCATGGAGAAGATTCGTGCCGGCGAGGGCCCCGTGCTCATCGAGGCCGAGACCTACCGCCTGGGCCCGCACACCACCGCCGACGACCCCACGAAGTACCGCACCGAGGCTGACCTTGAGGGGCCGCTGCACCGCGACCCCATGATTCGCCTCGAGAAGTACCTGCGCGAGCAGGGCTACGCCGACGATGCCTTCTTCGAGGAGGTTGCCGAGTCTGCCCAGAAGGTCGCCTCCGGCGTGCGCGACGCCGTGCTTTCCGCCGAGGTGGCCGACTTTGAGCACTTCTTCGACCGCGTCTACGCCCAGGAACACCAGCAGGTTGAGGACGACCGCGAATTCTACCGCACCTACAACGCAGGCTTTGAAGAGGAGTAAAGATGAGCGAAAACATTGAGCGTTTGACCCTCGCCAAGGCCATTACTCGCGGCCTGGAGGATGCCCTGGAGGCTGACCGCACCGTGGTTCTGCTCGGTGAGGATATCGGCAAGCTTGGCGGCGTGTACCGCGTGACCGAGGGCTTGCAGGCCCGCTTCGGCAACCGCCGCGTCATGGATAGCCCGCTGGGGGAGTCCGGCATTATCGGCACCTCCATCGGCATGGCGCTGCGCGGGTACCGCCCCGTTCCCGAGATTCAGTTCGACGGCTTCGTTTTCCCCGCCTTCAACCAAATCACGAGCCAGCTTGCGAAGATTCACAACCGCACCGATAAGCAGTACATCGTGCCGGTGACGATTCGTATTCCCTACGGCGGCGTGATTGGCTCGGTGGAACACCACTCCGAGTCACCCGAGGCGCTGTTCGCCCACACCGCCGGCCTACGCATCGTGACTCCCTCGAGCCCGCACGAGGCCTATTGGATGACCCGCAAGGCGATTGAGTGCCCGGATCCGGTCATTATCTTTGAGCCCAAGCGCCGCTACTGGCTCAAGGGGGACGTGGACCTGAACGACACCTCCTTCGACCCGTTTAGCGCCAAGGTCGTGCGCGAGGGTACCGACGCCACGATCGTTGCGTACGGTCCGCTGGTTCCGGTTGCTCTGGCAGCCGCGGAGGCCGCGGTTGAGGATGGCCGCTCGATTGAGGTTATTGACCTGCGCTCGATTTCTCCGCTGGATGTGCCGACCGTGGCCGCCTCGGTGGCGAAGACCGGTCGACTGATTATTGCCCACGAGGCCCCCACCTTCGGTGGCATGGGTGGTGAGCTGGCGTCCGCGATTACGGAGCGTTGCTTCTACAGTCTGCAGGCCCCGGTGATTCGCGTGGGTGGCTACTACATGCCGTACCCGGTGTCCCGTGTTGAGGAGGAGTACGTGCCCGATATTGACCGTATTCTTGAGGCGGTTGACCGCGCTTTCGATTACTAGGCGCGGTTTCGGGGTTGGTATGTGCACCCCGTTGCTTGACGCTTCGTTCTGAGGTGTGCCGCCGGTCTGCTATCGGCGGCGCACAGCGGCGGATAGGACCGCCCATAATATTCCATGTAGGGTATATGCCCTAGTGAGAGGTAAATATGTCCCAGATTTTTTCGCTTCCCGACGTGGGCGAAGGCCTGACCGAGGCTGAAATCCTCAGCTGGAAGGTCGCAACCGGCACCGAGGTCGCCATCAACGATGTGCTGGTCGAGATTGAAACCGCGAAGAGCGTCGTCGAACTGCCCTCGCCCTTCGCCGGCACCGTCGAAGAACTGATGGTCGCCGAGGGTGAGACCGTCGAGGTGGGTACCCCCATCATCCGCATCTCCGGTGGCGACGGCGCGGCCCCGGCCGCCCCCGCCGCGCCGCAGCAGGAGACCGAATCCGGCACCGCGCTGGTCGGCTCCGGCCCCAAGGCGGACGCTGTGAAGCGCCGCGCACGTAAGCGCCCCGCCTCCGCAGCCCAGCCCGCACCTGCCGCCCCCGCATCACCCGCTGCGCCGACAGTCCAGGCACCGGTGGCGCACACCCCCGCCGACCCGGTAAACCGCAACCAGGGCCTGCTCAGCGAGCTGGCCGAGCGCGCCTCCCGCTTTGTGGAGAACACCCCGCTGAACTCGGTGGTGCAGCGTCTGGCACCCGAGCCTGCAGCGGCTCCCGCGCCGACTTTGGCTCCCGAGCAGGTTCCGCACCGCCCTACCCTGGCGGCTCCTCCGGTGCGTTTGGCCGCTAAGGAACTCGGCGTCGACCTGGCCCACGTGACCGCCACCGGTGCCCGCGGTCAGGTGACCAAGCAGGACCTCATGAACTACGTTGCCCACCTCAAGGACGTGCAGCACAGCGGTGCCCGCCAGCCCTTCTGGCAGGGTGCAACCACTCCGGGCGACCGCATCGAGCGCATCCCGGTGCGCGGCGTGCGCAAGGCCACCGCGAAGGCCATGGTCGCCTCGGCCTTCAGCGCCCCGCACGTGTCGATTTTCGTGGACGTGGATGCATCCCGCACCATGGAGTTCGTGAAGCGCCTGAAGAAGTCCCGCCACTTTGAGGGCGTGAAGGTCACCCCGCTGCTGGTTCTGGCCGCCGCGGTGATTTGGGCCGCCGAGCGCAACCCGCAGGTCAACGCGACCTGGACCGATAGCGAGATTCAGATTAAGCACTACATGAATCTGGGTATTGCGGCCGCCACCCCGCGCGGCCTGATGGTCCCGAACATCAAGGATGCCCAGGAGCTTTCCCTGCGCGAGCTTGCGATTGCCCTGAACAACCTGACCACTCGCGCTCGTGAGGGCAAGACCCAGCCGGCAGAGATGGCGAACGGCACCCTGACCATTACGAATATCGGTTCGCTGGGCATTGATACCGGTACCCCGATTATCAACCCGGGGGAGGTTGCGATTGTGGCCTTCGGTACCATCAAGCAGAAGCCGTGGGTGGTTGACGGCGAAGTGATTCCTCGCTGGGTGACGACCCTGGGTGGTTCGTTCGACCACCGCGTGGTGGACGGCGACCTCTCGGCTCGCTTCATGGCCGATGTGGCGGCCATCCTGGAGGAACCGGCCCTGCTGCTGGATCACTAGGCAATAACCTAAACGGCCCCGAAGGGTCGCTCAACGCGAAGACCTCCGGCGCACATAGCGTGCGCCGGAGGTCTTCGCGTTTTGTATCGGCATCGGTGCGGTGTCCGGCGCTTCGGAGGCTAGTCGTCCTCGCGCTCCACCCGGGTGCTCGGGTACTTATCCACGCGGCGGTGGTATATCTGCCCGCAGGCGCCGCCTATGAGGGCTCCCAGGAAGCTGAGCGCCAGGATGAGCATGATCGCCAGCAGGCCGTTGGAGGTATCCCCGTTCATGAGTCGTTGCATGGAGAACGCGGCGGTGCCGTTCGGGAAGACCTGCGGGGCCAGGTAGGTGGCCAGCGAAGCCACAAGCAGGCCCATGAGGTGCCACAGCCACACCGCAATGCCCTGCTTGGAGCCGGCGAATCGAGCCATGCGTCCGGCGGCGTATCCGCCGACCAGGTAGGCCACAAAGACGAGGACGCTTAGGGCGACCGCCACGGGAACTACGGAGGATTCCCCGGAGAGTAGTCGTCCGATGACGGCGTGGTACTCGAGGGACTGCTCCTGCCCGGTAGAGGTGAGCCAGGCGCCGATGCCCCAGCGGCCGCCGTCCATGAGGGTGATGGCAACGAGCCAGCCGAGCAGGCCCGGGAGCACGTGCATGCGGGAGTACCGTTCCTTCTGCATCTGCAGGGCGGTGGCGGCGGTGAGTACCGGTTCGCCGGGCTGGAGGATGGGCTGGGTGGGTTGGCCCGCGGGGACGGCGAAGCCCCCGTGCTGGGCGGGCTGTTCCGGTGCACGCGGTGCGGTGTTCTGCGGGGTAACGCTGGGTGCCGTTCCGCGGTCGTTGGCGGCCTGCGCGCCGCGGCGCTCGGACACGCTCGGGGCAGACGCGGCGCTCGGCTCGGGCGCGGAACCCGCGGATGCGCCGCTACCCGAGCTACCCGAGCCGGGGGTGTTGAGCCAGCCGAAGGCGCTTTCCCCGCTGTCCGAGGTGTCCGCGTCATCCTGCGGGCTGGGAGCCGGGATGGGGCTGGGGAAGGCGCGGGTCGCCTCCCCGTCGGTGGTTCGCGACTCGGCGCGGCGTGAGGTGGCCTGCTGCAGGTCCTCGGCGGTCAGCACGACCGTGGGGTCGTCGGAGGAGAAGGCCGCGTCCCACAGATCCTGCTCGCTGGGCGCGGAATTGTCGTTGCCCTTTGCCTGCTGGCTGGCCGCCGGGCGGGACTCCGGCTGCTGGTTGTGTTGTGTATTCATGGCTTCCGATAACGGGGTTCGGGGATCGTCTGGCGACCCGGTGTGTGCGGTGGCTCGCGTTTTGGGTGGGTCTTAGCCTACTCGCTGTGCTCGGACTGGAAGGCCCGGGCCTCTTCGAGGGATTCGGCGGAGTAGGGGTGGGGGTGTGCGGGTCGTTCGTTCTCGTCGAGGGTGCGAACCACGCGTCCGGGGTTGCCGACCACGACGGAGTTTGCGGGTACGTCCTTGGTGACGACGGTACCCGCACCGATAACGGAGTTCTTGCCGATGGTCACGCCGCCCAGGATGATGGCGCCGCCACCGATCCAGACGTTGTCCTCAACGTTGATGGGCTTGCCGCCCTCCCAGTACGCGGCGCGGTCGACGGGGTTGAGCGGGTGGGTGGGGGTGAGGAACTGCACGTTGTTGCCGACGAGCACGGTGGACCCGATGCGAATCGGGCAGACGTCCAGGAATACGCAGTCGAAGTTGAAGAAGGAACCGTCGCCAATGTAGGTGTTCACGCCGTAGTCGAAGCGCGCACCGGGGCGGATGTGGGAGTGCTCGCCCAGGTGGCCGAGGTTTTCGCGGTAGACGTGCATGGCCTGGGCGTGCTCGCCTCGGGCGTAGTGCTCCTCCGCGAGGACGGTGGCGGCGTGGATGCGCTTAGTCTGTGCCGCACATTCGGCGTCGGGCATGTAGGCGGCGCCGGAGACCATGCGGTTGAAGATGTCGCCGTTGGGGCGCTGCGGGGTGTGCATTAGTGGGCTCCTCCCAGAAGGTAGACTAGGGCGATGATGGCCAGACCGATGAGAATGACGACTCCTCCGGCGATGGCGAAGCGCTTGGAAATTTCGCGAAGGAGCTGTTTGAACTGCTCGTCGGTTATGTCTTGCTGTCGCTTACTCATGGTTTAAGTATCCCAGAGTTGCGCCGAGCGCACCCGGGGGAGTGTCGTGAAACTGGCCGCGCCGGGCTCCCTTAGCTGGGAGCCTGCCGTGAAGATGGCTTGGAAGGGCGCTGGAAGTTGAGCCGAGGGGCTGTCGGCGGGCACAATCGAAATCATGACTGAGGCTCAGAAGAACACGAACACGGGGGACGCAGCCCCCGCGCGCGCCGCGGTGTTCGGCGCACCCGCTACCGAATCCGGTGAGAACCCCCTGGCGCACCGCCCCTGGCTGAAGAATTATTCTTCGTGGACTGCCCGCGATATTGAGCTGCCCGAGACCTCGCTGAGCCACCTTATCGATGAGGCAGTGCGTAGCGTCCCGCAGAAGGTCGCCCTGGAGTTCTTTGGCGCGACCACGACCTACGCTGAGCTGGGGGACCAGATTGAGCGTGCTGCGGAGGGTCTGCGCGTTGCGGGTGTGCAGGCGGGTGACCGTGTGGCGCTGATTTTGCCGAACTGCCCTCAGCATATTGCGGCGTTCTATGCGATTTTGCGCCTGGGCGCGATTGTGGTGGAGCATAACCCGCTGTACACGGGGGCCGAGCTGCGCCACATGTTTGAGGATCACGGCGCGAAGGTCGCGATTGTGTGGGACAAGATTGCCTCGCACGTGACCGAGATGCCGGCCGATATCCGCCCCACCCACATTTATTCGGTGAACCTGATTTCGGCGATGCCGCGCCTCATGCGCACCGCGCTGAAGCTGCCCGTCAAGAGCGCGCGTGCCTCGCGTGAGAAGCTGACGGGCCCGGCCCCGGGCACGGTACCGTGGTCGCAGCTGCTCAAGAGCGAGCGCATTGATCCCGCGCATCGCCGCCCGACGGCGCATGATATTGCGCTGCTGCAGTACACCTCCGGCACGACGGGTCTGCCCAAGGGCGTGATGCTCACGCACCGCAACCTGGAGTCGAACGGCCGCATGGGTGAGGCGTGGATTAACCCGGGCGATGACGAGGTGATTTACTCGGTTCTGCCGCTCTTCCACGCGTACGGCATGACCCTGGGCGTGACGATTGCGTCGCTGTGCCGTGCCCGCCTGGTGCTGTTCCCGACCGTGGACATGGACCTGATTTTGAAGGCGATGAAGAAGACCCGTCCGACGATTCTTCCTGCGGTTCCGCCGGTGTACCGCCGCCTGATGGACGAGGCGAAGAAGCGCGGCGTGTCCCTGGAGGGTATCCGCTACGCGGTGTCGGGCGCGATGAACCTGCCGCCCGAACTGGTGGCCGAGTGGGAGGAAGCCTCCGGCGGTTTCATGGTGGAGGGCTACGGCCTGACCGAGTGTGCCCCGCTGGTCTCCTGTAACCCGCTGAACGACACCCGCCGCGCCGGCTCGATTGGTGTGCCCTTCCCCTCGACCGATATTCGCGTGGTGGATCCGGAGACGGGTGCGGATGTGCCTCTCGGCGAGGAGGGTGAGCTGTGGGTCAGCGGTCCCCAGCGCTTCATGGGTTATTGGAAGCGTGAAGACGAGACCGCGAAGACCATCACCCCCGACGGCTGGTTGCGCACGGGTGATATTGTGCGCCTGGACGAGGACTTCTTCATCCAGATTGTGGACCGCATCAAGGAGGTCATTATCACCGGCGGCTTCAACGTCTCCCCGACCGAGGTGGAGGTCGCCCTCAAGCAGCACGATACGGTTGCGGATGCGGCGGTGGTCGGTATTCCGCTGCCCGGCGGCGGCGAGATGGTCGTGGCCGCGGTGGTTCCCGCCCCCGGCCGGGTGGTGGAGGAGCACACCCTGCGCGAACACTGCTACTCGAAGGTGACTCGCTATAAGGTGCCGCGCCGCATCGTGGTCGTGGACGACCTGCCGCGTTCGATGCTCGGCAAGGTGCTGCGCCGTAAGGTGCGGGAGCAGCTGATTGCCTCGGGCGATTTTGAGCAGTAGCGTCGGTTGGTTTGCCGCCCGCCCGTAACGGGCGGGTACGATGAGCGCCGGCTCGGGTTTTAGGCCCGGGCCGGCGCTTTGCGTTGACGCAGACAGACGGCTGGTGGGGGGAGCGGAATTGGCAAATAATCATCGTGTGACGAAATATGACGAAATATGAAGAGCTTGACGTTCTGTGTCTCATGATTGACCCTTAACTTCCACCGCCGCCCCTGTGCGTGCTGTAATTGTCCCATCATCATTCGCATCGGCTTGTCGGCGCTCTATGCCCGTACCCGGTGAAGCACGTCATCATTCAACAGAAAGATTCATAGCCGTGAAGAAGTTTGCCGCTGCTCTTGCAGTCGTCCCCATGATTTTCAGCATGGCCGCTTGCGGTTCCACCTCGAACTCCTCCTCGAAGAAGGTCACCATCGGTGTGGTCGGCTCCGAGAAGTTCAACAAGACCCTGAAGGAAGAAGCCAAGAAGCAGGGCATCGACATCGAGTTCAAGGAGTTCAGCGCATACACCGAGCCGAACCCCGCTCTGGACGCCGGTGACATTGACATGAACCGCTTCCAGCACATCGCCTACCTGTCGAACTACAACGTCAGCGCCAACAAGGACCTGCAGATCGTGGGCCCGACCGTCATCTACCCGATGGCTCTGTTCTCCAAGAAGCACACCAAGCTGGCCGACATCCCCCAGGGTGGCGAGATTGTGATCCCGAACGACACCGTGAACGAGGCACGCGCGCTGAAGCTGCTGAAGACCAACGGTCTGGTCACCTTCAAGAACGCTGACGTAGACGCCCCCACCATCGACGATGTTGACACCGCTAACTCCAAGGTGAAGGTCACCCCCGTCGACGCAACCCAGACCGTGGTTGGCATGGAGTCCGCTGACGGCGCAGTCGTCAACAACGACTTCCTCAAGGACGCAGGCCTGAAGCCCGCGGACGCACTGGCTCAGGACGATCCCAAGACCGACCCCTCGGCCATCAAGTACGTGAACCTCTTCGTCGCCCAGAAGGACAAGGCTGACGACGAGACCTACAAGAAGATCGTTGAAATCTTCCACACCAAGCCCGTCATGGATGCTGTTCAGGAAGAGACCCGCGGCACCGCCGTTGAGGTCAACGTGAGCACCGACGAGCTGCGTCAGTCCCTGGCCAATGAAGAGGCCAAGCTGCGCGCCAAGAAGTAATCTCCTGACAACACGCCTCTCGTAGGCACACGTAAGGCGGTAAGCCCGGGCACCCGATGCGGGTTAGAAGGGCTTACCGTCCTTTGCGTACCGGCGCCGAGTCCCTCGGTGTCCCAACCACGACATTTAACGGATACAAATACTATGAGTGAACAGCTAGAAGAGGTCGTAGAAGGCCTCCCCCAGCCCATGGTGATTCTGGACGGCGTGTCCAAGGTCTTCGGTAACGGCCCCAAGGCTGTCCCCGCCGTGGACAACGTCTCCCTCACCATCAACCGCGGTGAAATCTTCGCGATTATCGGCTACTCCGGTGCCGGTAAGTCCACCCTGGTGCGCCTCATCAACGGCCTAGAAAAGATCACGAGCGGCACGCTGATCGTGGACGATTTTGAAATCTCTGGCAAGCGCGACTCCGAACTGCGTGAGGCCCGTACGAACATCGGCATGATTTTCCAGCAGTTCAACCTCATGAACTCCCGCACCGTGCTCGGTAACGTTGAGTTCCCCCTCAAGGTAGCCGGTTGGCCCAAGGCCAAGCGCCGCGAACGCGCCCTGGAGTTGCTGGAATTCGTGGGTCTGAGCGACCGCGCCGGCCACTACCCGAACCAGCTTTCGGGTGGTCAGAAGCAGCGTGTGGGCATCGCCCGCGCGCTTGCAACCAACCCCTCCCTGCTGCTGGCTGATGAGGCCACCAGCGCCCTGGACCCCGAAACCACCCAGGAGGTGCTCGCCCTTCTCAAGCGCGTGAACCGCGACCTGGGCATCACCGTTGTGGTCATCACCCACGAGATGGATGTCGTGGCCAGCATTGCCGACCGCGTGGCGGTCATGGAGTCCGGCCGCGTGGTGGAAGAAGGAACCGTCTACGACGTCTTCTCTAACCCGCAGACCGATGTGGCGAAGCTCTTCGTGGCGACCACCGTCAAGCTGGCCCCCACCGGCCAGGAGGCGGAGGATCTGCGTGCATCGCACCGTGGCTACCTGGTAAACGTCGAAATCGTGGAGGGCAATCAGGAGCTCGGCAAGGTGCTGTCCTACCTGGGCGCCCGCAACGTCCGTTTCAACATCGTGGGCGGCGGTATCGAGACCCTGCAGGGCAAGGCCTACGGTACCCTCACCCTGGAACTCCTCGGCGAAATCACCAGTATTGATGCCGCCGTTGCCGAACTGAAGACCGTTGCCCGCGTGCAGGAGGTGCGCTAAATGTTTGCTACTACTCTTCCGCTGGCCGCTTCGAAGACCGACTGGGGCGAGTTCCTGCCCGAGAAGCTCATTCCGGCTATCGGCGACACCTTCTACATGGTGTCCATTACCATGCTGTGCGCCGGCCTGGTCGGCCTGATTGTGGGTGCCCTGCTGTACACCACCCGCGCCGGTAATATCTTCCAGAACCGCTTCGTGTACACGGTCCTGAACATTCTGGTGAACATCATTCGCCCGATTCCGTTCATCATTCTGATTGCGGCCCTGGGCCCGCTGACCAGCGCCGTGGTGGGTACCCGCCTGGGCGTGAACGCGGCGGTCTTCGCGATGAGCTTCGGCGCTGCGTTCGCTATCGCCCGCATCGTGGAGCAGAACATGGTCTCCATCGATCCCGGCGTGATTGAGGCGGCCCGCGCTATGGGCGCCTCGAAGCTGACCATCCTGTTCACCGTGATGATTCCCGAGGCGCTCGGCCCGCTGATCCTGGGCTACACCTTCCTCGTCATCGGCGTGGTGGATATGTCCGCTATGGCCGGTTACGTGGGTGCCGGTGGTCTGGGTAAGATCGCGATTGTGGACGGCTACCAGCGCTTCAACGACGAGATCACCTGGGCCGTTGTGGCGATTATTATTATCCTGGTCCAGCTGGTTCAGTTCATCGGTAATGCACTGGCCAAGAAGGTTATGCGCCGATAGGCTCGTGCCGCTATAGGCGCAGCTGATAAGGCATAGAAGACCCCCGGTCTGCTCCTTGAGGAGCGGGCCGGGGGTCTTTCTTGATGCTGCCTATCAGGTGAGGCGGTGGCGCGGTGAGGCGTCTGCGGTACGTGCTTAGTTCTGCGCTGCCTCAGACTATTGAGCTGCCTCAGACTGCTGTGCCGCCTCAAGCTTGGCGATCCAGGTGCGTGCCGCCTCCCAGAGCTGCGGGTCATTGAACGAATCGAAGCGCCCAAAACCGGCCGGTGCCTTTGCCGGGTCGGTGCCTTCCGGAACGTAAATCATGACCTTCGTACCGGCGTCACGTGCCGCCTGCGCGCCCGCGGGGGAGTCCTCGAACGCCAGCGCCTCGTGGCCTTCAAAGCCGAGGCGACGTGCCGCCTCCAGGTACATGTCCGGGGCGGGCTTACCGGCCGGAACGTCGTTGCTGCTGACCCAGGTGCGCACCAGCGGGGCGTAGCCGTAGCTTTCCATCTTCAGGGTCAGAATGTTCGCGGTAGAGTTCGACGCCACCGCAACCGGCATGTGCTCGCTCAGGAAGCCCAGGAACTTCTGCGCACCCTCAATCAGGTCCACGCCGGAGCTGATGACCTCGTGCTCGGTGGTGAGTAGGTCCTTCATCACGCGTTCATGGTGTTCGGCGTACTCTGCAGAGGCGGTGTCCGGCTTCTGGCCGTTCTGCGCCTCGTAGGAGAGCAGGGCAAGCTCCTCGGCGACATCGGCTGCCGCCAGGCCGGTGAGGTGGTGCTCGACCTCTTCGGTGAAGGGAACAGACCAGCGGGTGAAAAGCTCACGCTGTACATCGTTCCAGACGGTCTCGGAGTCGAGGAGGATGCCGTCGCAATCGAAAACCGCGCAGCGGGGGAACCAATCGGAGGGTACGGTGTGTTCAAACATAATGCCAGTCTCTCACAGGGCCATCGGTGAAGGAAGCGCCAGCCCGGCGCCTGAGAAAATATTCGGGGCCGCGCCTCACCCATGGAACGAAAGACCGGGCGGGGACGGAAGGGCACGCAAAAACCCTCCCGCCGCGTCCGGAGAACGCAACGGGAGGGTAGACGCCGAGCAGCCTAGAGAGCGGACACCGGCTTATGAGTCACCTGACGCATAAACGGAATGGTCGCCAACAGGCCCACATAGACCAGTACCAGACCCAGCGCAATAGCGCCGAAGGTCAGACCGAACATCTTCGCCAGAACCTCACCGGGAAGACCCTGAGCCGCAATCAAAGCCGTCAGCGGAAGACCCAGCAGCGCAGAAATCACGCTGATGAGCACCAGCGGGCCGAAGACCACGGTCAGGCGCGAAGCCTGCAGCAGCTTCGTGGGGGTACCCATCATATTCAGTGAAGAATACAGCGAACCACGCTCGTAAATGGCGGCGCTCTGGTTCAGCACTGCGGAGAGGGTGACCAGCAGGTACGAGAAGAACAGCATGAGCAGCATGCCCTGGAACATGTCCTGCATGATGGTCATGAAGGGACCGGCGGCGGGACCGGCTTGCTTCGCGTCTTTGCTCATCTCACCCGCCAGAATCAGGATGGGACCGAAGAAGGTCACCAAGAAGGTCGACAGTGCCACGCCCGAAACCTGGCGCCATGCACCGCGCGGGGATTCCAGCACCGCACGGTAACCCAGCAGCACTGACGCCTTCTGGGTCATGCGTACACGAATCTTTGCGTACGCCCACACCAGGAAGGTGCCAATCAGATCGATGGCAACCATCATCACCAGACCAGGCAGAGCAATGAAGATCGCGAGGTTCTTGATGGCGCTATCGGCGCCGCCGTCCTGGAAGGGCGAGAACATTCTGAAGCCCGTGGAGGTAGACGCCAGAATCATCACGGCAATGACCAGAACAACACCGATACCCAGGGCAATGTAACCGGCGGAGCCAGCCTTCGCGCGGGTACGCACACCCAGCGGGCTGATGCTGACCTTCGCCAGACCGAAGAGAGAGCTTAGAGCCGCCAGGACCATGCACCCCAGGAAGCAGTAGAAAATCATGCTCACCGGCAGGAGCATATTCTCAGCACCCAGCGGTACGTTCATGAAGTGCATGGCACCGAACGGGAAAATTAGCACCAGGTAGAGCAACAGGCCAATAATGAAACCCACGAAGGAGTACACCAGCGCGTCTGCAACCGACAGACCCACGATCAGGGTCGTGGAGGCACCAATCAGGCGCAGGGAAGCCAGACGCTCGTCACGGCGGCGGGCACTCAAACGAGCAGCCGAAGCGCCCAGGGTAAAGAGCGGAACAACCAGTACCAGAGCGGCAACCCACGCCAAACCCATGTAGAGCTTCTGAATGCCCATCAGGTTCACCAGTTCGTGGTCAACGTTGGAGGCGTGGTCAAGCCAGGTGCTCAGTGCCTGAACACCACCGGCAACCGTCAAAAACAGCGCCGATGAGGCCGCAAAAGCCAGCACGGGAAGAATCGCCTGCGAACTCCATAGGGTTCGCTTGGCGAGCAGAGCATAGATTTGCATTATGCACCTGCCTGAGACTGAGCGTCAGGGTTCTGGGTGCCGTTCTGCGCGGGTACGCCGCCCTGGCTATTGCGCTGATCGCTCACAATCTGGCCGTCCTGCAGGTACACCACGCGGGAGCACGCGGCAGCCACGTTCGGATCGTGGGTGACCACCAGTAGAGTCTTGCCCTGCTGCGGAATCATGGTCAGCAGCAGCGCCATCACCTCACGCGCGGTCTTCGAATCCAGCGCGCCGGTCGGCTCATCCGCAAAGGTCACGGGGGCGCCGTTCACCTGCGAACGGGCAATAGCCACGCGCTGGGCCTGACCACCGGACATCTCACCCATGCGGCGGTCCAGCATCTGGCCCAGACCCAGGCGGTTCAGCAGGTCAGCAGAAATGGCGCGCGCCTGCTGGCGGGGAATACCCGCAATCATCGCGGCGAGGGAGACGTTCTCCTCCGCGGTCAGCTCGGGAACCAGCAGACCCTGCTGGAACACGAAACCAAAAGAGCTAGCGCGCAGGGAGGTGCGCTCGCGCTCGCTGAGAGACTCGACCGCCACCTGACCGGTGGGGGAGTTGAACAGCACGGAACCGGCATCGAGCTTAATAATGCCCGAGAGCGCGTGCAGCAGGGTGGTCTTACCGGAACCGGAAGGACCCATAATCGCCACGGATTCGCCGGGGTAGATATCGAGGCTCACGTTACGTAGAACCGGGTTATTGCCGTAGGACTTGTGCAGGTTGCGGGCAGAAATAATCGCACCGGGCGCGAAGGGCGCCTGCTGCATCTGCTGGGGCATCTGGGGTGCCTGAGCGGGGTAACCCGGCTGGCCCTGATAATACCCCGCCTGGCTCGGCTGACCCGGCTGGGTGGAGTACTGGCCCGCAGGCTGCGCCGCCTGCGGAGGGGTCATCGAGTACGGGTTCTGGGACGTGGGAGCCTGGAACTGCGGGTTCTGGGGTTGAGGATTCTGCGTCATAGCAACCTTCATCGGATATGAACTAACGGAAGTACCCGTCTATCATCTCAGCTTCTCGGCGGCTCGGCCCTCCATCTGAGGGCTGAAAAATATGGGAATACGCTGAGAAAAGGGCCGATGCGGCGCTGGAGGGAGCTATTCTCCTCATCCTCCGGTATGAGGCCGGCACCGCGGGCGGCGTGCCGGCGGTGTGGCTTCGACCCCTTGAACTCGCGGAGACGAGTGGGATACTAGAAGGATGACCGACGCACAGAACACCCCCATCATCACCCCCGTCGCGCCCGAACCGCACGGAACCCGCATCATTCTTATGCGCCACGGGCAGACCGATTGGAACATCGACCACCGTTTCCAGGGCGGCACCGACATTCCCCTCAACGACACCGGCCGCGACCAGGTGCGCACCGCCATCGACGCGCTGAAGCAGGCCCGTGACGAAGGCACCGTCGTCGACCTGGTGCTCTCCTCGCCCCTGAGCCGCGCGGCCGAAAGCGCCGAGATTGTGGCCGAAGGCCTGAACGTGCCCTACCGGGGTGCCGTGGCCGGGTTCCAGGAGCGCTCCTTCGGCGAGCTGGAGGGGCAGATCGCCACTCGCGAGCTGGTGCTCGCCTCCCGCGAATCCGGTGAGGAGTACGGCGTGGAACCCACGGAGGAATTCGTCGCCCGCGGCCTGGCGGCCCTGAACCGCGTGCGCCGCGAGTACGACGGCAAGACCGTGCTGGTGGCAACCCACGGCATGTTCATCGCGCTGATGATGAACGCCCTGCTGGGGGAGCGCCCCGACTGCCTCACCGAGGAGGGTTTCTACCCGATTCCCGTCAACGCCTCCCTGACCGAGGTGCCCCTGCAGTACCTGGACAGCACCATCGACCGCCTGCTCGTGCGTCAGAACGAACCCGACCTGGGACCTGAGCCCCTGCCCGCCGGCGCCGAGAACACCTCCCTCACCCTGATTCGTCACGGCCAGACCGACTGGAACAAGGTGAACCTCATGCAGGGCGTCACGGACATTCCGCTCAACGACACCGGTCGCGAGCAGGCACACACCACCGGCAAGAAGCTGGCGGAGATGGGCCTGGACTTTACGGTGCTGGTGTCTTCGCCGCTGTCCCGTGCCCACGAGACCGCGCAGCTGGTCGGCGAGCACTTCGACCTGCAGGTGGACAAGACCTACCCCGAGCTGGTCGAGCGCGCCTACGGTGACGGCGAGGGCCTGGACATTCCCGCCCCCGAACGCCGCGCCCCCGAGCGCTACTACCCGAACGTGGAATCCGAACGCGACGTGTACATTCGCGCGGTACGCGTGCTGCGCCAGATTGTGCGGGACTACGCGGAGCGAGGCGGAGAACAGAAGATTATCGCCGTCAGCCACGGCAGCCTGATTCGCCGCGCCCTCTCCGCCGCCGCGGGTGAGGAGTGGACCGTGACCGTGCCGAACGCCGAGCCGCTGGTGGTGGACGTCCCCGGCCTCTTCGCGTGGGACTCCTCGCGATACACCGACGAGGTGGGTCGCATTGTCTGGTAGCGCGCGCCCCGCGGGCGAAGTCCTTGAGCGTCCGGCGCAGGGGGCATCCGTTGCGCCCGAGGGGGCAGCTGAGTCCTCGGCGCGTCCCCTCTCCCGGGGGATGCGCGTGCTCCGCGGCGCCCTCTGGGCCCTTACCGCACTGTACTGCCTGGTCGTGGCGAGCATCGTGTTCGCCCCCGTCCACGTGGACGACAATGAGATGGGTGGCCGCCTCGCAGCCCTGCTGGATGCGGGCCACGCCGCCGGCTGGCTACCCGAGTTTGTGACCTACTCCAGCATCGAGCAGCTCTCAAACGTCATCATGTTTGTGCCTGGAGGCTTCCTCTTCGCCCTGCTCCTGGGACCGTCTGCGCGACGCCATGTGCTGTACGCCGGGTTCGTGGTGAGCGCGTGCATCGAGACAATTCAAAGCTTCATGCCTAACCGCACGGGGGATTTCGTGGATGTGCTCATGAACGGTACGGGTGCCCTGCTGGGAGCGGCCTGCGCTTTCTGGATGCACCGGGTGCTCCGCAAACGCCGGGAGCGCCGGGCGTAGGGACCGGCCCGCCGCCCGACCGGTGGACACTGGCGGTCGATGCGTGTGGGCCGCGTTATGTGTGGCCCGCGTTATGTGTGGTCCGCGGAACAAAACCCAACGCCTCATCGAGTCAAACAGACATAATCACTCACACGGGGTGGTAAAGGGTGTGGTTTCTGTAGGGAACACAGGGTAATATTCCGGTGAATACGGTGGTTTATATTGACCTACCCACAAAAACCCACATAAAATCAAGTATGATAATGGATGTTCTGGGGCGCACTGCGTTTGCTTCCCGCGGGAACGTACCCGCACTGAGAACACGCCATAGATACGCACAGATTTCCTACCCACTACCGAAAGAACACCGAATTTATGTTCGCAGAAGAACGCCGTGCCGAAATTGCAAAGCTCGTTGCCTCCGCACGCCGCGTGAACGGCGCAGACCTTGCGCGCCGATACGATGTGACCATGGAGACCGTGCGCCGTGACCTTGCCGCCCTGGAAGAGGCCGGCAAGCTTCGCCGCGTCCACGGTGGCGCGGTGACCATCGAGCAGTCCACCTCTCTGGAATCGTCTATTTCCTCCCGCCAGGGCATGAACACCCCGGAGAAGCGTCGCATCGCCACCAAGGCGTACCAGATGCTACGCGATTCTGAGTCGGGTTCCATCGTGCTGGACGCGGGTTCCACCATCGAGATTCTCGCCGACCACATCGGCGCCGAGAACTTCAGCCTCAAGACCGGCAACGACCGCATCATCATCACCCACGCACTGCATATTGCAGTTAAGCTCGCCGAGGCCGAGGGTGTAACCCTCGAGCTGGTGGGCGGTCAGCTGCGTAAGATGACCTGGGCCGCCGTCGGTGCCCGCGCGGCCGAGCACTTCGGCACGATGCGCCCCGATATTGCGTTTATCGGTGCCAACGGCATCGAGCCGCACTTTGGCATCTCCACCCCCGGCATGAACGAGGCAATCGTTAAGACTGCAATCTGCAAGTCCGCCCGTCGCGTGGTCCTGCTCTGTGACTCCGCGAAGTTTGGCCAGGAGTCCCTGGTCCGCTTCGCTGGATTTGAGGATATTGACACCCTCATTACCGATCGCGAGCCCGAAGGTGCCCTCCGCCAGGCACTCGAGGCCGCAAATGTTGAGATTGTGATTGCCTAATGATTATTACTCTGACCGCCAACCCCAGCCTGGACCGCACGATTGAGCTCGGCGCGCCCCTGGCCCACGGCGCCGTGCAGCGTGCCGTCGGTGCCGTGCAGGATCCGGGCGGCAAGGGCGTGAATATTTCTCGCGCGCTGCAGGTTTCCGGTGTTCCGACCGTGGCTATTGTGCCCGGCGAGTCCACCGACCCGGTGCTGACCGCTCTGTCTGCGGTGGATGTCGAGTTTGCGAACCTGCCGACCGGTGAGCCGATTCGCTCGAACATCACCGTGGTGGACCCCGATGGCACCACCACCAAGCTGAACGCTCCCGGCACCCACTTTGATGCGCAGCTGCGCGAGAAGCTGGACGCCCTGGTGGTTGAGCGTTCCAAGGGAGCCGAATGGGTGGTCCTGGCCGGCTCTCTTCCGCCGGGTCTGGAGCCCACCTACTATTCCGAGCTGGTGGCGGCCCTACGCGCCTCCGGTTACGCGGGCAAGATTGCTATTGATACTTCTGAGGCGCCGCTGATTGCGACCGTTGCGGGTGAGCACAAGCCCACGCTGATTAAGCCCAACTCCGAGGAGCTAGCCCAGCTGACCGGTAGTGATAATTGGGAGGAGCTGGAGGCCAGCCCCGAGCTGACCGCCCGCACCGCTCAGAAGCTGCTTGGCGACGGCATCGAGTACGTGTTGGCCACCCTGGGCGGCGGCGGCGCGGTGCTCGTGACCGAGGAAGGTATCTGGCACGCCGTGCACGAGCCGATTCAGGTGCGTAGCACTGTGGGTGCCGGTGACTCTTCGCTCTCGGGCTTCTTGATCGCGCATACTCGCGGCGCGGATGCGCCCGGTTGCCTGGTTCAGGCGGTGGCCCACGGTTCTGCCGCGGCGGCCCTGCCCGGTACCCGTATGCCCTCGCTGGATCAGACCACCCCCGAGAAAGTTACTGTCCGTCAGATTCAGCTCTGACGAGGAGCGAAGCACCACCGACGTAAATATTCTAATTTGAGAATATTTGTCCAAGGCTCTGCACACACTTAAAACACAGGAGGAGGGCGTTCCCGCCGGAGCATCCCGCCTCCACTCCAATCCGAGGAGAGAACATGTCCGATCTGATCACCGCGGATCTCGTCCTACTGGACGAGAATCTCGGCGACACCCGATTCGACGTCATCGCCAAGCTTGCCGAAGCTGTCGTCAAGGCCGGCCGTGCGACCGACTTCGAGCAGCTCTACGCGGCTGCCGAGGCTCGCGAGTCCAAGACCGACACCGGTATTCCCGGCGGCATTGCCATCCCGCACTGCCGTAGCGCTGCCGTCACCGAGCCGACCCTGGCCATGGCACGCCCCAACCCCGCCGTTTCGTTCGGCGCTAAGGACGGCCCCGCCGACCTGATTTTCTTCATCGCTGCACCCGACGGTGCCGACCAGGCCCACCTGAAGCTGCTGTCGACCCTGGCACGCTCCCTGATGAAGAAGAGCTTCACCGCCGCCCTGCGTGAGGCTTCGTCTGCCGATGAGGTCGTGGACCTGGTGAACGGTGCGCTGGGCGTGGGCGAGAAGAAGGCGGAGGCTAAGCCCGCCGAGGCTGCGCACGCCGCCCCCGCCGCTGCCGAGAAGGAAGCCCCGAAGGCTTCTGAAAGCGCGCCGGCCGTGAAGAAGATTGTCGCGGTGACCGCGTGCCCAACCGGTATCGCCCACACCTACATGGCCGCCGACGCCCTCAAGTACGCCGCCGAGGAACTCGGCTACGACCTGAAGGTTGAGACCCAGGGCTCCTCGGGCAACGAAACCCTGAGCCAGTCCGATATTGACGCCGCCGACGCCGTGATTTTTGCCGTGTCGGTGAACGTGCGTGACCGCAACCGCTTCGCCGGTAAGCCCTTCGTGGAGTCCCCCGTCAAGCGCGGTATCGACGAGCCGAAGGAAATGATCGCTGAGGCCTTGGCCGAGGCCGAGAACCCGAACGGTGCCCGCGTGGCCGCCGCCGCATCCACCTCCGATGACAGCGCCGGCGCCTCCGAGGGTGCCTGGGGCTCGCGCATCTACAAGGCCGTGATGACCGGTATCTCCTACATGATTCCGTTCGTCGCCGCCGGCGGTATTCTGGTGGCCCTCGGCTTCGTCTTCGAGGCCATCACCATGCCGAACCTTGGCGACGTGGACACCAAGGCAATTCTGGGTTCGGCAACCCTGTTCAACCTGGGTGACGTGCACTGGACCCTGTACCTGGGTGCCGTGCTGCAGACCATCGGTGGCTTTGGTCTGAGCCTGATGGTTCCGGCCCTAGCCGCGTACATTGCGTACGGTCTGGCCCAGCGTCCCGGTATCGCACCGGGCTTCATCGCCGGTTCCGTGGCTCTGGCCGTGAACTCCGGCTTCCTCGGCGGTATCGTCGGCGGTATCCTCGCCGGTCTGATTGCATACTCCCTGGGCACCCTGAAGCTACCCCGCTGGTTGGGTTCCATGATGCCCGTGGTCATCACTCCGCTCGTGACTTCGCTGGTGACCGGCCTGGCAATGTACCTGCTGCTCGGTGCGCCCCTGGCTTGGGTTATGACCACCCTGCAGGTTTGGCTGACCTCCATGTCCGGCGGTTCCGCTCTGCTGCTGGGCCTGATCCTGGGTGCCATGATGGCCTCCGATCTGGGCGGCCCCATCAACAAGGCTGCTTACCTCTTCGCAACCGCCGGTCTGTCCTCGGGTGCGACCGTGAACCAGGAAATCATGGCCGCCGTCATCATCTCGGGTATGGTTCCGCCGCTGGCCATGGCCCTGGCCACCACCCTGCGCCCCAAGCTCTTCAGTGAGACCGAGCGCGAGAACGGCAAGGCCGCCTGGCTGCTGGGTGCATCCTTCATCTCCGAGGGTGCTATTCCCTTCGCCTCGGCTGATCCCGCCCGTGTCATCCCCTCGACCATTGTGGGTGGTGCCCTCGCCGGTGCCATCTCGATGAGCGCTCACGTGGCCTCTCCGGCACCGCACGGCGGTATCTGGATTATTGGTCTGGCGCAGAACCCGCTGATGTTCTTCGTGGCCGTGCTGGCCGGTACCGTGCTATCGGCTCTGGTGTACGTTGTGCTGAAGTCCATGGGTGCCCGCTCCAAGGCATCCGCCTAAACCGTAGACCTCATCTTCTGATTGACTCGTAACTACAGAGGACAGCGCGAATAGAACGCGTTACACTGTAGAGAACCCACAGATAGGATATGAATTCCATGACTACCTACAAGGGCGTCGGCGTCTACGCCGGTCGCGTGATTGGCCCGGTTCTTCAGATGCCCAAGCCCATTGAAGAGCCCAAGGACGGCCTGCGTCTGAGCGGTGAGACCGCCGAGGCAGCCGCACAGCGCATCAAGGACGCTTCGGTCCGCGTTAAGGAAGACCTGCTCGCTCGTGCCGAGCACGCCAGCCGCGACGGCAAGGCCGTGCTGAAGTCCACCTCCCAGATGGCTACCGACCGTGCACTCATCAAGAGCGCTATCAAGCTGGTCGAGACCCAGGAGATGGCCCCCGAGCGTGCTATTTGGGAGGCAGCAACCTCCTTCGCTGACCAGATGGCTGCCCTGGGCGGCTACATGGCTGAGCGCGTGACCGACATCCACGACGTTCGTGCCCGCATCGTTGCCGAGCTGACCGGCCAGCAGGCCCCCGGTATTCCCGTTTCTGACGAGCCGTTCATCCTGGCCGCTATCGACCTGGCACCGGCCGACACCGCAACCCTGGACCCCGAGAAGGTTATCGCCCTGATTACCTCTGACGGTGGTCCCCAGGCGCACACCGCTATTCTGGCTCGCGGCCTGGGCCTGCCCGCTATTGTGGCGGCCAAGGGCGTGACCGATATTGCCGACGGCACCGTCGTGTACGTGGACTCCAACGAGGGCATCGTTGACACCGAACCCACCGATGCTGACCGCGAGGCAGCCATTAAGTACGCAAACCGCAAGCCCGTCGCCGACTTCGACGGCAAGGGCGTGCTGGCTGACGGCACCCGCGTTGAGCTGTACGCAAACGTTGGTGACGGCAAGTCCGCTGAGAAGGCTGCAAGCCTGAAGGCTGAGGGTGTTGGCCTGTTGCGCACCGAGTTCGGCTTCCTGGGCCACGACTCTGAGCCTTCTATCGAGACTCAGGCTAAGACCTACAAGTCCGTGTTTGACGCATTCCCCGGCAAGCACATTGTGGTTCGTACTCTGGACGCTGGTGCTGACAAGCCCCTGCCGTTCCTGAACGTGAACCCCGAGGAGAACCCCGCACTGGGTGTCCGCGGTTTCCGTACCGACTGGACCGTGCCGGGCGTTCTGACCCGCCAGCTGCAGGCTATCAAGGCCGCTTCGGAGGATTCCGACGCCGACATTTGGGTTATGGCCCCGATGATTTCGACCACCTCCGAGGCACGTAACTTCGCGAACATGCTCAAGGAGATTGGCCTGCCCGTTCACGGTGTGATGGTTGAGACCCCCGCAGCCGTGATGAACGCCGAGGCAATCCTGGGCGAGGTGGACTTCGTGTCCATTGGTACCAACGACCTGACCCAGTACACCATGGCGGCTGACCGCCTGCTGGGCGACCTGGCGCACCTGAACAACCCCTGGCAGCCTGCAGTGCTGAAGATGATCAAGATGACCGTTGAGGGTGCTCAGCGTGCATCGGTCACCGCCGGCAAGAAGAAGTACGTGAGCGTCTGTGGTGAGGCCGCAGCCGACCCGGCTCTGGCTGTTGTTCTGATTGGTCTGGGCGTTGATACCCTGTCCATGAACGCCGGCGCTATCCCCGCCGTGGCCGCCGTGCTGAAGTCCGTCACCAAGGAGAAGGCACAGCAGATTGCCGCTATCGCCCTGCAGCAGATTTCCTCTGCCGAGGCGAAGGAGAGCGCACGCAAGGCTCTGCCGATTCTGGACGAGCTGGGCCTCTAATCAAGAGTCGCTAGGGTTCGCGGCTTCCTCACCGTCGGATGGTCGCTGAACCGCTCGGCCCATGAGCCGACACACCTACAATGCCGGGTGCAGAGATTATTTCTGCACCCGGCATTTTTATGTTTGTTAGCGCAGGGCTAACCGGTACAATTTATAGGGTAAGGGCGGGTCCTAACGCGCCCCGTTCATCTAGAATAGGTTCCGAGATTATTTCGGTTCCTGAATCAAAGGAGAAACATAATGGCAGAGCGCGAAGCCACTATCGCAAGCCGTGTCGGCCTGCACGCACGTCCGGCAGCAATTTTCGCTGAGGCAGCTGGCGACCTCCCCGTCGAGGTCACCATCGCAGCTAAGGGCGAGCCCGCCGATGAGGCTATGGATGCAGCATCCATCCTGTCCCTGATGTCCCTGGGCGCAAAGCACGGCGATGTTGTCGTTCTGCGTGCTGAGGGTGAGGGTGCTGAAGAGGCTCTGGACTCGCTGGTTAAGATCCTCGAGACCGACCACGACGCTGAGTAATTAACCTCGGCCCCGGCCGGGTTGCCGTATTCCGTCGCCCACGGGTGCGGAAACGAGCACACAATGCGTAAATATCCCGTCACTGAGGTGGCGGGATATTTTGTTGCCCGCGTTCTTCACCGAGGGGAGGCAGACCGCGAACAGCCGAAGAAAACGGGCCGGGCGGAGGGGTGGAGAATTTGATTTCGGGACCTGCTCACGAGGGTGTACCCCTCGCGTCGCTCCCTTGTTAGACTATAGGGGCACTGTCTAAACGGGAGGGGACATTGGCAGAATCGAGGAATACTCCCGCGCCTTCGGAGGTACGAGCCGGAGCGCGGAACGCGTCGCATGCAGGCGAGGCGCAGGCTCAGCCGGGAGAGCCGGATAACACCCGGAATAGCGCCTCGGAAGAGGCCGTCCCCGCGGTCACAGCGGGTTACGTCGCAGGCAAGGGCGGGTTTCCCCTGGTCTCCCTCGATCAGGTTGCTGACGAGCGCCTGCGCCGCGTCCTGGCGCAGCAGAACACCTCCGAAGAGACGGGGACCGTGCAGGCGCACGCCGTGAGCGATGTTCTGCACGACGTAGCCGCGCAGGTTGGTATTTCTACCGTCCCGGACGAGGTATCCGCCCCGCAGGAGGAGCCTGCCGAGCTCGACCACGGTGCCCGTACCCTCATTGACCCGTCCCTCACCCCCGAGGATGAACTGGACGCATACCGCGGCGAAGCGCATCCCGTAACTGCCAGCAACGTGGTGACTGAGGCGGCTCTGACGCGCCCCTCCCAGCCGGTTCCCATGACCGGCATGATTCCTCAGGTTCCGAACTCCCAGGCCGCGCAGCGTTACGGCCTCGATACGGCCTCTGCCGCGGTGCCCAAGACCGGCCCCGTCTCGGCGGCGACGACCGCCGTGCCCCTCGTGGGCCGGAACGTACGAGGAGCGCGAGGCCGCGGTACCGGCGGTCGCTGGGGTACGCGCCACCTACGTTCTTTTGTGCGTACCGAGGAGGCGGCTCCCGACGCGCCGCGCGGTGCCGCTCGCATTGCCCAGCGGCAGTTCGTGCCGACCATTCGTACTCAGGAGCACGAGCGCCGTGAGGCCTTCCGTCGCGAGAAGGAATACGCCCGCGATACCCTGAACTTCACCCTGCGCTTGGCGGAGGCGATGTTCCACTACGGTGCCGACGCTATGGACGTGGACTCGGCCATCATTGCGGTCTCTTCCGCGTACGGGCTGGATTCGGTGGACGTTGACATTACGAACCAGTCGGTGACCATCAACTACACCTCGGACCCAGATATCTACATGGAGTCCCGCATTGCCAAGCGCAACGCGAACGCGGACGAGCGCTTTACCCACACGCTTGTGCGCGTGGTGCGTTCCTCCACGGAGAACTATGAGGCGCTCTCCGAGGTGTACGGCCTGATTTACAAAATTACGCGAGGCGGCATGACCCTTGAGATTGCCGACCTAAAGCTGAGCCAGATTACGCACCGACCCAAGCCCTTCCCGCCGCTGGTCGTGTGGCTGGCAAACCTGGCCTGCGCCGCGACGCTGACCGCGGCGCTGGGTGCGAGCTTCTCCACGGCTCTGAGCGCGGCCATCATCTTTATTCCGGTGTACTTGCTGATTCAGTGGCTAAGCTCAATCGGTATCCCGGCGTTCTTCCGCATGGCAGCCAGCGCGGGCCTGATGACCTTCCTGGCGATTTGGCTGGGTGGCGATGGTTCGATTCTGCAGCGTCCGGGGGAACCGATTTCGGCACCCCTGGTGGTTGCAGCAGGCATGATTATGTTTTTGCCAACCCCCCGCCTGGTGGGTGCCGTGCAGGACGCGATTAACGGTTTCCCGGTGACGGCCGCGGGCCGCTTCGTGTCGACGGGCATGAGCTTCTTGGGCCTGGTGGTCGGCATCGCGACGGCTGTGAGTGCTATTAATATTTTCAACGGCCCGACCCTGGATATTGAGCAGCTGCGCTTCCAACCGACGACCCCGCTCGTTGCGTCGTTTTTCTTCCTGATTGCGACGGCGACCTTCGCGATTACCCTGCAGACGAAGCTGGTGAAGGTTGGGTGGCTGATGCTCATCACCACCTGTGGTCTGGCGGCTTATTACAGCTATGATATTCTGGCCGGCCCGAGCACGGGTCGCGGTCCGACGGCGTGTGCGGCGGTTGTGATTGGTGCGTTGAGTACGTATTTTGCGTACCGACTGCACGTGCCGCAGGCCATCTTTTCGATTCCCGCAATTACGTTCCTGCTGCCGGGTCTGTCGTTCTTCCGCGGCATGTACCTGCTGACGGTTGAGACCGACGTGATTCTGGGTATGCAGAACATGATTACGGCGGCCTCGATTGCGGTGGCGATGGCCTCGGGTGTGGCGCTCGGTAATTACACGATGCAGTATCTGCTGCAGCGTTTCACGAAGCCGCGTAACGTTGAACCTTTGGACGCTGTGGTTCCTGAAGCAGCGGATGCGGAATCCACCCCGGCTTAACATGCCTGACGGGATTATATAGCCAATATAGAATATGCGTGGCGGCCCGTGAACCTCAGTTCACGGGCCGCCACGCTATCTTTGAAAGCTCTAGCGCACGGTCCAGTCCACCGGCTCGGCCCCCTGCTGCACGAGCAGGGAATTCACTGTGGAGAAGGGGCGGGAACCGAAGAAACCCCGTTGCGCCGAAAGGGGCGAGGGATGCGCCGACTCCACGCTCGGGTACGGCTTCAGCATGGGCGCGCACTTGCGTGCATCCGCACCCCAGAGCAGACCCACGAGCGGCTGATTGCGCGCCACCAGGGCACGGATAGCGCACTCGGTAATCTCTTCCCAGCCCTTGCCGCGGTGCGAACCGGCATCGGACTCGCGCACGGAAAGCACCCTGTTCAGGAGCATGACGCCCTCGTTGGCCCAGCAGGACAGGTCGCCGTGTTCGGCGGGAGCGATGCCCAGGTCGTCTTGCAGCTCCTTGTAGATATTGGTGAGCGAGCGGGGCACGGGCATGCCGCGATGCACCGAGAAGGACAGGCCCATGGCATTACCGGGGGTGGGGTAGGGGTCCTGCCCGATGATAAGAACCTTAACCTCGCTCATCGGGCGGCGGAAAGCGTTGAAGATATCACCGGACGGCGGGAAGGTTCGGTAGCCGGCGGCGTGCTCGGCGCGCAGGAAATCCCCCATGGCGTGAATCTGCTCTTCGACCGGGGCGAGGGCCGCGGCCCAGTCCTCGCTCATGATGGTGTTCAGGGGCTGGTTCAAGCGTACTCCTCGGGCTGGGGCGGCCCGGCTGGTTTCTCGGTGCCGGGCGCGCGACGTTTGCTTCTCCTCTAGACTGAGGCTCTCCTCTAGACTAAGGGAAGACGAATACTCGCGGTGGCAATGTCGGCCGCGATGGTACGCCGCAGACAGAATGAGGAGGGAATATGTCGGAGCAGGAACACACCGAAGCCGTGCAGTCCAAAACCCCGGAGAACAAAGTTCCGGACAAAACCGAAGACTCGGCTGAAGCCTCAACCCAGACCTCAGCCGACATACCGGGGGAGGGGCCTGAGCCCCTTGTCCGTGCCGAGACCCAATCGGATGGGCTGAACCCGCTCGAGCGGCGCATCCTGGCCCTGGAAGGCCGAGGATTCAAGCATCAGGGTTCCAAGGAGAAGGCCATTAAAGCCCTCGGATTCACCCCGATTGCCTACTACCAGATGCTGAACGTCATGCTGGACGACGAGCGCGTGCGCGAGGCGGCTCCGCGACTCGTGGATGCGCTGCGTGCCCGTCGTGACGCCGACTAGTCAATCCTGGCGTGACGCTTTGCGGTGCGTGCCCGCGTTGGTTCCGCTTGCCCGAGACGGTACTCTAGGTACAGGGAGCGCCGAGTCATCCGCCGCGCTACCTCGAAGAAGCACCGCGCGGACCACCGCGATAAAGTACCCGTGAATTGAGGAGACCATGAGCTATCCCCGCGACGAGTTTGATGAGGTGGACGAGAAGACCGCGCGCCGCGGAACCTACCGCGCGGTCAACGCCGATCCCGCAAAGAGCCCGAAGGGTGCTATTCCGCTGGTTGCCGCCGGCGTGGTCGGCCTGCTGGTGGGTGCCGCCATGTACATTTATGCCCCGCGCACGGCTTCGCCCGAGTACTCGGCGCAGAAGTCCGCATCGAGCTCTGCTTCGGCCCGTTCCTCGGCATCCGCTACCTCCGCTTCGGCCTCTGCGTCCGCGACGGCCTCGGCCACCCCCTCGAAGACAGGCCTGGTGGACAGCATTTCGGTGGGCGTGTTTAACGCGTCTGCCCCGGCCGGTAGCGCCTCGAGCGCGGCGGCTCTGCTGAGCAACTACACCGTCAACGAGACCGCCAACTACACCGGTGCGGCCCCGGCGACCAGCGTGGTGTACTACGCGGAGGGCTATCAGGCGCAGGCGCAGAGCATCGCCGCGGCCCTGGACATTTCCCAGGTGCGCCAGGCGACCTCCGCCGTGCCGATGGGCAACCACGAGGTGATTGTGGTTCTGGCCTCCGATTACACCGGCTAGGCTCCCGCCTCTGCCGCTTTGTCATGACAAACTTTCACCGACCCCACTCGTGCAATTCCAATCAGGTACCGGGTGGGGTTGATGCTTTAACGTCCCCCCTCGAGAGGGCGTTGAGGTCCCCGACGGTGGGTTGGGTGAGCGCAGATTAAGCACTGGGCGATTAACCCTTCAACCTTGGGCTTAAACGTTTGCCCCCTGCCGGTGCGGGTGCCACAATTGATGTAGCATTTGGGCGCCCTGCATGGCGCGCGCGTGAGTTACACGCGCCAGGGTCCGGGCCCCAATTTTAGACGTACCGCATCCCAGCGGGATGCAGGAGAAAATCCTATCGTTCAGGAGGACACTTATGGCAAAGCTCATTGCTTTTGACGAAGAGGCACGCCGCGGC
>ERZ1674245.19-NODE-19-length-53048-cov-9.299889_pt1 | contig 53048 bp, 38 predicted proteins | sample MGYA00581205_ERZ1674245 | MGnify/ENA primary metagenome ERZ1674245 (study PRJEB41354, sample SAMEA4873314) | human saliva metagenome | biome: human-associated habitat [ENVO:00009003]; feature: mouth environment [ENVO:08000002]; material: saliva material... | reverse complement strand
GAGATTCTCCGGAGTGACTGGAGTTCAGACGTGTGCTCTTCCGATCTGGGAGCGCTCACAGTGGTTTATGACCTTTAGTCGGTGCGGTGAATTAGCGCGGCGAATGAGTTAGGCAGTGCGCAGTCTTTAGGCAGTACGGCGGATGGCTACGATAGCGCCGTCGTCGCCCTCATAAACCAGCTCATAGCTGAAGTCGCCAGGAATCTGGGAGTCAATCTGCATCAACAGCGGGCGCGGTACGTGCGGGGCAAACAGCTCCATGCCCTCACCCGGAGCCAGGGAGGCCACTGCACCCAAAATGGCGGCGTGGCGTAGCTTGGGCGGGAAGGGGCGGGCGTCTAGACGCGGCAGTTCATCCGCAGAGGCGCTGCAGCCGCAGCCACAGCCGCCGTGGCCCTGGCTGGAAACGTCGGTAACAGGGATCTGGTTCTGGCTCATTGGAGTCCTTAAAAGTTTTGAGTTGTTGTGATTGGGGCGGGCAATGGGACGAAAGTATCTGTAACTAGCATAGATTGCCAGCCCACTAGAAATATTATTACGGTTTTAACTATGAAAAATAAGTCGGCTGCCTCCAAGGCCGCCAACAGCGAAAAACGCGCTGCCCTGGCGCCGCGTTACCTGGCTTTATTGTTAGGTGGCGTTTGCGTAATGGCTGGGCTCGACGCCGCCCTGCTGCGGCTAAACCTGCCCGCTCCTGTAACCGGGGCGCACCTGGCCGCGCTGCATGGGCCGCTGATGCTGGCAGGCTTCTTGGGCACCGTTATCAGCCTAGAGCGGGCCGTGGCCGCGCGTAGGCGCTGGGCTTGGGTGGCCCCCTATGCGCACGCCGTCGGCATGTTAGCGCTGCTGGCCGGGGCCCCAAGTGCGGTAGGTAAAGGGCTGTTGCTAGTGGGAGCGCTCGGCCTAGACGCCGTCTACCTATATATTTTGCGCACCCGCGCCGGGGCCGTAGCCACCCAAATTGAAGCCCTAGGGGCGCTCAGTCTCACGCTGGGTACCTGGCTGTGGCTAATGGATAAACCTCTTGAAACCGTGGCCACGCTTTGGCTGGAATTTCTGATTTTCACCATTATCGGCGAGCGCCTGGAACTAGCCCGCGTGGCTTTTATCGGCAAAGTTGAGGGGCGGGTTTTGGGCCTGTGCCTAGCGGTGCTTTCATTTAGCGCCCTGTCCCTGGTGTGGGTGCCAGCCCAAATTTTGGCGGCCGCAGCCCTGCTAGCCCTAGCGCTCATAATGGGCTACCACGATGTAGCTCGGCGCACTGTGCGCGGCAGTGGCCAAGTGCGTTTTGCTGGGGCCGCCATGCTAAGTGGCTACTTTTGGCTGGCTATCAGCGCCACGGTCTGGTGCCTTTACGGTTTTAATGGGGCTGCCTACGACGTCGTCATCCACACGGTCACAATCGGTTACGCCCTCTCAATGGTGATGGCCCACGCCTCCATTATTTTGCCCGGGGTGCTACACCGCCGCCTGCCCTACCACCCGCTTATGTATCTGCCCCTTGGCGCCCTACACGGCGGCCTGATTGTAAGGGTATTAACCGCTAACCTTGGTGGCCTATCCTGGCAGGTAGGTGGAGCTGTTTCCATCGCCGCAATAGTGCTGTTCCTACTTATCGCAGTTACCCGAGCGGTAACTGCCAAATAGTCCGACTATGCCCAGCTAAGCAACCAAGCTCCTGGCTTCCAAGCCCGCCTCGCTACCAAGAAAAACTGCCATGGAAATCACCCAGCCCCCAGCCAAAAGCCCCCAACCCCGACCGCATCGGCGCACCACCCAGATAAAACGCAACGCTGTGGTGGTGGCCTGGATTTTTACTGCCCTGGTGCTGCTAGCTGGCAAATACGCCCAGCTGTGGCCCAATCTAGATGCTTGGGCGCCGCTACATGCGGCCCTGCTGGGGGCCTTGGGCAGCGCTATCACCATTTGGAGCGCCCATTTTGCCGACACCCTCCTACACCGGCCCGCCTGGGGTGGAGCGCTGATGCTAAACGGGCGCCTAGGCCTACACAGCGTGGGCGCCGCTCTGGTAATCACCGGGGTGTGCATTAATAGCCAGATCATAATTGGCGTGGGGGCTAGCTGCGTGGCGGTGAGTGCGACGCTGGGCGTGGTGGCCATGGTGGTGCAAAAACGCCGCGCGGTGGCGGCCCGCATGGCGGCGCTGGTGGACTACTACATTTGCTCCCTCAGCTACCTAATGGTGGGAGCACTGGCTGGCTGGTCTATTAAATACTTTGACTTTAAAGGGCAAGCGGCCTGGTCTAACCGCATGTATTTAGCCCATGTGCCGATCATGGTACTGGGGGTTTTGGGTATCACTGTGCTGGGCACACTGGTGGTGCTGTGGCCTACCATGCTGCGCACCAAGATGGAGCCGACAGCTCCGCGTCAAGCGCAACGAGCTCTGCCCGGCTTGGCTTTAGCGGTGGCGGTGATTGCTTTTTCTGGATTGTGGCGGCCCCTGGCTGGGATTGGGGCTCTGCTTTATCTGTTAAGCGCCGTCGCCGTGGTGGCGCCGCTGTGGCGTACCGGGGCGCGCAAGGGGGTAACTAACTATGCGGGCCTGTCTACTGCCGCCGCCTTGGCTTGGCTGGCCTGGTGCGTAATTCGTTTAGGCGTGGGGGTTTCTTACGCCGCTAACGACGACGCCGCCCGCGCGGTGGCCCACGGCCTGCGTTTAGCGGTGGTTAGCGGTTTTGCCTTGCAAATCTTGCTGGCGGCGCTTAGTTTCTTAACCCCGGTGATGCTTGGGGGAGGCCCGGCCATGTCGCGCCTAACCCACGCCATTATGGACCGTTACGCCTGGTGGCGGATCACCACCATTAACCTGTGCCTGGCGCTAGCTTGCCTGCCGCTGCCACCTGCGGTGCGGGGCGTAACCGGTTTGAGCGCGGCTCTGGCCGGGGCTTATTTCTTTGTGGCCGCAGGCCAAGCGATTCAGGCCCGGCGCAAGGGCGACACTAGCGCCGCCCCGCCCTCCACCGTCACCTTGACTAAGGCGGCTACTGCCGGTGGCGCTAAAACCGGGGAAGCTAAGAACACAAACGCCGCTGTGCCCACTGGCAGAGTTAAAGCTACCAAAGCGGCTACCAAGCCGGCGTCGTCGGCGTCCGGGGCTGCCCAGACTGCAGGCGCCGCGCCAACTGCGAGCGCGCAGAGTGCGGGGGTCACTGGCGCAACCCAAACCCCGGACCGACGCGGGGCCCTAGCCGGGCTGGTAACTGCCGCCGTCGCCGTCGTGGCTGGTGCAAGTGCCAGCTCAACCCAAACCCCGGGCGGGCTTATAGGGCTAGGTTCCGGGCAGGGCAGTGCCAGTGGGGGCGGCAGTGGCCAGGTGGTCAACGCCAACATCACCATTAGCGGCATGAGCTTTGTGCCCTCCAGTGTGGATGTGCCAGTGGGGGCGACGCTGCGGCTAACCCTGAAAAACACCGGCACTGAAGTGCATGATTTAGTGCTGGCAACCGGGCAAACCACCGGGCGTTTAGCGGTGGGGGAGAGTAAAACCATTACGGTTAACAATGTGCGCGAGCCAATTGCTGGCTGGTGCTCGGTGGCCGGACACCGCGCCATGGGGATGGTGTTTGACGTGAAAGTGGCTGGGGCTTCCAGCAACACTAGCCACAGCGGGCACCAGCATTCGGCCAGCAGCCAAAGCGCCCAGGTGGATCTAAACTGGCAGCCGCCCAGCTACTTTAAAGCCCATGACGCGCGTGCCCCACGCTCCCAAGCGCCGGGCACTGTGCATCGCCACACTCTGCGCGTTAGCGAAATAACCGCCCAGGTGGGGGCGGGGGTAACCCAAAAACGCATGACCTATAACGGCGGCGTGCCAGGCCCGGTGCTACGCGGCCAGGTAGGTGACCACTTCGAAATCACCCTGGTCAATGACGGCACCATGAGTCACTCCATTGACTTCCATGCCGGAGTGCTGGCGCCCGATAAACCCATGCGCTCAATCTCGCCGGGCCAAAGCCTGCAATACAACTTCACCGCCACCCGCAGCGGCATTTGGCTCTACCACTGCTCAACTGCGCCCATGAGTGTGCACTTGGCAGCAGGTATGCATGGCGCGGTGATCATTGACCCACCCGGGCTTAGCCAGGTGGATCACGAGTTTGTGCTGATCCAGTCGGAAATTTACCTAGGGCCTGAAGGTGGGTCCACCGATGAAGCTAAGGTGGCTGCCAAAACCCCAGATCTAATGGCGTTTAACGGCATGGCTTTCCAATACAAATACCGTCCCTTGCAGGTGGGGGTAGGCCAGCGGGTGCGTTTTTGGTTGATGGACGCGGGTCCTTCGCTGCCGTGTACTTTCCACGTGGTGGGGGGCCAGTTTGACCAGGTGTTTTATGAGGGCGCCTGGACGCTGGGCGGGCCCGACCAGATTGGTGCGCGCTGGTCAGGTGGCTCGCAGGCGCTAAACCTGGGGCCTTGCCAGGGTGGCTTTGTGGAATTTGTGCCGCCGCAGGCGGGCCACTACACCTTTGTCACCCATGCTTTTGCCGACATGGAAAAAGGCGCTGTGGGCGTGCTGCAGGTGCAGTAGCTGGTTAGTGCAGAAGGTGGCTGCTCAGTGCCTGCTGGCTGCGTGCGGGGTTGGTTAGGAGCAGTCGCAAACGCCTACCGAGCAGGTAGTTTTGTTGCGTTTTAGCTCTACCAGACAGGTGCTAGCCAGCTGCGGGTGTAGCTTGAGCTCAGCACTAGAAACCACCCTCACGCCGCTGGAACGCGTCAGCAGCTCAGCAATATAAGCCTCGTGAATTATGCACACCAAGGGGTGGGGCCAGCCACCTTTAGCGAATGGGCATGAGTGCAGCACCAGCTTGTTTTTGGCTAGTTCCGGCGCAAAACCCATAACCGTGAAGATGGGCCTGAGCTGGGCAATAGCGTTTTCTAGGCGCTGGGTCATGTTGGCCTCAGCGGCTGTGTTGGCCCCCGTCTCGCTTAGGTGGCTGGGCTCAGCGGCGACGGCGTCGCTGGTTGCTGCTGCTGGGCTTGCCGCTTCTGCGCTGCTAACGGCGCTGGGGGCGACGGCGCCACTGGTGCCCTGGAAGCCGGTTTGGGTAGGTTGCGGGCAGGTCAGGCCCGCCCAGTTTTTACCTACCGCAATAGCCTGAGCCACGCCATCGCTACCTTCAGCTAAAGAAATTGCGGTAGCAGTAATAACATCCAGGTAGGTGCTTAAAATCTGGTTGGGATCCAGGGTGGTGACGCTGTAAAGCAAGGTCGGACGTCCGCGCTTACCAGTGCGCATCGGCAGCGTGGTAACCAAGCCAGCGTTTAACAGTGCATCAAGATGCTCGCGGGCAGTGTTGGGATGCAGCTTTAAGGTTTTAGCCACCTCAGCACTGGAAATAGGCTGGCCAGCGCCCTCAACTACTTCTAAAACTCGCCTTTGCGCCGGCAACAGGCTGATTTGCGAGCGAATATCATGCAGTGATGAACGCACGCTAGTTGGGTATGGAAGCGGTGAATGGGTCATGCGATGCCTCGCCAGATTGCTAGGTGGGTGGACCTTAGTCCCAGTCTACGTTACAAGTGTTTTTAAGCCTTAGTTGGATCTTGAGCATCCAGGGAGGCTGTCAGCAGGCGCCTAAAGGAATCTACCCGGCCACAGCGAGTTTCGCGAGTAGAAGCCTCGTCTGCTTTAGCCGACCACTGGTCAAGTGCACAGTCAATCACGCCAGGCTCGTGGCTGCAGCCACGTGGGCACTCTTGAGCTACCTGAGCCAAATCAGCAAAGCCGCGCAAAACGTCGTCGGCGGCCACATGCGCCACCCCAAAGGAACGCACCCCGGGGGTGTCAATTACCCAGCCGCCATCGGGATTAACCACAGCCTGCAAGTTAGTGGAGGTGTGGCGGCCGCGCCCAGTAACCTCATTGACATGCCCAGTTACTCGGTTAGCAGCCGGAATTAGGGCGTTAATCAGGGTGGATTTACCCACCCCAGAGTGGCCTACCAGCACCGAAACCTTACCGGCCAGGGCCTGACGCACCACCTCAATGCCGCTAATGCCACTTTCAGTGATAGTGGTTGCTAAACAACGCACCCCCAGGGGCTGATACAGGCTCAGCAGCTCGGTGGGGTCAGCTAGGTCAGATTTAGTCAACACCAGCAGCGGCTCCATGCCGGCGTCGTAGGCGGCCACCAAATAGCGGTCAATCATGCGTGGACGCGGCGGTGGATCAGCTAAAGCCGTGACCACCACCAACAAATCAGCGTTAGCCACCACCGGTTTTTGTGAGCCGGCGCTGTCTCCATCCTCAGCGCTACGTAGCAGCAGGGCGCGCCGGGGCTCAATACGCACCATACGGGCCAGAGTATCTTTACGCCCCGACACGTCACCAACCACCGCCACTTGGTCGCCCACAACCACTTTGCCTCGGCCCAGCTCTCGGGCCTTCATGGCGGTAATATCGCCGCTACCATCCTCAGTTAGGGATGGGTCATCTAAGCGAATACGGTAATGGCCGCGATCAATACGGGTAACCATGCCGGTGACGGCATCAGCATGAGCCGGGCGCACTTTAGTACGTGGACGCGAACCCTTACCGGGACGCACCCGCACGCGCGGATCATCGGTACCAATATCGCGTCTAGCCAATAGCCTCTCCTGCACTCTTAAGCATGGCGTCCCAAAGCTGGGTGAATGTGGGCATGGTTTTGGTGGTGGCAGCCACATCATCCAGGCTAATTCCCGGCAAATTTAGACCCATAATAGCCGCGAAAGTTGCCATGCGGTGATCGGCGTAGGCCTCCAGGTGAGCTGGGTGCAAAGTGCAGGGGTGGAAAACTAAATAATCCTGGCCCTCATCCACGTTCCCCCCAAGTTTGCGGGCTTGGGTGGCGATGGCTGCTAAACGGTCAGTTTCGTGACCGCGCAGGTGCCCAATACCCCAAATCTTGCTGGGCTGTCCCTGACTGGCAGCCACTAGAGCTAGCGCCGCCATGGTGGGTACCAGCTCGCCTTCCGCGCTGGCATCACGTTCAATGCCGCGCAGGGCGCCGCTGGAGCTAAGTAGCGTGCCCTGATCCAGCTGCACCTGGGCGCCGAAAAGCTTAAGGATTTCCACCCAGTTAGCCCCCACCTGGGTGGTGTGGGTGGGCCAATGCAAAATCCGCACCTGCCCGCCCGCAGCGGACACCAGCGGCGCGGCAATAAAAGGCCCCGCATTGGAAAGATCAGGTTCAATCACGCTGCGGCCCCCGCGCGGGCGCCCACTAACGCACCAGCTCAGCTGCTCGGCGCGGTAATCCTCGGGAGCCTGCACTTGCACGCCGCATTGGCGCAAGCTGGCCACACTCATCTGCAAATGCGGAACAGATACCAAAGGCTGCTTAGCGCTGACAGTTAAGCTTTGTGCCCTGCCAAGCTGCAAAGCCGCCCCTAAATACAGCAGAGCAGAGACAAACTGACTCGATTTAGAGCCATCGACCTGCACCTGTAGATGCTCTTGAGGGTTTAAACCAGCGCCATGAATAGTGAAAGGCAAACGCCCGCGCTGCCCATGCCACTCAAATCTGGCCCCCAACGCCTCTAGGGCATCGGTTAGCGGCTCCATAGGCCGAGCCAAAGCCGCCTGATCACCGGTGAAAGTCAAACTAACGCCCAGGGCCAGGGCCAGGGGCGGTACAAAACGCATCACGGTGCCCGCCAGCCCACAGTCAATAACCGGGGTGGAGTTGTCAGGCGGCAGGCCTGCCGGTTTTTGTACCCGGCTTGCTTCTGGAGCGGCTGAGTCTGTCTTGGGCGAGGCTGGGCCTGCCGGTTTTTGATCAGCAACCAGCGGAGTTACCTGCAGCAGGCCACCATGCCAGGTAAAGCGAGCCCCCAAAGTCTCCAGCGCCGCACGCATCAAGGCCGTGTCGCGGCTTTCAAGCAGACCCTCAATTTGGCTAGGGGCATCAGCCAGCGCCGCCGACAGCAGGGCTCGCGCACTTAAAGACTTAGAGCCCGGCAGTGAAACAGTGGCGTCAATCGGTTCACTTGGGGTAGGACAGCGCCAAGCTTGCATTAGTCCTGCTCTTTACGACGACGCCGGCAGCAACGTCCCGGGCCGTGGCCGTGACCCTGGGGGCCGTGACCATGCGGGTGCTTGCTGTGCTTGCGGCACTGGCCCGGCTGACCATGATTGTGCTTGCGGCAGTGACCGTGACCGGGGTGAGAACCATGCGCCTTGCCGTTACAGCACTGGCCGGTGGCGCCGTCGTCGTTGGCAGCAACCCGCTTAAGCTTGCGACGCTGGCAAGCGGCCACCCCCAAAGCCAACAAACCGGCACTAAGCGCAGCTCCACGCAGCGCCGGAGTTAGCGACACCACCAGCTGCCGGCCATTGAAATAAGTGGAATTAATCAGCGTAACCGGCACATTCAAAGCCGCCAACGTATAGGCACTAGCCGCAGGGGCAATCGACAAACTCAAAGCCGCCCCCGCAACCACGCTAACCGCCCCAGTAGCCGTAGCAGCCTTTTCAACCAGCGCCACCGGCGGCGTGGTTAAACCATAGGAACCCGCATACTCCAACAAACCATTAGCACGCTGGGCATGTTCATCACTATTAACCACAGCATCCAAACCATCAATGATGAAAGGCATAGCCGCTAAAGGACGCAAGAAAGGCAAAAGCACGCTCATAAACCCCATTGTCTCAAATAGGCCAGCATTGCTGATAGAGAAACCCTAAACGAAAGGGAATCACCACCGCCCCCAAAACGTTTAAGCCGGCATGAAATCACGATCCACCCGGCGCGTCACGCCCGCAACCGCTAGGCTGGTAAGTGATGAGTGAACAAACAACCGAAACGGACGCGCAGCGCTCAGCTCGCTTCCAGGCGGACGCTCTGCCTTACCTCGACCAGCTTTACGGGGCCGCCCTGCGCATGACCCGTAACAGCTCCGACGCCGAGGACCTGGTGCAAGACACCTACATGAAAGCCTTCGCAGCTTTCAACCAGTACCAGGACGGCACCAACCTTAAAGCCTGGCTGTACCGGATTTTGACCAATACCTTCATCAACTCCTACCGCAAAAAGCAACGCCAGCCCATGCAGGCAGACTCAGACTCTGTCGAGGACTGGCAGCTGCATCGAGCCGCCAGCCACGATTCGGTAGGACTACCCAGTGCGGAAGACTTCGCCCTGGACTCTCTGCCCGACAGTGAAATCAAGTCTGCCCTGCAAGAGCTCAGCGAAGACCGCCGCCTGGCCGTGTACCTAGCGGATGTTGAAGGTTTCTCCTACAAAGAGATCGCCGAAATCATGGATACCCCGCTAGGCACGGTTATGTCGCGTTTGCACCGAGGACGCGCCCAGCTACGCGAGTTACTAGCCGACTATGCACGTGACTACGGTTACGAGCAGAACGCTGAAACTAGCGCAGCCGTTGCGAAGGAGAAAACTCATGCCTGAAACCACCGCGAAAGGCTGTTCCTGCACCGAAACCTTGGCGCACCTACACGCCTTTGTTGACCGCGAATGCGACGAACAGCTCACCGCCCGCCTACAGGCGCATGTGGCCAGCTGCCCGCACTGCAAAGCCCAGGCCGACGCCGTACGTCACTTACAGGGTCTGTTGCGCTCGCGGTGTGCTGAGCAAGCCCCGCAATCCCTGGTGGAGCGGGTACGCACCCAACTGGCAGTGGTTAGCACTTGCGGATGCACCCCTGGCCTGTGCGAATGCGGCCATGGACGGGCAGAAAGGCACACCACTACGCTGGCTACTTCCACCACGCTGGTTAGCGATTCGACTGTAGCGAGTGTGTCTCGCTCAGTGACCTACCGCAGTTAGCGGCGCTTGTCACTTGGTGGCATGGCGTTGAATGTGTAAAAATAGCCTAGTTATATGCCCCCTCGTGGGGTGTTAGTCCCTATTACGAGGAGGCCAGTATGTCCAAGCGCGGTCGTAAGCGTAAGGCCCGTGCCAAGGGCGGCGCTAACCACGGTAAGCGTCCCAACGCCTGAGTAAAACTTAGCGCTGAGCACCCAAGGTGCTCAGCGCTTTTTGTTTATGCAGCCAGTGGCAGGCGGCGAGCCCTAGCGCGGCCGAGCTTTAGCTTTTACAGCTTTTACAGCCCCAGCCACTGGTTCCAACCCCGGTGCAGTACCAGCCAAGCCAATAGGCCGTAACCGGCCTGACCGGGGTAGGCGCCGTCGTTAAGCGCAATGTCAGTAAGCCACTGCTCGTGCTTAACCAGCGGGGTATAGGTGTCCACGTAGGTGACATTACGGCGGCGGCACACTTCACGGGCTGCATTGTTTAGAGCGGCCAGCGCCTTCGGGTTGGCTACGGTTAGCGGCGGCGGGCCAACCATCAGGCATTCAAGCTTTTCGTACATTACGGCGGCGTCGATGATATTGGCTAAAGCCAGGCTAGAGCGGGCCGTGCTGACATTGTGGGTAACATCTGCCACCCCAACCCCAATTACCAGTAGGTTGCGGGCGCCAGGAACAACCCGGCGGGCAGCCTCATCACGCCAACGGTTAGACAGCTGGGCGCTAACTTCACCAGGAACGGCCAGCGTAGACCAGGAGGGGGCATCAATAACCTCTAGCGAGTTGGTGCGCGCCATAACGCGCCCCACCCAGCCCAGGGCCCGTGCATCTCCGCGACCTGTAATCAGCTCATCGCCGATGAAGATCAGGTTGATCTCACTCACGGCCAGCATCCTTCCTGCTTGACTAGGGAAAAATCGTAGCATTGGCCCGGCCTGCAGATGCTGACCGGGCCAATACGCGCGTGTCTTTAGCGAGCAAAGCCCTACTTAGCGGGCAAAAGCCTCGTCTAGGATCAGCTTTTGCTGAGCTACGTGAGCTGCTGAAGTACCCACAGCCGGGGCGGCAGCCTCAGGGCGAGCCACCACTCGCGGCAAGCGTCCAGCCGTGATCGAGTCAGGCAGGTGCAGGGCCAACCAAGGCCAAGCGCCCTGGTTACGCGGCTCATCCTGGACCCAAACCAGCTCGGCTCCCGCAAACGGTGCCAGGGCCTCCAACAGGGCCGGCTCGTCGAGAGGATAGAGCTGCTCTAGACGCACAATGGCAGTGTGCTTATCTTCCGCGTGCTGGCGGTGGGCCAGCAGATCCCAGTAGATACGGCCTGAGCATAGCAGCACTCGATCCACCTTGTTCGCGGCGGCAGCAGCTAAAACTTCCGGATCAGTTTCACCAATGACAGTTTGCATGCCACCGCTGATGAAGTCTTCTACCGGCGAGACGGCGACCTTCAAACGCAGCATCTGCTTGGGGCTGATCAGGATCAAAGGCCGGTGCGGTTCACGTCGGGCCTGGTCACGCAGGGTGTGGAAGTGGTTAGCCGGGGTGGAAGGCTGCACCACGCGCATGTTGTCCTGAGCGCATAGCTGCAGGTAGCGCTCAATGCGGGCACTAGAGTGGTCCGGGCCCTGGCCTTCCAAACCGTGCGGCAGCAGCAGAACCAGGCCAGAGTGCTGGCCCCACTTTTGCTCAGCGGAAGAGACGTACTCATCAATTACGGTCTGGGCGCCGTTAGCGAAGTCGCCAAACTGGCCTTCCCAAATGTTTAGGCCCTCGCTGCGCTCTACCGAATAGCCGTATTCGAAAGCCATAGCGCCGTATTCGCTTAGCAGCGAGTCAACAATTGACAGCTTGGCTTGGTTGGGGGTCAGGTAGTCCAGCGGGGTCCATTCTGAACCGTTACGCTGGTCGTGCATGACGGCGTGACGCTGGGCAAAGGTAGCGCGGCGTACATCCTCACCGGTCATGTGTACCGGTACGCCTTCCATCAGCAGCGACCCAAAGGCCAGCAGCTCGCCAAAGCCCCAGTCAATGCCGCCTTGGCGGCTCATGCTTTGGCGCTTGCGTAGCAGGTTCATCAGCTTGCTGTGTACCTGGAAGCCTTCAGGGACAGATACCTGGGCGTCACCGATACGCTCAATTACCTCACGGGCTACCGCAGTGGGCTGTGAATGTGAAGTTTCGCCAGCCTGCGGGCCACTGTAGGCAGGGGCATCGGTGTTGAGGTGACCGGCGCGGGCCTCGTTAAGGATGTGTTCAAGGTTGTCGCGGTAGGCGTCCAGTAGCTGCTCGCACTGTTCTTCAGTGAGGTCTCCGCGCCCCACCAGGTTGGTGGTGTAAACCGAGAAGGTAGAGGGCTTGCGGTCGATCAGGTTGTACATAACCGGCTGGGTCATCGAGGGGTCGTCACCCTCGTTGTGACCACGACGGCGGTAGCAAACCAGATCGATAATGACGTCCTTGTGGAATTCTTGGCGGTATTCCCAAGCCCAGCGGGCTACGCGCGCCACAGATTCGGGGGCGTCACCGTTTACGTGGAAGATCGGCACCTGTAGACCCTTAGCCAGGTCCGAGGGGTAGGTGGTGGAGCGTCCCAGCGCGTTACCGGTGGTGAAACCGATCTGGTTGTTGACGATCACGTGGATAGTGCCGCCGGTGTGGTAACCGGGTAGCTGGCTCATGTTGAGCACTTCGTAAACCACGCCCTGGCCTGCAAATGCGGCGTCACCATGCACTAAAATCGGCAAAACATTGTAACTGCCGTCAGCGCCGGAGCCGCTGCGATCTAGCTTGGCGCGCACAATACCTTCCAGCACCCCATCTACTGTCTCCAGGTGGGAGGGGTTGGCAGCCAGGGAAACCTTGGTGGTCACATCATCGGTGCCGGTGAAGGTGCCGGTGGTGCCCAGGTGGTATTTGACGTCACCAGAACCCTGGCCGTTGGTCAGGTAGTTACCGTCAAACTCGTCAAAGACCTGACCGTAAGACTTGCCGGCAATATTGGTAAGCACGTTTAGGCGGCCACGGTGGGCCATACCAATAGCGGCTTCTTCAATGCCATCATGTGCGGCGTCGTCGATCAGGCGGTCCAGCAGCACAATCAGTGACTCGCCACCTTCTAGCGAGAAGCGCTTTTGGCCCACGTACTTGGTTTGCAAGAACACTTCGAAGGCTTCTGCCTGCATTAGCTTGGTTAGGATGCGACGGCGTTCAGCAGTATCGATGCTGGGAGTAACACCTTCCATACGTTCTTGCCACCAGCGACGCTGGGCTGGGTCTTGGATATGCATGTATTCCACGCCCACATAACGCGAGTAGGCGTCACGCAGCATCTGCAAAATTTCGCGCAAGGTGGCACGGTCCTTGCCGCCCAGGCCACCGGTGGGGAAGACCCTGTCCAGGTCCCACAGGCTTAGCCCGTAGGAGGAGAAGTTCAGGTCAGGGTGACGGCGTAGGCGGTAGGCCAGCGGGTCAGTGTCGGCGGCTAGGTGTCCGCGCTGACGGAAAGCGTGAATCAGCTCAGCTACACGGGCGGGCTTGCCGGCGTCGGCTAGCGGGTCGTAGGTGACGTCTTGGTCCCAGTGCACCGGTTCGTGGGGGATACGCAGGGCCTTGAAGGAGCGGTTCCAGAAGCCATCTAGCCCCATCAGCTTACGTTCCATTAGGCGCAGTAGTTCACCGGACTGAGCACCTTGAATGACGCGGTGATCGTAAGTGTTGGACAGTGTCAAGACCTTGCCTACAGCCTGGCGGGCCAGGGTTTCAGGGCTGGCCCCAGCAAACGCGGCCGGGTAGGTCATGGCGCCTACACCCATAATCAAGCCCTGGCCGGGCATTAGGCGCGGCACAGAGTTAAGGGTGCCGATCATGCCGGGGTTGGTCAAGGTGGCGGTGGTGTCCTTGAAGTCATCGACAGTTAGCTGCCCCTTGCGGGCTTTAACCACCAGTGCGTCGTAGGCGTCAATGAAACCGGCTAGGTCTAGGGTGTCGGCGTTCTTAACGCTAGGCACTAGCAGGCGACGCTCACCGTTAGCGCTGGGCACGTCAATTGCCAGACCCAGGTTTACGTGGGCGGGGTTGTGTAGAGCCGGCTTGCCCTTTTCGTCCAGGGTGTAAGCCACATTCATTTCCGGCATCTCTGCCAGAGACTCCACCAGGGCCCAAGCGATCAGGTGAGTGAAGGAAACCTTGCCACCACGCGTGGAAGCTAGGTGAGTGTTGATTAGCAGACGGTTTTCAATCAGTACCTTAGCCGGGATGGCACGGGCAGAGGTGGCGGTAGGAATTTGGAGGGAAGCCTCCATATTCTTAGCGGTGCGGGCGCTGGCTCCCTTTAGGGTGTCAACGCTTTCCACCACGCCGTTACTGGTTTCGCTAGCGTCACTATGCGCCTGGTTGTAGGCATAAGGGGAGGTGGGGGACTTGAATTGGGCTGTGGGGGCGGGTGGTAGGTCAGAGCGGGAAACATCCTCACTGGCCAAGACGGGGCGTCGGCTAGCGGAAGCGGTGGCAGCCCCGGGGATTTGCACGCCAACGCTAGCGCTAAGCGGCTTTGAGGGCGTGGCCGGCGACTGGCCTGCTAGATACTGCGGGTTTTCGCTGAAAAACTCGCGCCATGATTGGGTTACTGAGGCCGGGTCGGCTAGGTAAGCCTCCCGCATATCCTCGACAATCCATTCGTTGGTGCCAAAGCCCTGAGCGAAGTCGTTCTCAGACACGGTTAGCTGCTCCTTATATGGCATTGCGTGCTAAAACTGTGGTTTAAGTCTAATACTGCAAAGCTGACTTGCAGAGTACTTTGTAGCCTTTAGTCCTAGATATTTTTTAAATGTTCTCGCATGTTGAGCATTGCTTGGGTTGCTAGGGCTGAAATTGGCTGCGCTGCGACGACGACGGCGCCCGGCACCAAGGCTGTGAGCTGCCTGCGTGCTAAAGCTACGGGCTTGGTATAGCGTTAGTGCTACCAACTAGATTTTGATAGGGAGCTAAACGCTGCATGGTCATTAAATGGCTAATGATAGTTCTGGGGGTGCTACTTACCGCTGGGACTGCGGTGTTTGTGGCCGGAGAATTCGCCCTGGTGGCCCTAGACCCATCGGTTGTTGACGCCCGCGCCCAGGCCGGAGATAAACGTGCCGGGCGAGTATCCAAAGCGCTGCGTCACCTATCCACTCTGCTTTCGGGCGCGCAGGTGGGTATTACGCTAACCACCATTTTGCTTGGTTACACCATGCAGGCCGCCCTTAACGAGCTGCTTTCGCAATGGCTGAGCCCCTGGCTGGGGCAAACCCTGGCGGCCACCATCGCCGTGGTTAGCGCCCTAATTATTGTTAACGCCTTCTCTATGGTGTTTGGCGAACTGATCCCCAAAAACGCTACCCTGGCTGATCCGCTGGCTGCTGCCGGTTTTGTCACCCCTTTCATCACCGGTTTCACCTGGCTGTTTAGGCCGCTAGTAAATCTGCTAAACGGTATGGCTAATGCTTTACTGTCGCGCTTTGGTATTGAGGCTGCTGAGGAGGCCAGTGGCGCCCGCAGTGCCGGCGAGCTTACCGCTCTGCTGCGTCGCAGCGCTGAGGAGGGCACACTAGAGGTCTCCACCGCCCGCCTACTTACCCGTTCACTTGGCGTAGATGAGCTCAGCGCTGTAGATGTAATGACTGACCGTGGGCGCATTCACTGGCTGGAAGAGTCCGCCACCGCCGCTGACCTGGTGGCTTTAGCCAGCCAAACCGGGCACTCACGTTTCCCTGTCTTTGGTGACTCTCCCGACGACGTACTTGGGCTAGTCAACCTGCGCCGCGCCATCGCGGTGCCCTATGAGCGCCGCGCCCAAGTGCCGGTGACTTCCTCTTCAATCATGACTCCCGCCCCGCGCGTGCCAGAAACCATGCCGCTAGCTTCCCTGCTGGTGGAGCTACGTGGATACGGCGAGCAGGAATCTTTCGGGTTGCAAATGGCCATTGTGGTGGACGAGTACGGGGGCACTGCCGGAGTGGTGACCTTGGAGGACGCCGTCGAAGAGATCGTGGGCGAAGTATCTGACGAACACGACCGTCGTCGCGCCGGCATCCACCTAGACTCAGCTGGGCGCTGGATCGCCCCCGGCTGGAGCCGCCCCGATGAGGTTACGGCCCGCACCGCCATCCGCATTCCCGACGACGGCCCTTACGAAACCCTGGGCGGCCTGGTCATGAATGAGCTGGGGCGCATACCCCAAATTGGCGACGAAGTAACCCTGCCCACCTGCACCATTTTGGTTGACGCTATGGAGGGGCGGCGCGTCACCCGCGTGCGCATCACCCCGGTTGAGCAGGAGCTGGAGGCTCTACAGTGAACACCACTTTGGCGCTGATTTTGACAGTTGTGCTACTGGCTGGAAACGCATTTTTTGTGGGCGCAGAGTTTGCCATTACCTCCTCGCGCACCAGCCAACTTGAGCCTTTAGCCGCTGAAGGCAACTCGCGGGCGCGCACAGCCCTATGGGCCGTGCAGCATATTTCCGAGATGCTAGCTACCGCCCAGCTGGGAGTGACTTTATGCTCCACCGGCCTGGGTGTAATTGCCGAGCCGGCGTTGGCGCATCTGCTGGCGGCGCCGCTGCACGCAGTGGGTTTAGGGGCCGAAGTGGCCCACGGACTGGCGGTAGTGGTGGCGTTGCTGCTAGTGGTTACGGCTCACGTGGTTTTGGGTGAAATGGTGCCCAAAAACGTTTCTATCTCCATGCCCGATAAGGCGGTTTTGGTTTTCGCCCCGGCCTTGGTGGCTTGTGAGCGGGTAACCCGCCCGGCTGTGAGTGCCTTAAATGGCCTGGCCAACGCGGTGCTTAAACTTTTTGGGCTAGAGCCGCGTGATGAGATTGAAACTGCTTTCACCATGGAAGAAGTGGCTTCAATTGTGGAGCGCTCACGTGATGAGGGCGTGCTCAAGGATGACTCAGGGCTGGTGGCTGGGGCGCTAGAGTTTTCTGAGGAAACCGCCGGCTCAGTGATGGTGCCACTAAATAAACTCACCTGCTTGTCTGAGCAGTGCACTCCGGCCCAGGTGGAGGCGGAAGTAACCCGCACTGGTTACTCGCGTTTCCCGGTCACTAACGAGCAGGGCAAAATCAGCGGCTATATCCACCTTAAAGACGTGCTTTACGCCAGCGCCGAAGAGCGTGAACAGCCGGTGGCGCCCTGGCGTTTGCGGGCTTTGGTGCCCGTGCGTGCTCATGATGAGATTGAAGATGTGCTGGCCGCCATGCAGCGTACCGGCGCCCACTTGGGGCGGGTAACTGATGAGCATGGGCAGATGGTCGGTGTAGTTTTTCTCGAAGATGTGCTAGAAGAACTGGTAGGGGAAGTGCGTGACGCTTTGCAGCGCCACCAGTTACGCTAAGTGTTAGATGCGTCAGTTTAGCCGTCTCGCTAAAGTGACCAAGGTATGATACCGCTGATACCAGTGGTATTCGAATGACATAAGTCCGTAGAAAGTTGGGTGTGGATGAGCGATCAGCCGATGACACGTCGCCAGCGACGTGAGCTTGAGCGCGAGCGACAGGCCCAGCTGCAAAGAGAAAACGCCCGCGAGTTACTCTCTCAGACTCCTGCTGCCCAGGGGGGTGCTGACGCTCTCCGGCGCGGCGGTAATCCCCAGGGCGGCGGCAACGCTTTCCAGGGCGGCAATTCCCGGGGTGGCGGCGACGCTTTCCAAGGCGGCGGTGCGTATAGCGGCTCCTATAACGGGGGTTATGGCTCTGCGGCGCCGGCCTCGGCGGCTAGCGCCCCTTCAAGCTTTAGCGCCCCCTCAACCTTTAGTGCGCCATCTACTTTTAGTGCTCCGGCTGCTGACTTCAACTCTGCTACTGCTGCAAGCGCGCCTTCAACCTTTAGCGCGGCGGCCTCATTTACCAGTGGAACCGCCGCTTCCGCGCCCAGCGCTGCCTCTACTTTTGGTGCCAGTCCTTTTGCCGGTGGCGCTCCCGACACAGCTGCCAGCTTTGGTCCGGGTCCCTTCGCCGGCGGCACGGCGGCAAGTGCGCCCAGTGCCCCCTCTAGCTTTACGATGCCGGTCTCAGCGGCTAGCGCCCCGTCCACTTTCAATGCGGCCGTTTCTGCCGCCAGTGCCCCCTCTAGCTTTGCAGGCGCTGCTTGGGGTGCTGGCCAACCAGCCGCTGGCCAGCCGGGTAGTGCACAGTCGGGTGCTGCCCAGTCGGGTGGTGCCCAGCCGGGTGGTGCCCAGCCGGGTGGTGCCCAAAATCCTGTTGATGACGACGGTGTGGACTACCAGCCCACCCAGATAATCTCAGCAATTAAAGACGAGATTATCGACGACGTCGCTATCCGTAACTGGAGCGCAGCCGCATCCGCCAAGGTTGCTAAGGCAGCCGACGCTGTCAGCACCGCCGGTGTTATCAGTACTGCCAGTGTGGCTAGCGCAGCTAGTGTGACCAGCGCCGTTAGTGCGCACACAGCAGCCTCGGCGGCTGGGGCGCAAGGACTAAACATAGCTGCTCAGGCGACGTCGGCGGCAGCTAACAGCGCTAACCTAACTCCTCAGGCTTCCGCACCCCAGGCAGACCAGACCCCGGCACGCGGCAACCCACTAGAGACCAGTAACCCACTAGAGACCAACTCCCTGAGCGAGCCCACTCAGCTAGGCTGCGGCACCACGCCACCAGCTAAACGCAAGGGAGCGGCAGCTCGCCGTCGTGCCGCGTTTGCCCGCATGGGGCAGATCTGCGCGGTCAGTGCCCTGGCGCTAGTGACGATTGTGGCACCGGTGTCGGCAGCCATTATGGGATCCGACTCGCCGCTAAACACTGCGCTGGGCGCACATCGAGGCCAAAGTTCACGCCAGGTCATCAGCGGTAAGGACTCGGTGGCTGGAAGTGTGGACCACTCGCCGCTAGAAAGCTCTGATGTGAAGCTGCGTAACGTGCCCGACGCGGCCACCAAGGCACGTATCCGGGCCGCTTACGAGAACCCGGTGGTTACTTGCGCCCCGCAGCAGGGTGCCAGCGGTGACACCACGGCCTTCAACACCACGCCTGAAGTGTTCAAGCCGATGGTTGCCGGTACCTACACGCTTTCTAGCCCTTGGGGTTACCGTATCCACCCGGTGCTGGGCACATCAAAGATGCACGCTGGTCAGGACATGGCAGCGGCGGCCGGTACGCCTATCTATGCAGCGGCTGCCGGCGAGGTGGTTGAGGCCGGCATGGTCGATTCCACCGGTACGGTCACCATTAAACACGTGCTTGACGGCAAGATCTGGTACACCTCCTACCTGCACATGTACCAGGACGGTATTTTCGTCAAGAAGGGCCAGCAGGTTAAGGCTGGTCAGCTGATCGCAGCAGTTGGTTCCACCGGTTACTCAACCGGCCCTCACCTGCACTTTGAGGTGCGTATCAAGAACGACACGGCGGATGCTTCCACGGTTGACCCGATGAAGTGGCTCAGTGACCACAATGCGGTTGAGCTGTCTACTGACTGTAAGTCCAGTGGCGATAGCTCCACTCCTGGCACGGGTGACGGTAGCGGTACTGGCACTAGTGACGGCTCTGGCGGCACCACTGACAGTGGTTCTAGCGATGGCACTGGCACTGGTGGCGGCGCTGGCAATGGTGATAACTCGGCTGGTTTGAACGATAACTCAAACGGTTCCACCGGTACCAGTGATTCGGGCACTGGCACTAATGATTCTGGAACTGGCACTAACGGTGGCAACACTGGCACTAATGGTGGTACCGGGGCTAATGGTGGTACCGGGGCTAACGGCACCGGCACTGGCACCTCTGAGGGAAACACCGGGGAATCTAACTCCGATGGTTCCACCAGCGGCGGCAACTGAGCACACTGCCTGCAGGACTACTGGCTGCAGGACTACAGGCAAAATACAAATACAGGCAAATACAGGCAAAATCATCCCTTCCCTATAAAAATTCCATGGGGTTTTATAGGGAAGGGATGAAATGTCAGTATCTGTGCGGCCACTAGGTCTGTGTCCCAGTATTGGAGACAACAGGTCTTAACTTTTGAGCATTACCGGCTGGAAAGGACGCCGGTGACAGTGCCAGTGACTTAGATGGCGATGACGGCGGCTACGGCGGCGACGGCGCCGCCAGGTTGTGCAGCACAGTGCCAGCACCTATTTATATACAAAATCGTCCGTTCCCTATGAAAATTCCATGGGGTTTTATAGGGAACGGACGAAATCTGCGTATCTGTGTGTGATGGTGCGGGCGGGGGAGACAGCGGTCTGCTAGCGGCGTCGTCGGCGCAGCAGACTGAAACTGACGGCAAAGCTACCTCGCGCGGCACGGCAGACTGAAGCTGAGGGCAAGGCTGCCTCGCGCGGCGCAGCGGACTGAAACTGACGGCAAGGCTACCTCGCGCGGCGCAGCCCTGAAGCTGCAATAGGCAACACAGCCCCAAAGTGGCTGGTGAATTTAGCGGTCCTTAGTAGGTGAGTGCTTAGTAGGTGACTTCTTAGTAGCCCTCGATGCCGATTAGTAGCCCTCGATACCGAGGCGGCCCAGCTTAACTAGCAGCGCGTCTTTGTCCACGGCCTCTCTCCAAGTCCAGCGCACCACGCGGGCGCCGGTGGCCAGCTCCAGGGCATTTTCACGTTGACGCTCATTTTGGGCTATTTGTCCAGACGAGAGGTCAGTGTAAGTACCGCTGTTATATTTACCCAGGCCGTCAAATTCGCCGATTATATTAAAATCCGGCCAGTAAAAATCAACTCGGCCAACAAAATTGCCGTGATCGTAGATGTTTTCTTGCAGGCGCGGCATAGGTAGGTGCCCTTTAAGCATGACTGCGCGGCTAAGGGATTCGCCCACCGATTCACTGCGGGCATCGGCATGTTTTACAATGTCGCGAGCTTTTATAACTCCTTTGCAACCTATGCGCCGCCCCAATTCAGTCAAAATTTGCTGCTTTGTAGCTATTTTTTCGCGCAAAACATAGTCCACACTTGCAATTCCTGAATAAAAATCGCGCGAACACAGCAAATCCGCAAGTGTATATAAAACATCAGTGCAGTACAGCCCCTCGACCTGCACCGGCTGAGAGTCATAATGCCAGCTGCGGGTGCGCCGCCAGGTGGTGACCGATGCGTGGATCTTCAAACCACTAATGACCTGCACTTGGTTGGGCATAGGGCCAACCATGGGCAGACCGTGAAGCAGCGCGGCCGACTCTCCAGCAAACACAGGCCACTGGCAGGGGCCTTCCTCGCGACACTGCCCGCGTACCTCAGCGCCAGCCTGAGCAAGCTTGCGAGCTGGGGTGTTGCGGCGTCGAGCGGCGTCGGCAGCAATATAAACCCGCAAAAGATGCAGCTCCTCCTGGGTAACGCGCTCATAATCGCTGATGGGGATGTAACAGCCGGGCATGATTTTGGCCAGCTGCGGATCATTGCCCTTGGACTGGCGCGAGTAGGAGTCCATGCGGTAATTGGTGGTGGCCAGGTCGCTGCTGCGGTATACCGGGATGTCCTTGATGTTCATAGAACAATGATGAGACCTAAACGCTAGTTAGCGCTTGGGGGTTGTGGATAAGTGTGTTTGCGTCTGTTTTTTATCCACCTGTGGTTAATTTTGTTAGAGCGCGTTGGCTTGCGTCCTCATGTGCTTGGGTGTTGCCGACGACGCCGGGCTGGCTGGGGCGGTTGGGCCGACGCCGCAGTTTGGATGGGCCGACGCCGTCACTTAGGGGCAGGGGTGTTGTTGAGCCTGAGAAAACTGGGGCCATAAATGAGAATCGAGACCGGTTGTTGAAGTGAGGTGTGGGCAGAGATACGGCCTTTCGTTGGCGGTTTGTCTCTGGCTAGGGGAGAGGTCAGCTGCTAGTTGATGCATGTTGCCTCTAAAAGTTCATGCATACCAATTGTTGAGACCTAGTCTCTCTAGTGCTGGGATACGCCAGTAGTGGCCGCACAAATACTGACATTTCGTCCCTTCCCTATAAAACCCCATGAAATTTTTATAGGGAAGGGACGATTTTGCCTGTTTTTGCCTGTAGTTAGGCAGTGACCGGCGGCAGCACAGACCAGGGGAAATTAATCCATTTGTCTGTCTGTTTAAAAATATAGTCTGGTTTAATAATGCTGGTGGGCTTTAAATAGATTGTGGCACTACGAGCATCCACTTTGGCGCTGTCGCCGCCCATGGATAAGCCTTTTTCAGAAATTAAATCCATGATCAGCTTCAGGGTTTTACCCGAATCGGCCACATCATCCACAATTAATACCCGCTTGCCTTCAAGCGAGGAAATATCCATATATGGCTCAAGAATTTCCGGCTCCGCCATGGTTTTGCCTACACCGGTATAAAACTCCACATTTATAGCACCATTAGCCTTAACGCCTAGCGCATATGAAATAGCCCCAGCTGGCAGCATGCCGCCGCGCGCGATTGCCACAATCAGATCCGGCATCCAGCCTGAATCGGCTATCTGTTGAGCGATTTGTCGACAGGCATCGCCAAATCCCTGCCAGGTAAGGTTCTCGCGATCTTCCGCCCGTGCGCCGGCGGTTTGTGTGCCAGAATCCTGCACACAGGCCGCCCGTGTGCAGGCCGCTTGCGTGCCGCCCGCCCGCATGCCGGCTGCCCGCACACCAGAAGCGCCATCATCAAAAGCTGTTACGTTGCTCATGCTTTATATTAACGTGCCCCGGCTGCTAATACCTGCTGCGGAGCAATTGCGCTAGGTATTAAGCCGCATATATTTAAGTCAGCGCAGAAAATAACACCTAAACCGCTAACACCTAAAGCACCTGTCCGCATGACGGACTGATATTGAATGTGTCTAGTGCCACCTTTAGGGTTTTCCCAGGTTGGCCGCGTTAGACTGTGGCTAGACGCAGCTAAGCGTTAATAACTAGAGCTGAGGAATAAATGAGCTATCAACCTTATGTAGATCCGGTAGGTATGGATCCGCGCCACTACGGCTTCGTTGACTCCGTTAAGCGCGCCTTTAGCCAGTACGCCAAGTTCGACGGTGTGGCATCCATTGCTGAATACTGGTGGTTTGTTCTGTTTAACGCCATTGTTGGTGGTGTTCTGTATTTCCTGGCAATTGTCCTGGCTATTGGGGCTGCGGCAGGCAGCGGTGACGAGGAGGCTGCCGGAGTTTCGGGCGGAATCGTGCTGTTGATTCTTGGCTTGTATGGTTTGGCGGTACTCCTGCCTGGACTGGGCCTGACCATTCGCCGTCTGCACGACGCTGGTTACTCAGGTTTCTTTATTCTGCTTAACTTCCTCGGCCCTCTAAGTATCGTGCCCGTAATTCTGTGCATCTTGCCTTCTAAGCCCGCAGCTTGGAACCCCTCTTGGCTCGACGACGAGGCACGCGCTCTGCAGGCCCACATGCTCGGTGGCGCTAACCCCTACGCTCAGGGTGCTTACGGCGCCCCGATGATGCCCGAATACGCCCAGGGTCCTGCTGGCCAGGGTGCTCCCTATGGTCAGGGCGTCCCCCAGGCTCCTTACGGTCAGCCTACCCCTCAGGCCCCCTATGGTCAGGGTGGTCCGCAGGCTCCTTACGGCCAGGGCGGCAGCGCTCCCTCCAGCTACTGATGTGAGCTACTAGCTGACTGCTAAACGAGAAAAATTGGGCGTCTACTTTGGTAGGCGCCCAATTTCGTTTGCGATTTAACTTGCCTACTTAGTTTGTAGGCGCCAGCGCGGCTAGCTAGCGCGGTTAACTAGTGCGGCTAATGCGTTGAGCCGCTGTGGTGGCACTGCGTTATAAGCTGCCGTAAGCCTGCGCCGCGTTAAAAGCTGGCTCGCCTCGCTATTGGCAGGCCTCGCTATCTGTGTGCCTCGCTATTGGCAGGGCTCGCCAATTGCGCACCGCGATATTTTGAGCGTCTAGCTATTTTGCGCACGAAAAGTGCCCCAGACAGGATTCGAACCTGCGACCTTCTGCTCCGGAGGCAGACGCTCTATCCACTGAGCTACTGGGGCGCAGGGCCAAGCTTACCAGGGTGTTTGGGCAAGCGCATTTTTCGACGTCGCCCATGCCTGATCTCACTTTGGCCCACGTAAGTGCCGTCTGCCCTGGCCGCCTGCCCGAGCTGCCCAGAGCCTCCGACTTAGAGCCGATGCGCGCTGGAGCCGGGGCGGGTGACCAAGGCGGCCGCGCGCTGGCCAGGCTCGGGATAAGCCTGGCGGTAGTCGCCAAGCCAACGCTGGGCAAAGTCTTCAGCCTGGGCGCTGGGCACAAGCGCCCACACGCTGCCACCAAAACCAGCTCCAAAAGCACTAGCTGCGCTAGCCCCCAAGCGGCGGGCGCTAGCTTGCAGATAGACGGTTTCAGGCACCTGATTGCCCAGGTAATGCTCGCTGTAGTGCTGGGAGCGGTCCACGATCTGCCCAAAAGCAGCCAGGTCGCCGTCGCGCAAAGCCGCGCTAGCCCCCGGTACCACCTCATGTGCCTCCACCAAGAACTGCTCTAAACGCTGGGGCAAATACTCGCGCCCAGCCACAATTTCACGCAGCTGCGCCGGGGCCTGGGGGCTAGATTGCACAGCCTGGTTCAGGTAGACGTCACTGCGGCCAGTGGCCTGGTTCCACAGCTTAACGATCTCGGTGGTGGCCAGCGAAGCACGGTTGTACAGCTCGCGTGCCTGCCCGCTCTTTTCAGCCAGCACCCCGGAAACCGCCACTACAAAGGAGTAATCCGACGGGAAATCAATATCCGCCTCGCGCCGGGTGGGGCAGAAAGAGAACTGGCTGAGCTGGTCTTGATGTGAGCACATAATGGCGGTGTGGTCTTGGGAGCCGCCAAAGGTCCCCACCCCCATGTGCCCTTCAAGTTCCTTAAAGGTCTGACCGTTTTCAATGCAGGCCAGGTAGTGGGCGTAGTCCTCAATAGAGCAGATATTGCGTTTAAACAGCTCAGTGGATTCAATGTCGCCCAGGTCAATTAGCACCCGCGCCAGCCCCACAATCATGGCTGAGGAGGAGCTCATGCCTGAAGCTAGCGGCAAGGTGGAGGTTACTTCCACCTCTGCGCCCCTGACGGCGTCGCCAAAGTTACGCACCAGGCGGGCTACCACGGCGGCCGGGTATCCTGACCAGTGCCCACGTCGGTCTACCGGGTCTTGGCGCAAACCAATTTCAACCATGTCACTGGCTGCGTCGGAGTGAACCCGCACTACCGGCTCATCAATGGCCCGGCCGCGCAGGGTGATGCCCTGGCTGCTGGCGCACACCAGCGAGCGCCCGGCGGCGTAGTCGGTGTGCTTGCCCAGCACCTCAATGCGTCCGGGCACAAACCATGCCGAGTGCTGACTCATAGGGACACCTCTGTGTGGCTTAGGGCCTGGCGTACGGCGTCAATGTCGGTGCGCCGGGACATGTCTAGCACGCCCTGGGCGGCGGGGGTGACACGGAAGTTGCGGCCCCGGCTGCGGGCCAGGCGTACCGCGTCCACCAGCTCATATTCGCCGCGTACGGACTTATCAATGTCGGCGCAGGCGGGGAAGATGTCGGGGGTGAACAGCCAGGCGTTCATGGAGATGGGGGCGTGGCTGCCCAGGCGCTCAAGCTCAGCGGGGGAGGGCTTTTCAATAATGTCGCTGAGATTGCCCTGTTCGTCAACGCTGATAACCGCGAAAGCGGCGATGCGTTCGGCGGGAATATTGGATTTAGCGATCAGGGCTTCACGCTCAAAACCAACCACGCCCGCTCCCGGCAGCTCCACCAGCGACTTTAGAGCTTCGATGGGGTAGTAGTTGTCGGAGTTGAGCACCACAACGCGGTCTTGGCCGGCAAATTCTGCGGCGGCGGCCAGGGCGTTGGCTGTGCCCAGGGGCTCGGCCTGGATGGCGTAGTGGATGCGTACCCGCTTTAGCTCCAGGTTGTCGTAGTAGTCGCGGAAAATGTTGTGTTCGGGGCCGATCACTAGGCATACGTCGGTGATGCCCACATCGGCTAGGGCGCTGATTACAAAGTCAAGGAAGGGGCGGCCGACATCGATCATGCCTTTGGCACCGGCGTTTACGGCGGCGCTGTTGTGGGTGGGGTCTGGGGAACCATCGTTGGCACGCATCCGGGTGCCCAGGCCTCGGGCAAGAATGACAGCCTTTGTCACAGTTGAAGTCATGGCTCAATCTTAGCTGCTAAAAAGGGCTTAGCGAGCCAAAATAGCTAAGAATTTGTGTGGTTCTGTGCGCTTTTGTTTGTGGTTTTGGGCTCGACGGCGCCTGTGTGGTCTGTATGCGAGGGCTCGACGGCGCCCGTGGGCTTTGCTGGAAGGGAGCCGACGACGCCCACGTGGGCTGGCCCCAAAAAGTGCGGACTGATCCCGAAAGTGCGGGCCGGCCCAAGACAGGCCAGCCCAAAGAGTCCAGCCCAAAAGTGCGGACTGGTCCAAATAACTCGGGCCAGCCCCAGAAAAGCGCGGGCCGGCCCAAAACAGGCCGGCCCGGTGTGAGTGGCTTAAATGGCTAGTATTAGTCCTGGCCAGTGAGAGTTAGGTAAACCAGGAACAGGTTCAAAATAATGATGATGGTTGCGCTTAAGATGCTGGCTATGCGCAGTGGCAAACCGTCAGTGTAGCGCCCCATCAAGGCCTTATTACCGGTGGACATAGTTAGCGGGATCAGCGCCATCGGGATACCGAAGGAAAGCACTACCTGGCTGACCACCAGCGACCAAGTGGGCTCAGCCCCAGAGCCAATAATCAGTAGGGCCGGAATCAAAGTAACCAGACGCCGAGCCAGCAGCGGCACGCGAATGTGCAGCAAGCCTGCCATAATTTCTGAACCGGCATAGGCGCCCACAGAAGTAGAAGCCAGGCCTGAAGCCAGCAGACCAATTGCGAAAATAACCCCCACGCCTTGGCCCAGGTGGGCGGTGATAGCCTGGTGCGCCCCCTCAATGGTGTCGGTGCCCTCCACGCCACCAAGTGCAGAGGCCGCCAATAGTAGCAAACCAATATTTACTGCGCCCGCCAGCAGCAGCGCGGCCACAACGTCTACGCGGGTGGCGCGAATCAGTGACCACTTGCGCTGGTCATCATGTTCGCTGCCGTGACGGTCATTAACCAGGGAGGAGTGCAGGTAGATAGCGTGCGGCATAACCGTAGCCCCCAGCATGGAGGCGGCCACCAAAACCGAATCCGACCCCTTAAACGCTGGAATCATCCCCTCGGCGGTTTCGCCCCAGTTAGGTGGGGCCATCACCAATCCACCCAGAAAGCCGAAAGTAATAACGATCAGCAGCGCAATAACTGCCGCCTCAAAGTGGCGTTGGGTTCGCCTTTCACTAATAGCCAGCAGAGCAATCGAGGCAATACCCACAATAATGCCTCCAGCTAGTAGTGGCAGCCCGAAAAGCAGGTGCAGCGCCAAGGCGCCACCAATTACTTCAGCCAGGTCCGTGGCAGCAGCCACCAGCTCAGCTTGGACCCAGTAGACCAGGCGAGCTTTGCGCCCCAGGGTGTTACCAACCAGGGTGGGTAGGGAACGGCCGGTAACGATACCTAGCTTGGCGCTTTGGTACTGGATCATCACGGCCATCAGACTGGAAAGAACCAACACCCACACTAGTAAATAGGAGTAACGCGCGCCGGCAGTGATATTAGCGGCAACGTTGCCCGGATCTACATAGGCGACGGCGGCCACAAACGCTGGCCCTAGTAATCCCAGTCGGGCTCGTGCAGAGCGGATCGATGAACTTAACATTAGGTGCTTCCAGAAAAAAGTTAGGGTACCCGAAATCTTTATGTCTCAGTTTAGCTGCTATGTGGCTAGCGCTGTCAAAAGGTAGCCTATTAAACGTGACTCCAGAAGAACTCTCCGGCGCCATCGGCGCGATTTTGCACGAACTGGTAGCAGACGGCTCCCTAAACCTGGCTAGCGAAGAAATTCCTGAACCTAAAGTTGAGCGCCCGCGCAACCGTGACCACGGAGACTGGGCCACCAACGTCGCCATGCAGCTGGCCAAAAAAGCCGGCACCAACCCCCGTGCCCTCGCCCAGCTACTAACTGAGCGACTAACCCAAAACCCCGGCATTGCTAGCGCCGAAATCGCCGGCCCCGGCTTCATTAACATCCGCCTCGACGCCGCCAGCGCCGGCGAGCTAGCCCGCACCATCCTCACCGCCGGCGCCAACTACGGCTGCAACAACTCCTTGGCCGGCCAAAACATCAACCTTGAATACGTCTCGGCCAACCCCACCGGCCCAGTACACCTAGGTGGCGCCCGCTGGGCGGCAGTAGGTGACTCACTAGCACGTATCTTCAAGGCCAGCGGCGCCCAGGTAACGCGCGAATACTACTTCAACGATCACGGCTCCCAGATCGACAACTTCACCCGTTCCCTGCTGGCAAGCGCTCGCGGCGAGCAAACTCCTGAAAACGGTTACGGCGGCGCTTACATCGCCGAAATCGCCGACCAGGTGCGTGCCATTGAAGCTCAGGCCGGTCACCCCGACCCGGCCACGCTGGAAGACGAACAGGCTCAGGAAGTTTTCCGCGCCGTCGGCGTAGGGCTCATGTTTGACCAGATCAAGGCGGAGCTAAGCGAATTCCGTAGCGAATTTGACGTGTTCTTCCACGAGGACTCCCTGCATGAGTCCGGCGCAGTTGACCGCGCTATCGCCCGCCTGCGTGACCTGGGCAAGATTGACGACCGCGACGGCGCCGTCTGGCTACGCACCACCGAATTTGGTGACGACAAAGACCGCGTACTAATCAAGTCTGACGGCCAGGCCGCCTACTTTGCCGGCGACGTAGCCTACTACCTAGACAAGCGCTCACGCGGCGCCGACTGCGCCATCTACCTGCTGGGCGCCGACCACCACGGATACATCGGCCGCATGATGGCCATGTGTGCAGCCTTCGGTGACCAGCCCGGGGTTAACCTACAGATCCTCATTGGTCAGCTAGTTAACCTGGTTAAGAACGGCCAGGCTGTGCGCATGTCCAAGCGCGCAGGCACGGTAGTTACCCTCAACGACCTGGTTGACGCAGTAGGGGTGGACGCCGCCCGTTACGCCCTGGCACGCTCTTCCATGGACTCCATGATTGACATTGACCTGGATCTGCTGGCCTCCAGCTCCAACGAAAACCCGGTTTACTACGTCCAGTACGCCCACGCCCGCACCCGCAGCGTGGCCCGCAACGCCGTCGAGCACGGGGTAAGCCGCGACGCTGGCTTTGACCCGGCCCAGCTAGACACCCCGGCAGACAACGCCCTGCTAGGGGTGCTCGCCCAGTACCCCGCCATCGTGGCCCAGGCCGCCAGCCTGCGCGAACAGCACCGCGTAGCCCGCTACCTAGAGCAGCTAGCCGGCGCCTACCACGCCTGGTACGCCGCCACCCGTGTCACCCCGCGCGGTGATGAGCCGGTCAACAACGGACACGTAGCCCGCCTGTGGCTTAACGACGCCGTCGCCCAGGTACTTGCTAACGGCCTAGGCCTGCTAGGTGTTAGCGCCCCGGAGAGGATGTAAGTATGAGCGTACGCATTGGTTTGCTAGGCCTGGGCACGGTAGGTGCCCAGGTAGCGCGCATCCTCACCCAGGACAGCGAGCGCCTTGAAAAGGCGGTAGGCGAAAAACTAGAGCTAGTAGGTATCGGGGTGCGCTCGCTTGACGCCAAGCGTGACTGGCAGCCCGAAGCAGATCTGCTCACCACCGACTCCATGGCCCTAGCCGGCTCATGTGACCTGGTCATTGAGCTAATCGGCGGCATTAACCCGGCCCGTGAGCTGATCACCACCGCCCTAAACTCAGGTGCCAGCGTGGTTACCGGCAACAAGGCCCTACTGGCCACCCACGGCGGCCAGCTGCTGGAGCTGGCCCAGGCCAAGGGTGTAGACCTACTTTTTGAGGCGGCTGTAGCCGGGGCTATCCCGGTGGTGCGTACCATTAAAGAAGGCTTAGCTGGCGACAAAATCATCTCCATCAGCGGCATTTTGAACGGGACTACTAACTACATCCTGGATGAAATGACCACCAAGGGCCTGGATTACGACACTGCGTTAGCTGCCGCCCAGCAGCTGGGATACGCCGAAGCTGACCCCACCGCTGATGTGGAAGGTCTCGACGCCGCCGCTAAAGCCGCCATTTTGGCAACTTTGGCTTTTGGTCAGGAAGTTACCTTAGCTGACGTGTCGGTTACCGGCATTTCCAAGATCACCAAGGCTGACATTGACCAGGCTGCCGCGCGTGGGGGAGTGCTGCGCCTGCTGGGCACGGTGCAGGCCCCCGCCGGCCAGCCCAGCGCCGTCGTCGAACCCGTATTTGTAGCTAACGACCACCCCCTAGCCGCAATCCACGGCCCGGGCAACGCTGTCGTAATTGAATGCGAAAACGCCGGGCGCCTCACCTTAACCGGCCCCGGTGCCGGCGGCGCCCCCACTGCCAGCGCAGTTATGGGTGACGTAGTGGCTGCCGCCCGCGCCCTAGTGGCCCGCCGCTAAAGGTGCCAGTGGCTCGCCGCTAAAGGTGCCAGTGGCACGCCACTAAAAGGCACCGCTGCTGCCATTAAAGGCGCCCCGGCCACAGCGCTAGGCGGCTAAAAACCGCCCAGCTGCCGCAAACAGCTAAAACAGACTTAGATTTAAGGAACCAGCGAGGAGAAAACATGGCCCACATCTGGCAAGGCCTGCTTAACGAATACCGCGACCGACTGCCTGTTTCGCAGTCAACCCCGATCGTCACTCTAGGCGAAGGTGGCACACCGCTGGTGCCCGTGCCCACGCTTTCTAAGAAACTTGACGCCCAGGTGTGGGTGAAGGTTGAAGGCATGAACCCCACCGGCTCTTTCAAGGACCGTGGCATGACCATGGCCATGAGCAAGGTGGCCGAGTCGGGAGCCAACACGGTTATCTGCGCCTCTACCGGTAACACCTCGGCTTCCGCTGCAGCCTACGCGGTGGCCGCCGGCGTTAACTGCGTAGTGGTGCTGCCCAAGGGCAAGATCGCTGCCGGCAAGCTAGCTCAGGCCATTGTGCACGGCGCCCGCCTGGTACAGATTGACGGTAACTTCGACGACGGTCTAAACATTGCCCGCGAGCTGAGCCGCTCCTACCCGGTGGCGCTGGTTAACTCAATTAACCCCTACCGCCTGCAGGGCCAGAAAACCGCTGCTTTCGAGGTGGTAGATACCCTGGGTGACGCCCCCGACGTACACATGCTCCCGGTTGGCAACGCCGGTAACATCTCCGCTTACTGGATGGGTTACAACGAGTACGCTGGGCGCACTACTGCGGCTACCATGAGCGCTGACTTCGACGCCGCCGCTGCTGACCCGCGTGACTTTACGCCGGTAGCCACTCGCGTGCCGCGCATGTGGGGTATCCAGGCTGAAGGCGCCGCGCCTTTCGTGCATGGCGGCCCGGTAGCCAACCCCGAGACTGTAGCCACCGCCATCCGTATCGGTAACCCGGCTAGCTGGGACTATGCCGTAGCTGCACGCGATGACTCAAACGGCTTTATTTCTGCCGTCTCCGACACTGAAATCCTTGACGCCCAGGCGCTACTGGCCGCTGAAGCCGGCGTGTTCGTAGAGCCGGCCTCAGCCGCTTCCGTAGCTGGCCTGATCAAGGCCGGCGAGGCGGGCCTGGTGCAAAAGGGCTGGAAGATTGTGTGCACCGTGACCGGTAATGGTCTCAAAGACACCGCCACCGCGCTTAGCCGCCAGGAAATCACCACTGAGTCTATTGCCCCCACCGTTGAGGCTGCTGTGGAGCTGTTGGGTCTATGAGCGTGCGCATCAGCGCCGAATACGCCTCAGTTCGTGTTCCCGCCACCAGTGCCAACCTGGGCCCAGGCTTTGACAGCCTGGGTTTGGCGGTGCGTTTTTATGACGAGGTTGATGTACGCCCGGTAACCTACGCCACCCATGTGGATGTTGAAGGGGTAGGGGCCGGCAAAGTCCCCACCGACGACAACAACCTGGTGGTGCGCGCCTTGCGCTTTGGATTAGAGGCGGTTGGGGCCTCGCAAGCCAACTTTGATATGCGTTGCCGCAACCGGGTGCCCCACGGCTCAGGTATGGGTTCTTCTGCCAGTGCGGCAGTGGCCGGCCTGATGCTGGCGCGCTGCCTTATCGATGAGCCCGAAGCGCTTAACGACGAGGTAATTTTGCAGCTGGCCACTGAGATGGAGGGTCACCCCGACAATGTGGCTCCAGCTATTTACGGTGGCGCCACGGTTTCCTGGATGGAAGCGGGCAAAGCCCACAGCGCCCAGATCCACCTTGACGCCTCCCTGCCGGTGACTTTACTGGTGCCCCCGGAAAGCATCCGCCTGTCTACCGCTAAGGCTCGTGAGGTACTACCTGAGATGGTCTCGCGTGAAGACGCTATCTTTAACATCTCGCGAGCAGCTTTGCTGATGCTGGGGCTAACTGGCCAAAGGCAGCTGCTAATGAGTGCCACTCAGGATAGGCTGCATCAGGATTACCGCGCTGGGGTACTTGAAGACTCGACGGCGGTAATGCGCGCCCTGCGTGAAGAGGGCCTGCCTGCGGTTATTAGTGGAGCTGGGCCAACTGTGCTGGTGCTAGATAAGCTCCCCAGCCACACCCGCAACACTTTGCGCCGCCACGGCTGGAGCGTGCTTAGTCCCGGTGTGGACACTCAGGGGGCAGTGCCGCTGCCGCTGTCGCCGCTGCAACTGTACTAGTTGCGTCCTAAAGACGGCGCTGACTAGATCAGCTGAGCAGCTGAATTTAGCTTTAAGGGCTGACGGTTTAATAATCGTCGGCCCTTAGCTGTATCATAAGGGCAGTAGAGTGTTTACTTTAATGCTGGAAAGCGTCGAATTTGTGGCACAAATATGGTAGAAGATAGGTGTTTTTAGCATCTATCTGCTACAGTGATGCATGAGCAAGGACTGGATGCAGTTCAAGCTCAGCACCCAAGTTTTTATGCGAGGTCTTCGCAACTGGATGCTTAATACAAGTCCGCGTTTATCCGGCACTCGAATTATCCTCATTACCACCTGCGTTAAATAGGTGGTAAAAACCATAGAAGGATCCTCGTGACCGAGACCCCCAATGCCAAGCCTGGCACATCCCGACCATTGTCAACCATGCGTTTGGCTGACCTGCAAGAGCTAGCCGCCTCCATGGGACTTGTTGGTACCTCGCGGATGCGCAAGGTTGAGCTAACTTCAGCAATTCGTGCAGCCCGCCTAGCTGCTAAGAGCAACGCTGCTGCTAACACTAGTACCGCCACTGCACTAAACCCGGCCGCTACCGTGCATACAAACGAAATTCCCGAACTAAGCATTAATCCGCGTCTAGCGGCTCGCCGCGAAGCTGAGGCAAATGAGCTAGAACAGCCTCAAGGTGAAGGTGTCCGCCGTTTGGGGCGCCGTCGTGCTTCCGCCCCTGCCTCCGCCCCCCGCACTGACCTGGGCAGCCTGGACCTAGGCCTAGAGCTACCGGCCCCGCGCAGCGAAGCTGAAATGAACGCACGTGCTACCGCCCGCGCTGCTGCGCGAGAAATTGAGCGTTCGCGCCGCGCTGAGAGAGGCGACAAGAGTGAGCGTGAAGAAATGCGCACCCGTCGTCCGCGTCGTCGCCTAGCCGGCGCCCAGACAATCGAGGAAGACCCGGGCAAACGCGGTGGTATTGAAGAACACATTAACGCCAAGGCTGCGCTAATGCGTGAACTAGCCGAGCAGACCGGCACTAACGCAGTTGAGCCCACTGAGCGCAGAGCTGACTCCAGCGCCGAAGAGCCCGCCGAGCGCCGTCGTCCCCGTGATAGAAAACGCAACCGCGACAACGTAAACAACGAGCCGCGCGAACGCGAAGAAGAAGTACTAGTGCCCGTGGCCGGCATCCTTGAAGTTGGCCCTAACCACTCCTACCTGCGTACTTCCGGCTATCTACCGGGCCCCAACGACATCTACGTCTCCAGCGCCCAGGTTAAAGCCAACGGATTGCGCCCCGGTGACGCGGTAACCGGTTGGGTACGTGAAGGCTCACCTGAGCCCTACACCCGCTACCAGGGACGCAAACAGCAACAGCAACGCCAGATCCGCCCCAAATACAACCCCATCCACTCGGTAGAAACCGTTAACGGTATGGATGTGGAAGCGGCTAAGCGTCGCCCCGACTTTGCTAAGCTCACCCCGCTTTACCCGCAAGAGCACCTGCGCCTAGAGACCACTCCCAAGGCTCTAACTCCGCGTGTAATTGACCTGGTGGCCCCCATTGGTAAGGGTCAGCGTGGTCTGATCGTTTCGCCGCCCAAGGCCGGTAAGACTATTGTGCTGCAGCAAATCGCCAACGCTATCGCGGTTAACAACCCGGAAGTACACCTAATGGTGGTGCTGGTTGATGAGCGTCCTGAAGAAGTTACCGACATGCAGCGCACGGTTAAGGGTGAGGTTATTGCCTCCACCTTTGACCGCCCGGCCTCTGACCACACTGTGGTTGCTGAACTGGCCATTGAGCGCGCCAAACGCCTGGTAGAGCTAGGCCAGGATGTGGTGGTGCTGCTTGACTCCATCACCCGCCTGGGCCGCGCCTACAACCTGGCTGCCCCGGTCTCTGGCCGTATCCTCTCCGGTGGTGTGGACGCCGCCGCGCTATACCCGCCCAAGAAGTTCTTTGGTGCCGCCCGTAACGTAGAAAACGGTGGTTCACTAACCATTTTGGCAACCGCGCTGGTAGAGACCGGTTCCAAGATGGATGAGGTGATCTTCGAAGAGTTCAAGGGCACCGGTAACATGGAGCTGCGTCTGTCGCGTCAGCTGGCTGAGCGTCGTATCTTCCCGGCGGTGGATGTGGCCGCCTCGGGTACTCGCCGCGAAGAGCTGCTAATTGACCCGGCACAGCTAAAGATCATGTGGAAACTGCGTCGCCTGTTTGCTGGTCTTGACCAGCAGGCCGCCCTGGAACTGGTGCTTAACAAGCTCAAAGACACTGCCTCCAACGCTGAGTTCCTGATGGCTGTTTCACGTCAAACACCGGCAGTAAGCGCTGCTGAGCAGGAAGTTAACGCCAAAGCCTAGGTGGCCCCAACGCCAACTGCGGCAAAGCTGAATAAAGCAAGTGGTGGGAATCTCGCTGAGCGTGAGGTTCCCATTGCTTGTATGCGAGGTAATTGGCTGGCATAATCGCCACGTTGACCGGTTCACCTAAAAAACGGTTTTAGGACCCGGCAACCTCTGAAGCTATAAGGAGATTCCTAAATGAAGCAGGGTATTCACCCCGAATACGTGCCCACCACGGTGACTTGCACCTGTGGTAACACCTTCGAGACTCGCTCTACCGTCACCTCCGGTGAGATCCGCGTAGACGTGTGCTCTAACTGCCACCCCTTCTACACCGGCAAGCAGAAGATTCTGGACACCGGTGGTCGTGTGGCTCGCTTCGAGGCTCGCTACGGCAAGCGCAAGAAGTGATCTGGGTTTTACTGCCCTAAATGGTGCCCCGGGCCGAGAGGTTCGGGGCATTTTTGCGTCCTTAGGACCCTGGTAGGCTTTAAGTATGTCTGATACCCATGCTGAGGATTTCTCTGCCGCCCGCGCACTTGTTGATGAATACACTGATATTGAAGCGAAAATGGCTAGTGCGGCCACTGATCCTGTGGCTCTACGTAAGCTAGGACGCCGCTATGCAGAGCTTGGACAGACAGTAGCTGCCTATAGGGATTGGGATTCGCTACGACAGGATCTGGCTGACGCCCGTGAGCTAGCTGAAGCCGACGCCGACTTTGCCGCAGAAATTCCGGCTTTGCAGGACGCTGAGGCGCAGGCTGCAGATAAGTTACGTAAGCTTTTGATTCCGCGTGACCCCGACGACGCCCGTGACGTAATCATTGAGGTTAAAGCTGGTGAGGGTGGTGAAGAATCCGCACTATTTGCCGGTGACCTGGTGCGTATGTACACCCGTTACGCTGAGCGTATGGGCTGGAGCACCGAGGTTTTAAGCTCCACCGACTCTGACCTGGGTGGTTTTAAAGACATTCAGGTGGCTATTAAAGCTAAAGGTACGGTGGCCCCTGAGGATGGGGTGTGGGCACACCTGAAATATGAGGGTGGTGTACACCGCGTACAGCGCGTGCCGGTGACTGAATCTCAGGGCCGCGTACACACTTCAGCTGCCGGTGTGTTTGTGATGCCTGAAGTTGATGACCCTGGCGAGATTGAAATTGACCCCAATGACCTGCGTATTGACGTGTTCCGCTCTTCAGGTCCCGGTGGTCAAAGCGTTAACACCACTGACTCGGCTGTGCGCATCACCCACCTACCCACCGGCATTGTGGTGTCTATGCAGAACGAAAAGTCCCAGCTGCAAAATAAGGAAGCAGCTATGCGCGTGCTGCGGGCCCGCCTGCTAGCTGAGCAGGCCGCCCAGGCTGAGGCTGAAGCTAACGCGGCGCGCCTAAGCCAGGTGCGTACTGTGGACCGCTCTGAGCGCATCCGCACCTACAACTTCCCCGAAAACCGTATCGCTGACCACCGCACCGGTTACAAGGCCTATAACCTGTCTAATGTGCTTGATGGTGATTTAGGGCCGGTAATTGACTCTGCGATTGTTATGGATGAGGCCGCGCGTCTAGCTGCTGTAGGTAACTGAAATGGTTGCGCCGCTGGCGGATCAGCCGCTGGCAGCAGACTCTGGCGCAGGGCGGGCAATGCAGGCGCCAGCCGGGCAGAGCGAGAAAACGCCAATAACTTCGCTGGCTGGGCAGGGACGCGCCCAAGTTATGCAAGCTATCTCCCAGGCCACTGCGCGCCTAGCTGAAAGCGGTGTGGCTAGTGCCCACAGTGACGCGCGCCAACTGGCGGAGTTTGTGCTGGGCGAAAAACTCTACCTTCTTAGCCAGGCGCCGCAGGACTTTTTTGACCGCTATGAGCAGGTGATCACCCGGCGCGCTGGGCGTGAGCCACTACAGCTAATCACTGGCCGCATGTATTTTCGCTACCTGGAGCTACTAAGCCAGCCGGGGGTGTTTATTGTGCGCCCAGAAACTGAGGTAGTGGCTGGGGCGGCGATCGAGGCTGCCAGCGCCCTGACTGCGCCGCTGGTGGTTGACCTGTGCACTGGTTCGGGTGCAATTGCCTGCGCCCTGGCCAGCGAGGTGCCCGGCTGCCGGGTGTGGGCGGTTGAGCTAGATCCCCAGGCGGCAGCTTTAGCCCGTGCTAATGCGCTAAAAAACCGGGCTAACGTGAATGTAATTGAAGCCGACGCCACCGGCCCCTTAACTGAGTTAGCTGAAATTGAGGGCCAGGTGGATGTGGTAGTAACCAATCCGCCGTATGTGCCCGCAGGACTTATTGAGGATAGTGAAACCGCTCGCTATGACCCGCCCCTGGCGCTTTTTGGTGGGGGAGTAGCTGGCCTGGAAGTGCCCTTAAAGCTGATTAAACGGGCGTACAGCTTGCTGCGCCCGGGGGGAGTGCTGGTTATGGAGCATGACCCCAGCCAGGTAGAAGCCCTGGTCAAGGCAGCTAAGGCGGCTGGCTTTAGCCAGGGCGAGTGCCACCGGGATCTAACCGGCCGCCAGCGTTACCTGCAGGCGGTTAAGTAGCGTTTTGCGGCAGCTTTAGGGTCGACGACGGCGAGGGGCGCGGATGGCTAGACTGGGCCCGTGGATCTTTTTGGCGACCCTATGCGACTAAACCCTGCTGCTGTGCTCCCGTCCCTTAGCGACGCCGACGAGGAAGCCTGGCAGCTGGTTGAGCCCCCTGCTGACTATGAAGAGGGCTATGACATGCCCGAACTGGACAGTCAAGATCAAGCAGCCCTGGCCGCCTGGGCAGCCCAAGACTATGAACAGTGGCCCACCGCCATCCCCGGTGGTGGTGGCTTCACCAGCGGTGGTGACTACACTGGCGGCGCGGCAAACGCAACCCACACGGGCGCCGTCGTTAACAAGAGCGCAAACCCCGCCGCAGAGCAACTTTTACAGGGCCTAAACCCAGCCCAATATGAAGCCGTCATCTACCAAGGCGGGCCGCTACTGATCGTAGCCGGCGCCGGCTCAGGCAAAACCCGCGTGCTCACCCACCGCATCGCCTACCTGCTAGCCACCGGCCGGGCCCGAGGCAGCGAAATCCTAGCCATTACCTTCACCAACAAAGCCGCCGCCGAAATGCGCGAGCGCCTAGAAACCCTGGTGGGAGGGGCCGGCAAATACATGTGGGTGCTCACCTTCCACTCGGCCTGCGTACGCATCTTGCGCCGCGAACACGAAGCCGCCGGGCTACGCTCCAGCTTCTCCATTTACGACGCCACCGACTCCCAACGCCTAATCACCCTGATCGTGCGTGAACTAGGCATTGACCCCAAACGCTTCACCCCCAAAGCCTTCGCCAACCGCATCAGCGACCTAAAAAACGAGCTAATCACGCCGCTACAATTCGCTGAAACCGCCAACACCTCCAACCCCTTCGAGCGCCACCTAGCTGAGGTATACCGCGCCTACAACCAGCGCCTCAAAGCCGCCAACGCCCTCGACTTTGACGACATCATCATGCGCACAGTCCAGCTACTGCGCGCCAAACCCGCCATAGCCCAGCTGTATCGACGCCGCTTCAGGCACGTACTGGTAGACGAATACCAAGACACCAACCACGCCCAATACGTGCTGGTGCGCGAACTCGTTGGGGTTGGGAGCCAAGGCCCCAGCGGAGAACTAACCGTAGTAGGCGACTCAGACCAGTCCATCTACGCCTTCCGAGGCGCCACCATCCGCAACATCGAAGAGTTCGAAAAAGACTTCCCCAACTCCCACACGATTTTGCTGGAACAAAACTACCGCAGCACCCAAAACATTTTGAGCGCCGCCAACGCCGTGATCAGCCAAAACGATGGCCGGCGCGCCAAAAACCTGTGGACTGCGCTAGGTGACGGCGAAAAAATCGTGGGCTACGTGGCCGACTCCGAATACGACGAAGCCCGCTGGATCAGCCAAGAAATCGAGCGCCTAGGCGAAGAAAATGGGGTGCGCCCCGGCCAAGTGGCGGTGTTCTACCGCACCAACGCCCAGTCACGCGCCCTAGAAGAAGCCTTCATGCGTGCCGGGCTGCCCTATAAGGTAGTGGGCGGCACCCGCTTCTATGAGCGCAAAGAAATCAAAGATGCACTAGCCTACCTGCGCGCCGTAGATAACCCAGACGACACCGTCTCACTGCGCCGCATCTTTAACGTGCCCAAACGCGGACTTGGCCAAAAAGCTGAAGCCACCCTGGCCGCCCACGCCGAACAGTACGGTATTTCTTTCGGCCAAGCCATTAGCGACGCCGCCGGCAGGGCGCGCCCAGAAACCCCTGATGGTCAAATCACGCTTACTCCTCCAGTTGCGGGGCTAGCCACCCGCACCCGCACCCAGGTGCGCCGCTTTGACGACATTTTGGAAGGTTTGCGCACCCAGCTGCGCGAAGGCGCCGGGGTGGCTGAGCTACTCGACTCAGCCCTAGACACCAGCGGTTACCTGGCGGAGTTGCGCGCCAGCGACGACCCCCAAGATGCCAGCCGCGTAGAAAACCTGGCTGAACTGCACGCGGTAGCCGAAGACTTCCAGCAGGAAAACCCCACCGGCACCCTGGCTGAGTTCCTAGAGCGCGTCTCGCTGGTGGCAGATTCAGACCAAATCCCCGACGACGACGGCGGGCAAGGCCAAGTCACCCTCATGACCGTGCACACCGCCAAAGGCCTGGAATTCCCGGTAGTGTTCGTCTCCGGCTTTGAAGACGGCACCTTCCCGCACTCGCGGTCTTTAGCTGACGAGGCCGAACTGGCTGAGGAGCGGCGCCTGGCCTATGTGGCGCTAACGCGCGCCCGCGAGCGCCTGTACCTGACTCGGGCGGCGGTGCGTAGCGCCTGGGGGGCTTCTAATGTGATGGTAGCTTCACGCTTCCTCGATGATATTCCGCCCGAGCTTATGCGCTGGGAGCGAGAGGCGTCCTCAATGGATAGTTTGCGCGCCGGCTATGGCGGTTTTGGTGGCGGTGGCTACGGCGACGGCGGCTATGGTGGCGGTGGCTATGGCGGGGGCTACCGAGGGGGCCGGGGCGATAGCAGCAGCTATGGCGGCTACCGAGAAGGCGGGTACCAAGGCGGCAGTGGATCCAGTTATGGCGGTGGCTATGGCAGTGGCAGCAGCTATGGCGGCGGGCGCCGAGTGGATGAAGATGATGACTTTTCGGCGCCAATTGGCACCGGGCGGCGCTCTAGCGGGAAGCTGGGGCGCGTTGAGAGCGCTAAAGACCGTGCTAAGGCCCGCCGCAGCCAGAAGCTAGGTGTTAAAGCTGAGCCGGAGGCAGAGGAGTCGGGTATTAAGCTTGGCGACAAGGTACGCCACGATGCTTACGGCGTGGGCACGGTGATTGCTCTGGAGGGTAGTGGTAAATCCACGGTGGCCAAGGTGGAGTTTAGCGATGGGGTAGTTAAGCGTCTGATGCTGCGCTACGCGCCAGTAGTTAAGCTCTAGCTGGCCCGGCGCCGGCGCGAGGCAGCTGACCAGGGCTGGCAGCAGCCTGCAAGCGCCGGCGCCCACATTTGCCGCTTTTGGGCGCCCTGGTGGCGCCCAGAGCTTGGGCGCTAGCCAAATCTGGCCAAAACCTAGCGCTAACAATTAGGTGGGGGCACGTAAAGAAATTTACGTGCCCCCACCCATTTGGGGTTTAACCCGCTATCTGTGGGCGGCTAAGCCGCCCACCACAAGCTGGGTCAGCAGGATAACCAGGTTTAACCCGCTATCTGTGGGCGGCTAAGCCGCCCACCAGCTACCACCTGGTTGCTCACAAAGGCGGCAGCTTGGATTTGTCGATAGCTACCTCATCCTGGCTGACCACCGGAATTACGTGCTCCAGGCGCAGCCACCACTGGTCACGTGGGCGACGGTTGGCCAGGTCAAGCTCGTCGTTCATGTGGGCCAGTGGGCTGTCGCGGAACTCGCCGTTAACCAGGCCCACATAGTGGCCTCGGGCGGTGCCGGCAACTAGTTCATCAACCAACACCTGCATGGCGTTGGTGACCAGGCGGGTAGCCATCAGGCGGTCAAAAGCGGTGGGGTTACCACCCTGCTGGACGTGCCCAATCACAGATTCACGCACGTCATATAGGCCGTGGGATTCCTGGGCGAAAACGTCAGCCAATAGCTTGGTGGAGTACAGGCCACAGGCGGCCTCGTTACGCAGCACCAGGTAGAGGCGGCGTCCGTCGCGGAAGGACTTAACCATGTCGCTGGTGGCGGAGGCGATCTCGTCAAGAGTGGCGTCGTGCTCAGGCAGGTACACCTTTTCGGCGCCGGTAGCCAGGCCACTCATTAGGGTCAGGTAGCCGCAGCGACGACCCATAACCTCAGCCACGAAGCAGCGCTTAGAAGCTGAGGCAGACAGCTTAATGGCGTCCAGGGTGTAAACCGTGGAGTTCACGGCGGTGTCCGCACCAATGCTCAGCTCACTGCCGGGCAGGTTGTTGTCGATCGAGGCGGGCACACACACAATCGGAATGTTGAAGGCAGGATAGCGGTCACGTTCCTTAATTAGGGTGTGGGCCCCCAGGTAGGCGTTGAAGCCACCAATCACAATCAGACCATCAATGTGGTTGGATTCCAGGGAGCGCCCAATGCTGTAAAGCTGCTCAATGGTGGGGTAGTCGCGGTGAGTACCTAGGGCTGCACCGCCTTCACCTACCCAGCCTTCGACGTCGGCCCAAGACAGCTCCTTTACGGCGCCGTCAAGCAGACCCGGGAAACCACCTTCAATACCCAGCATGGTCAGCCCGTGGTCAATACCCAAACGCACCGCAGCGCGGGCGGCAGTGTTCATACCGGGAGCCAGGCCACCAGCGTGCAAAATAGCTACGCGCTTGTTCTTCACCGGGGAGGCCTCGTTGTGAGAGCTCTGCACCGGCGGGGTGGACATGTTTTCAAAGATTTGCAGCATCTGCGCGAAGGAAGCGCCACGGGCCTCTACGGCCGCCTCATAGTCGCCGTCCTTAATGTAGGTGGCCACAGCGCGGGTGTTTTCCACCGACTCCATTAGCGGCAGGTGCGCAATGCGGTTGTGGCGCACCCCAATAATGTGCGGCTCACTTTCAGGAGTGGCTCGCAAAACTTCCTGAGCTGCGGCGTAACCCAGCAGGGTGGACATCCAGCGGTCATAGGCGCTGGGGCGGCCACCGCGCTGAACGTGACCCAAAATGGTTACGCGGGCATCTTCACCCAGGCGTTCTTCTAGCACATCACAGACATCGGCGGCAGTAATGCGGTTGCCTTCACGGTCTTGGGCGCCTTCAGCCACAATCACCAGGGAGTCACGTCGTCCAGCAGCGCGCCCGGCCTGCAGCTTGTTGCACATGTCTTCTTCCCAGCCATCAGCCGGGGGTAGCTCAGGCACAAACACATAGTCGCAGCCGCCAGCTACTGCACTCATTAGCGCCAGGTAGCCGCAGTGGCGACCCATAACCTCAATTACGAAGGTGCGCTGGTGGGAGGCCGCCGTCGACGATAGAGAGTCAATAGCCTCCATAATGCGGTGCAAAGCCGAGTCTGCACCGATAGTCATGTCCGTGCCTACCAGGTCATTGTCGATCGAACCAACCAGACCAGCAATCATGAGCTGCGAGTGGGCTGCGGCCACTTCAGGGGTGATACGCCCAGTTTCCATAAGCTCAGCTAGCAGTGAGGGCCAGGCTTTACGGAACTCGTTGGTGCCCGTTAGTGAACCGTCACCGCCAATCACCACTAGGCGGTCAATGCCATGCTCTAGTAGGTTAGCTGCCGCCGAGAGCATACCTTCACGGGTGCGGAACTCCTTGGAACGGGCGGTGCCGATGATGGTACCTCCACGGTGCAAGATAGAACCCACACTGTCCCAGTTGAGCGGACGAATCCCGTCTCCACCAGCAACTGCCCCGGCCCAGCCTTCCATGACTGCGTAGGGTTGTGCTCCTAGACGTAGCGCGGTACGTACCACTGCCCGCACGGCAGCGTTCATACCCTGTGCGTCACCTCCGGAGGTAAGCACCCCAATACGCACCGGGGTGTTTTCTGTAGCCACCTTGCATCTCCTTCCGGGTAAAAAAACTCACTAATATTGTCCTATATAGAGAGTGGCTTGCGCCATGTATTCACGCAAATCAAGACTAATTTGGCCCTTTAGTCCCCACTGCGTGAATAGGCGAGTTAACCTAATAGAAATAAAATGCCGTCAACCCTTGAAAGGATACGCCGGTGGATCTTTACGAATACCAGGCACGGCAACTGTTTAAGGCACATGGGGTGCCAGTTCTTGGTGGTGAGGTAGCTAGCACTGCGCAGCAGGCGCGCGAGATTGCCCAGGAACTATTTGCTAACGGCTCCCAGCTAGTGGTTGTTAAGGCCCAGGTTAAAACTGGTGGGCGTGGCAAGGCTGGAGGCGTTAAGTTGGCCCGCAGCGCGCAGGAAGCCTTTGAACGCGCTCAGGAAATCCTTGGCATGGACATTAAGGGCCACACCGTACACAAGGTGCTTATCAGCGATGGCGCCGACATTGAGCAGGAGTTCTACTTCTCGGTGCTGCTAGACCGCGCCCAGCGAGCCTACCTAGCGATGTGCTCGCGTGAAGGCGGCATGGATATTGAGACTTTGGCTAAGGAGCGCCCTGAGGCTCTGGCTAAGGTGACGGTAGATCCGCTAGTGGGTATCGACGCCGCTAAGGCAGCTGAGATTGTAACTGCGGCTGGTTTTGAGGCCGGTAAGGTGGCCGACGACGTCGCCGAAGTAATCCTGAAGCTGTGGGAGGTTTTCACTGGCGAGGACGCCACCTTGGTGGAGGTAAACCCGCTGGTACTAACCCCCCAGGGCGCCGTACTAGCCCTGGACGGCAAGGTCAGCTTGGATGACAACGCCCGTATGCGTCACCGTGACCACGAGCAGTTTGTGGACACGGTAGATGCTGACCCGCTAGAGACTCGCGCTAAGGCAGCGGGCCTTAACTATGTGCGTCTAACCGGTGAGGTAGGCGTGCTGGGTAATGGCGCCGGCCTAGTTATGTCCACCCTGGATGTGGTGGCTGGCGCTGGTGAGCGTCACGGCGGTATGCGCCCGGCTAACTTCCTAGATCTAGGTGGTGGCTCTAGCGCCCAGGTGATGGCCACCGGCCTGGAGGTAGTGGCCTCTGACCCGCAGGTACGCGCCATTTTGGTGAATGTTTTTGGCGGCATCACCTCTTGTGTGGCGGTGGCTGAAGGCATTGTTGCGGCAGTGTCTTCGCTAGGGGAGTCTTTCACCAAGCCGATCGTGGTGCGTCTAGACGGTAACCAGGCTGAGGCCGGACGCGCTATCTTGGCTGAAGCTAACTTGCCGCAGGTAACCATTGCCGAAACTATGGATGGCGCCGCTGACCGCGTTACCGCCATCGCCCAGGAACTAGGGGAAAACTAATGAGCATCTTTCTTTCACACTCAGATCGTGTCCTGGTCCAGGGCATGACCGGTTCCGAAGGCCAAAAGCACACCCGCCGTATGCTAAGCGCGGGCACCAAAGTTGTGGGTGGGGTTAACCCCCGCAAGGCCGGCACCAGCGTTGACTTTGAAGTTAGCCCCATTGGTCCGGGTAGCAGCGAGGTTAAGGCCGGCACGGTGTCAGTTCCGGTTTACGGCACCGTAGCGGAAGGTAAGGCCGCCACTGGCGCCGATGTTTCCGTAGTGTTTGTGCCCCCGGCTTTCACTAAGAGCGCCGTAATTGAGGCGGTCGACGCCGGTATGCGCCTGGTGGTGGTTATCACTGAGGGTGTGCCGGTAGCTGACGCCACTTACTTTAGGGCTTACGCCGCCGCCCACGGCACCCAGATCATTGGCCCCAACTGCCCGGGAATTATCAGCCCGGCTAAGTCCAATGTGGGTATCACCCCGCCCGACATTACCGACGCCGGCCCGGTGGGTTTGGTTTCTAAGTCCGGTACGCTCACCTACCAGCTCATGTATGAGCTGCGTGACCTGGGCTTTACCACCTGCATTGGGATCGGTGGAGACCCGGTGGTGGGCACCACCCACATTGATGCCCTGGCTGGTTTTGAGGCTGACCCTGACACTGAAGTGATCGTGATGATCGGTGAAATTGGTGGCGACGCCGAAGAGCGTGCTGCCGCCTACATCAGCGAGCATGTCACTAAACCGGTGGTGGCTTATGTGGCCGGCTTTACCGCCCCTGAGGGTAAAACCATGGGACACGCTGGTGCGATTGTGTCGGGTTCTTCAGGAACCGCAGCGGCCAAAAAGGTAGCGCTAGAGGCTGTGGGGGTTAAGGTAGGTCGTACCCCAACCGAAACCGCCGAGCTAGCACGTGCGGCCTACCAGGAGCTCCACGCTAACTGATGAGCACTTCAGCCACCCCAACTAGAACCGAACTGACTGTCCCTAGCGACTGGCCTGGAGCCGTACGCGCCGGCGTCGAATGGGTTACTTTGGGGTGGCTGAGTGTTGTTATCCCCACCTTATTGGTGGTTTTGATCGTCACTCCCTCAGTGCAGTATTCAACTGTGAGTGCCCTGGCCTCAGGCACTAATTTGTGGCTGCTGGGTCTGGGCGGCGCGCGCCATTCTGAAATTGATGGCACCCTATCTTTGCCGCTACTGGGGCTGACTATTTACAACCTCTGGCTGGCCCGTAGCTTTATTAGGCGCGCTCAGCTGTTTAATGTTTCCGCCATTGTGGTAGCTGCCTGTACTAGTGCGGGGGCAGCTTTTGTGGGTTCATTTACCGCCCCTTCGTCAAGCAGTTTTTTCCCGGCGGTGTGTTTTAGTGCGCTTTTGACGGCGCTGGTGGCCGCAGTGGAGTTGGGGCGCGCGGGCCATTTAGATGACACCCGTTTAGGTAGGGCCTGGGCTAGGCGGCCCCTGTGGCTGGGCCTGGGGCTGCGCCTGGCTGGCTTTGAGCTGCTGACTTTAGCGACGGCGGCGCTAGTGGTGTTAGCGGTGGCACTAGTTACCGGGTTTTCCCGTATCTCCACCTTGCATGACTCGTTGGTGGGCACGGGGAACGTGGCCACCGCCTCGCTGTTAACCTTGCAGATCCTGTGGCTACCTACCGCTGCTATTTGGGCGCTTAGTTGGTTGGCGGGCCCCGGTTTTGCCCTGGGTCAAGGCAGCTTGTTTAGCCCGGGATTAGTGCGCGCCGGTAGCGTGCCTGCCCTGCCAATACTGGGGGCACTGCCTAAAACGGCTGTAAGCCCAGCCTGGATCATCATTGTGGCTTTAATACTGGTATTAACCCTGGTGACCTGGCTAGCTATGGGGCGCAAAGTGGCCGCCAATAGTGATCTGCTTGGCCTGCGTGCCACGTTATCGTTAGGGCTAACCGCAATCATTACTAGTTCACTGGTGATTTTGCTGCTTTGCCTGGCCGCCAGTGGCTCTGTGGGTCCAGGGCGCATGAGCGTAGCTGGCCCCAGGACCTTGCCAGTGGTGGGGGCGTTAGCGGCCCAGCTATTTGCAGCTACTCTACTGGGGCTGGTGTTGCCCCATCCGCGTGTGCGTCTAGGTGCAAGTCAAACCAAACACAAGATTGAGGTAGTTTCCATGAGCGCATCTAAAGCTGGTGCCCGCAGCGGTAATGAACCCAAGCGCCTGGTGGTGCTGGCCTCCGGTTCGGGCTCAAACCTGCTGGCTATCCTAAAGGCCTGCCAAGACCCCACCTATGGGGCCAAGGTGGTGGCAGTGGGCGCTGACAAGACCTGTAAAGCCCTCGACTACGCCGCCCAGTACAAGGTACCCAGCTTTGTGGTGCCGCTAAAGGATTACCCCAGCCGTGCCAGCTGGGACCAGGCCCTTACCGACGCCGTCGCCAAATACCAGCCCGACCTGGTGGTTTGCGCGGGCTTTATGAAGCTGGTGGGGGAGAGCTTCCTAGCTGAATTTGGAGGCAAAACCATTAACACCCACCCGGCTTTGCTACCCAAGTACCCTGGCGCCCATGCAGTACGCGACGCTTTGGCTGACGGCGCCACGGTTTCGGGAGCCACCTTGTTCTGGGTGGATGCGGGCGTGGACACCGGCAAGATCATCGCCCAGGTGCAGGTGCCGGTTAAACCCGGTGACACCCACGAGAGCCTAACTGAGCGTATTAAGGCCGCCGAAACTCCCCAGCTTGTCGCTGAGCTGGGCAAACTAGTGCGCAGCTAGATTTTAGCGTGAGCGCGGCTAAATATTGTGCGCGCACTAACTTAAAGCAACCCCAACTCTACAGTAGACTGGGGTTGTTATCGCTGTAACTGGCGTGGGTGGGTCACCACCGGGGAGCGGCGAGCCCTTGAAACTTAAGTTTTAAGGGGTAAACCATGGCGCCGCCCGCCTGGGTGCCTAGGCAGTTATTTTCCAGTTTCAAGGAGTCAAATTGACTGCAATCCCCACTGCTCACGTGCCCACGGAAGGTCTAGTAAACCCTGATCAGGTGCCGGTTAAGCGCGCCCTGCTGAGCGTTTACGACAAGACCAACCTGGTGGAGCTAGCCACCCAGCTACACGCCAACGGGGTTGAGCTAATTTCTACCGGTTCCACCGCCGCCACCATTGCTGCCGCCGGTATTCCGGTCACCCCGGTGGAGCAGGTTACCGGCTTCCCCGAGTGCTTAGAAGGCCGCGTTAAGACCCTGCACCCCAAGATTCACGCCGGTATTTTGGCTGACCGCCGCAAGGACGCTCACCTGGCCCAGTTGCGTGAACTGCAGGTAGCTCCCATTGACCTGGTGGTGGTTAACCTTTACCCCTTCACTGACACGGTTGCCTCTGGCGCTGACTTTGACGCCTGCGTTGAGCAGATCGACATTGGCGGCCCCTCCATGGTGCGCGCTGCCGCCAAAAACCACCCGGCAGTAGCGGTAGTGGTAGACCCGGCCCGTTACGAGCAGGTAGCCCAGGCTGTGTCTGCAGGTGGCTTCACCCTCTCTCAGCGCCGGGCCCTAGCCGCCGCCGCCTTCGCTCACACCGCCAGCTACGACGTCGCCGTCGCCAGCTGGTTCTCCCAGCAGCTAGAGACCGAGGCAGCCCTACCGGAGTTTGTGGGCGCCACCTTTACTCGCGCCCACGCCCTGCGCTACGGCGAAAACCCCCACCAGAGCGCTGCTCTGTACACCCAGGGCCAGGCCCAGGGCATTGCCGGCGCCGAGCAGCTGCACGGCAAGGCCATGAGCTACAACAACTACACCGACGCTGACGCGGCTGTGCGCGCCGCCTACGATCAAGGCGAGGCCACCACCGTGGTGGTAGTTAAGCACGCCAACCCTTGCGGCATTGCGGTAGATGAGGATGTGGCTAAGGCCCACGCTAAGGCCCACGCCTGCGACCCGGTGTCTGCTTACGGCGGCGTAATCGCCACCAACGCCACCGTCACCGCCGCCATGGCCGCCCAGGTTAAGCCGATTTTCACTGAGGTGATTGTGGCCCCTGAGTATGAACCGCAGGCACTAGAAATCCTCAGCGCCAAGAAGAACCTACGTATTTTGCGCCTGCCTAAGCCAGTACGTGGTGGCTATGAGTTCAAGCAGGTAACCGGCGGCCTACTGGTGCAAGAGCGTGACAATGTTGACGCCACCGGTGACGACCCGGCCCAGTGGCAGCTGGTGGCCGGCCCCAGTGCCGACGCCGAAACCCTAGCTGACCTACGTTTTGCCTGGAACGCTGTGCGCTCGGTGCGCTCCAACGCGGTGCTGCTAGCCCACGCTGGCGCCACTGTGGGTGTGGGTATGGGCCAGGTTAACCGCGTTGACTCGTGCAAGTTGGCCATTGAGCGCGCCAACACCCTAGGCGCGCGCGCCACTGGCGACGCCGCCGCCAACCAGGCCAACAGTGCCGGTGGGGCGGATGCCAGCCAGATCCTAGCCACCAGCGCCCCTCAACGTGCGGTGGGTAGCGTAGCTGCCTCTGACGCTTTCTTCCCCTTCGCCGATGGCCTACAGCTGCTTATCGACGCCGGGGTTAAGGCTGTGGTGCAGCCTGGCGGCTCTATCCGCGACGCAGAAGTGATTGAGGCCGCCCAGGCCGCCGGCGTGACCATGTACTTCACTGGTACGCGCCACTTCGCTCACTGATACATTTAGCGGGGGCAGGTTTATACCTGTCCCCGCTTTATATCCCAACCCCTTTAAGTCCCGCCGCTTTTAAATTCCGCCCCCTTTAAGTTCCCACCCACGCCAGCGTGTTAAACCAATATGTTAGCCAGGCGTTAAACAAGGAGCCCCATGGATTTAGTACTGGTAGCCGCCCCCATAGTTTTGGCGACCGTATTTTCCGCAGCTGCTATCGGTAAGCTCACCTCCGGCGTAGATGACGCCGATACTTGGCGTGAACTGGGCCTACCCAAATTCCTAAACCAAACCTGGCTGCGCCGCGCCCACCCCTGGGCTGAGCTGGCCCTGGCGCTAGCTTTACTGGTTGTGCCCGGAGTACTGGCTTGGCCGGTGGCTCTGGCCGCGCTGGTTTTGGTCAGCTTCTACCTGGCGCTGATTGTGCGCCTGGCCCGCCAAGATCAGGCCAGCTGCAACTGTTTTGGGGCTAAAAATGCCACCGAAGTGGGGCCGGTGCTAATTGCCCGCAACCTGGCCCTAGTGGCCCTGGCCCTGCTGTGGCTGGTGGCGTTAGCTTGGGGCACACCAGTTTTCGCGCTTCAAGTGGCCACTAACCCGCCAGTTCTAGCCCTGGTGGCGGTGGCGGCAGTTACTTGGCTACTAGCCCAAGCATCCCTAGGTAAAGCCCCTGCCCCGGTGCCAGTAGAGCAAAGCGGCTTTGCTCAAGATTATCTAGACGCTCCCGCCAGCCAGCAAGAAGGCGAGTATCTGCGCGCCCTGATCCCCATCGCCACCCTCTATGATGAGTTTGAAAGCGGCTACAACCTGCGCGCCTATTCAGCCCGCCAGGCTCACCTGTTGCTGTTCCTATCTATGGAATGCGGCTACTGTGACGATATTAAAGCCCTAGTGCCCGGCTGGATCAAGGCCATTCCCCAGGTGGCTATTAAGGTGGTTTCCCCACGCAGCGCCGAGAAATACTTCGCCAAGGGAGACCCCTACTCACTGCGTGGACACTATCTACGTGACGTTAACGAGGAAGTTTCCCACCTGCTGGCAATTGAGGCAGTGCCCGCCGCCGTGCTTTTGGGTACCGACGGCCTCTTAGCCGGTGGCCCAGTTGAGGGTAAAAAAGCCGTAATTGAGCTGGTAGAGCAGATGCTGGAACAAATCAGCGACGCCGTCGACACCGGTGACCTACCCGCTGAAGCCTCCAGCTACGGCGCGGTAAAAGGTATGCTGTAGCGGTTGCCAAGGAGAAAAATGAGCGAAGAAACAGCTGAAAGCGTACTTTCCCCTAACCAGTTGCCGCCGCGTCACTACTATCGCGTGGCCGGGGTAGGGGTAGTGACGGTTTGCGTGCTAATCGTGGTGGCCACTGCGCTGCTGGGTTACTCACGTTTTGCGGTTTTGGAGGCCGCTGCACTGACCGGCGCCCTTACCATAATTCGCCTGCTGCGCCCCGAGGGCACCTGGATTCAGGCCCGCAGCCGGTTTGAAGATTTAGTGGTGGGCACTGGCCTAACCGTTGGTTTAGTGCTGCTGTCAACCTACGCTAACCTGCCGCGCATCTACTAAAGCCTGCTTTGGCTGCGCTAGGGCCGACGGCGTAGCTGGCTGGGCTGGGTTGGGGCGCCAGTTGGCTTAGTTGCCAGAACCGACGCCGCAGCTTTAGGTAGCCCTGCGGCTTTAGGCGTCCTTTGGCTTAAGCGCTGCGACGAGCGTCAGCTTGCTTAACTGCCAAGGCCACTTCCTGAGGTTTTAGTAGCGGCACCATATGTGAGCTGGTTGAAGCCTGCCACAGGTGTGCATCAGGCAGCTTGCTCGCATACTCACTGTGGGCTTTAAACCACTGTGAATCAGGGCTAGAGCTGGCCAATAAAATCTCTACCGGCACCTGCGGATAGGGTAGGGGGCTCTCGCGCAGCTTTGCTAGAGCCGGGTAGTAGCCCTCATTTTCCTGCCGCCGCGTCCGCAAAGAGGTGTCGCTGACGTCCTCAACACGTACCTTTTGCTGTAATCGCACCGGTAAATGCTTGTAGCCTGCGGCCATCAGGAAGGTGGGGAGCAGTTTAAGATCGCGGCTAAAAGTGATCGCCGAATCAAAAAATGCCTCCAGACGTTTACCTAGCGGACCAATCTGGGCCCCTACAAATTCACTTGAGGGATCAACCAGCACCAATGCTTTAACTAGCTGCGGCCGGCGCGCCGTCAGGCTGCGGGCCAAGATACCCCCATAGGAATGGCCCACAATAATGGCCCCCTGGGGTGCGTAAGTTTGCACCACTTGCTCTAGATCTGCCACCAGGGCCTCTAGGTTACGTTCTGTTGCAGCTGGCGATAATCCCAGGCCTGAGCGGTCATAGCTGATAGTGCGATAACCGGCTTTTGCCAGTAAATGCGCCACATTTGCCCATAGTAGGCGTGAGAGTCCCAGGCCGGACTCAAACACCACCGGGGGTTTAGTGCTCGTCCCATGATCCACAGCTGGCCCGGTCGGCGCCCCCGCAGCCGCTGGGTCCGACGCCGTCGTTGGCCCCTCAAGTGGCGCTGCAGCTGGTCCCGAAATCGCAGCTGGCGCCGTCGTCGTAGCTAGCCCGGAAAACGGCAGATGCTCAACCACATGCAGCCGGCGCCCGTCACTTAAATCAATATAGCTGTGCTTTGAACGGGGCCAATTTACCTGCTTAGCGCTCATAGTTTCACCATAACCAGATTGAGCAGTTAAAACGATGCCAGACCGGAAATTTCGCTATATGCTGCGAATGCATATTTTAGAAAATAATGTAAGAAAATCTCACTATGCGGAGAATGTAGCGCTATAAGCCAAATATTGAGATTATGTTGCATACCTAGGCGCTGACGCTATTGGCGGCGCGCCGCGTTCGCCAGGCGCCTCGCCACGAGCGAAGGAAAAGGCATGATCTCGGTGCGTAAGCTAATAAAAGCTGGCGGCATCCTGTTTTGGGTGATTCTAGCGATAGTGACCGCTTTGGTGGTGGGCTCTATTAAGGTAGGTTCCTCCCCGCTGATCACCGTGCCGTTGGCGCGTGTATTTGTTACCTTTTCGGCGATTTTCGCCCAGTTCTTAAGTTTTGCAATTCCGCTGATCATCGTGGGTTTAGTAACTCCGGCTATTGCAGATTTAGGACGTGGAGCCGGTAAGTGGCTCTCTATTACTGCGGCCCTGGCCTATGGTTCCACCCTGTTTTCAGGTTTCCTTACCTACGTGGTGTGCGCCGGCGTTTTTCCGCACATTATCACCAAGTCTTTGGCCTCTAGTGTGGGTAAGGCCGACGCCGGTAGCCTCAAGTCTTATTTTGAAGTGGAAATGCCCCCGGTCTTTGGGGTCATGACGGCGCTGCTGCTATCTTTCGTGATCGGCATTGGCCTGTCACTGGTGCCCAGGGGTGTACTGCGTAAAGCCAGCATTGAATTTAGAGCCATTATCAGCGCTTTGATCAACAAGATCATTATTCCGCTGCTGCCGTTACACGTGTTTGGTACCTTCTTGAACCTGGCTATCTCGGGTGCAGCTTGGCGCATTATGCGCACCCTGCTGAGCGTAGTAGTGGTGGTGCTGGTGTTGGAAGTGGTTATCCTGCTGACCCAGTTTGTGGTGGCCGGTCTGGTTGGTAAGCGCAACCCCTTAAAGGCGCTGTGGACCATGATGCCCGCCTACACCACCGCCCTGGGTACCTCCTCCTCGGCAGCAACCATCCCGGTGACCTTGCGCCAGACCCGCAAAAATGGGGTATCTGCGCCGGTAGCTGCTTTTACCGTGCCTCTGTGCGCCACTATTCACCTGGCCGGTTCAACCTCGAAAATTACGGCTTTCTCGCTAGCCATTATTGCCTCCCAGGGTATGCACGTTTCAACGATGCAGTATGCCGGCTTTATTTTCATGCTGGGTATTGTCATGGTGGCCGCCCCGGGTGTGCCCGGAGGTGCGATTATGGCCGCCACCGGGGTGCTCTCTTCAATGCTGGGCTTTAACGAGTCCGCTATTGCCCTTATGATCGCCACCTACATCGCTTTGGACCCCTTCGGCACCGCCACCAACGTAACTGGCGACGGCGCTATTGCCATTGTGATTGACCGCCTGGCTCACGGCCAGTTCAACGACTCTAAAGCTGACCCGGAAAACGCCCGTGAGCTGTCTTTTGACGGTATGGCCTACCTGGACAAGGTTTCGGTGGAAGGGGTAGTCACTGACGAAGACCGCGCTCTATCCCAGCAGCTGGGAGCCTAACGTGCGTCTAATACGCTGCGGCCATAACTGCTGTAGTTAAGGGCGAAGATCGGAAG